>Ga0079226_10002856_pt1 | contig 13294 bp, 12 predicted proteins | sample Poulit2014_FD_76345 | JGI IMG/M metagenome (GOLD analysis project Ga0079226, IMG submission 76345) | Agricultural soil microbial communities from Georgia to study Nitrogen management - Poultry litter 2014 | ecosystem: Environmental > Terrestrial > Soil > Agricultural land | place: USA: Georgia... | reverse complement strand
CTAGCTGCTGCAAAGCAAGTATATGAACATCAAGAAGATGAGCCATTACCAATGGAAAAAGTGGAACTTCGTGATGTTGAAACAAGTGAAGATATTGCGGAAGCACTTGATATTTCGCTTGAGCAGGTGCTGACTACATCTTTATATGAAGCAGATGGTCGATTAGTTGTCGTTGTTTGTCGGGCAGATTACGAGGTTAGCCTTGCGAAATTACAAAAAACGTTACAAGCGACAAAAGTAAAAAAAGCATCAGCTAAACAAGTGAAGGAATTATTTTCAGTAGAAGGACTTTGCATTGGTCCGACACAATTACCAGTTGGAACGGAAGTTGTTGCAGATTATTCTGTTACATCCGTTATAAATGGGATAACAGGTGCGAATGAGCCTTCTTTATTCAATCAATTTGTTAAACCAGAACGAGACTTCGCTGTTCATCAATATGCGGATTTACGTTATGTTCAAGAAGGAGAAGAGGCGCCAAATGGACAAGGTGTTGTACAATTTGCCAATGGAATCGATATTGGTAAGTCGATGAATTTATTCGTGGAAACGGATGAAGAAGCATCTATTGCTATTCGCTATCACCGAATGGATTTAACAAAAATGTTTGCAATCTTGGCATCGCAACATCGTGATGAGCTTGGATTTATGTGGCCGAAAAGTTTAGCGCCATTCGACGTCCATTTACTTGTGGAAAATGAACAAAATTCAGCTCAATATGAAGCTGCACAAAGTTTATATGCATTATTAAGAAGTTATCATTATGAAGTATTATATGATGATCGAGAAATCTCACTTGAACAAAAGCAATTAGATGCGAATCTCATCGGGATGCCTGTTCAAATTGTAATCGATGACGACATTGAACAACGTTTATTAAACGTGATGATGCGTAAAACAGCAGAAACATCAACATGGCAACTTGAAGAAGTAACAGAGAAATTACAATCGTATTTTACGATGAATGAATAAAAACATTTGTAAAAGGAGGGGCATTTGTGGATCAACAGCAAAATAACCGAATGAAGTTGCAGCATTTATTGCAACAACTAGACATGACTGAAGATGAATATGTTCGCCACTTTGAACAAGCAACATTGGAACGCGTGAACGTGCATAAAAAGTCGCGTGTATGGCAATTTACGATTCAATTAGAACAGGTTTTGCCAATTGATGTTTTTATTGTATTCCAAGAACGTATTCGTCAAGCATTTTTAGCAATTGCAACAATCCGTTTGCAATTTAAAACACGTTCAGATGAAGTGGATGAGACATTAATTCGTCAATACTGGCCGTTTGTGCTCGAAGCGTTAAGTGATATGTCACCACCAATTCGCCAACGTTTAACGAGCCAACAACCAGATGTTGCAGGTCGGAAAATAACATTGCAATGCGGGAATGCGATGGAACAACAAACATTGCGTCAAAAATATCAGCAATTAATTACCGATGTGTATACAGACTTTGGTTTTCCGAAAATTGCAATCGATATTCAAATGGTGGATAATGCACAGGCAGAAGAGGAAGCACGCCAAGCCTTCTTACGTGAACGCGCGGAGGAAGAAGCGGCATTTGCGCGTCAAGCATTAGAAGATTTACAAAAACGTGAAAATGATAAAAAGAATAATCCGCAAGCAGCGTCTGGGCCCTTTTTACTCGGAGCACCGATTAAAAATGATGAACCGCTTATGGACATTCAACAAATTCAAGATGAAGAGCGTAGTGTTGTCATTGAAGGATATGTATTTGATACAGAAATTCGTGAATTACGAAGTGGTCGTTCATTGTTAACATTGAAAATGACTGACTACACGGATTCAATTGTTGTGAAAATGTTCTCGCGGAACGATGAAGATGCAGCTCAAATGGAGAATTTGAAAAAAGGTATGTGGGTTCGTGCACGCGGTGGCATTCAAAACGATACATTTATTCGCGATTTAATTATGATGGCACAATCCATTATGGAAATTAAGCCCGTTATTAAAAAAGATCTAGGACAAGAAGATCGTAAACGTGTGGAATTACATGCACATACGATGATGAGCCAAATGGATGCGGTCGTATCAGCAGGATCATTGGTCGAACAAGCAGCTAAATGGGGCCATCCTGCCATTGCGATTACGGACCATGGAAATGTTCAATCTTTCCCTGAAGCATATGGGGCAGCGAAAAAGCATGACATTAAAGTGTTATATGGCATGGAAGCGAATTTAGTAGACGATGGGGTACCGATTGCATACGGTGAAGCCCACCGAAAACTAGAAGATGAAACATATGTCGTATTTGACGTTGAGACGACAGGTTTATCAGCTGTTTACAATACTATTATTGAATTAGCCGGTGTTAAAATCCGTAACGGTGAAATTATTGATCGCTTTGAAAGCTTCGCAAATCCACATCATCCACTGTCAGAGTTAATTACCAATTTGACTGGTATTACGGATGATATGGTAAAAGATGCCCCTGAAGTGAATGATGTTGTGAAGGAATACCATGAATGGGTAGGAGATGCGATTTTAGTTGCACATAATGCGTCGTTCGATATGGGTTTCTTATATGAAGCCTATAAAAAAGCAGACATTCCCGCTGTTACGTATTCGGTTATTGATACGCTAGAGTTAGCGCGTTTTTTACATCCTGAATTAGGAAATCATCGTTTAAATACATTAGCCAAAAAATATAATATCGAATTAACGCAACATCACCGTGCGATTTATGATGCGGAAGCAACAGGATATTTATTTTTAAAACTATTGGAACAAGCAGCGCAAAAAGGCATTACTTATCATGATCAATTTAATGAGCATATTGGTGAAGGGGATGCGTATAAACGTGCAAGACCTTCCCACTGTACATTGATCGCGACGAGCGAAGAAGGGATTAAAAACTTATATCAACTTGTTTCGGCCTCTCATATTGACTATTTTTATCGTGTGCCGCGAATTCCACGTTCTTTATTAACGAAACATCGAAAAGGGTTACTCATCGGTTCGGGCTGTTCGAACGGTGAAGTATTTGAAGGATTGATGCAGAAATCCGTTGATGAAGTAGAAGAAATTGCGAAGTATTATGATTATCTTGAAATACACCCGAAAGCTTTGTATGCACATTTAATTGAGTTGGAACTCGTTCGTGACGAGTGGAGTTTAGAAGATATTATGCGCAAAATGATTAAGCTGGGTAAAAAACTGGATATACCAGTTTGTGCGACAGGGAATGTGCATTATTTACATGAAACAGATGCGAACTTTAGAGAAATCCTCGTCCGTTCACAAGGCGGGGCAAATATGTTAAACCGTCATGAATTACCGAAGGCGCACTTCAGAACGACGGATGAAATGTTACATGAATTCTCGTTTTTAGGGGAGCATGTCGCGGAAGAGATTGTCATTGATAATCCCCAAAAAATTGTTGAACAAGTAGGCGACGTTAAACCGATAAAAGATGGATTATATACGCCGGAAATTGACGGTGCCAATGAAGAAGTTAAAGAATTAACGTATACAAAAGCACATGATATATATGGTGAAACATTACCAGAAATTGTTACGGAGCGAATTGAAAAAGAGCTTAAATCTATTATTGGTCATAACTTCTCTGTGATTTATTTAATTTCACATAAGCTTGTAAAACAATCCTTAGATGATGGCTATTTAGTTGGATCCCGTGGTTCTGTCGGTTCATCGTTAGTTGCAACAATGATGGATATTACAGAAGTAAATCCACTGCCACCTCATTATGTTTGTCCAACATGTAAACAAGCAGAGTTTTTCGATGACGGTTCTGTAAGTTCTGGATATGACTTACCTGACAAACAATGTCCACAATGTGATGTTGCGATGAAAAAAGAAGGGCAAGACATTCCATTCGAAACGTTTTTAGGATTTGAAGGAGATAAAGTACCTGATATCGATTTAAACTTCAGTGGTGTGTATCAGCCGGTTGCTCATAACTATACAAAAGAGTTGTTCGGAGAAGATTATGTTTATCGAGCAGGAACAATCGGTACGGTTGCAGAACGAACGGCTTACGGTTATGTGAGAGGCTATATGAATGACAATGGTGTCCATTTTCGTGGCGCTGAAATCGATCGATTAGTTATTGGGTGTTCCGGCGTCAAACGAAGCACGGGACAACATCCAGGCGGAATTATCGTCGTTCCAAATACGCAAGATATATATGATTTTACACCGATTCAATATCCTGCGAATGATTTGAATTCTGCATGGAAAACGACGCATTTCGATTATCGTTCCATTGAAGACAACTTATTAAAACTTGATATACTCGGTCATGATGACCCAACAATGATTAAAATGTTACAAGATTTATCTGGAATCGATCCACTAACAATTCCGCCAGACGATGAAGGCGTTATGAAATTATTTAGTGGTACGGAATCACTAGGTGTTACGCCAGAACAGATTAATTGTAATACAGGTACGTTAGGCGTTCCGGAGTTTGGGACACGTTTTGTTCGTCAAATGCTTGAGGAAACAAAACCGACGACATTTTCAGAACTTGTTCAAATTTCCGGATTATCGCATGGGACGGACGTTTGGTTAGGAAATGCGCAAGAATTAATTAAAAATAAAACTTGTGTATTAGCAGAAGTAATTGGTTGTCGTGATGATATTATGGTGTATTTAATTTATCAAGGATTAAAACCAGCGATGGCGTTCCAAATTATGGAGTTTGTGCGTAAAGGTCGTGGCTTAACGGATGAATTTGAGGCGGCAATGCGAGAAAATAATGTACCAAATTGGTATATTGAATCTTGTAAAAAGATTAAATATATGTTCCCGAAAGCGCATGCTGCTGCGTATGTATTAATGGCATTACGTATTGCCTATTTTAAAGTACATCATCCAATTTTATATTATGCAGCATATTTCTCTGTGCGTGCATCAGACCACGATTTAATCACGTTTACGAAAGGTTCAGCTGCTATTCGTAAGAAGATTGAAGAAATCGATGCAAAAGGATTAGAAGCATCGCCTAAAGAGAAAAACTTATTGACTGTATTGGAAATCGCCCTTGAAATGTGTGAGCGTGGTTTTTCATTTGCAAAACCTGATTTATACAAATCAGATGCGGAACAATTTATTATTGATGGTAATCAATTAATTCCACCATTTAATGCGATTCCCTCATTAGGAACGAACGTTGCACATGCAATTGTAGAGGCGCGTAAAGAGGGAACATTTTTATCAAAAGAGGATTTACAGCAAAGAGGTCGTGTAAGTAAAACGGTGACGGAATATATGGATGAGCTAGGTTGTTTAGAAGGACTGCCAGAAGCGAATCAATTATCTTTATTTTAATGGTTTGGCAGTATACCAACCATGTGAAACACAACGTTTGCAACAAATGTGTACGTGTGGTATGATGAAGACAACTTTTGTTATAGAAGTCTGTGAAAAGAGTGGGCCATCCCGCTCTTTTCTGTTGTTTAAAGAGAAACGATGTAGGATTAATCGTCGCTTTACGAATGATCAACAAAAGACGATAACAGTTGTTGCAATGCGAAAAACAACGTATGCAATTATATAAAAAACGATTCATTTTGTGGGAGGGATATCATGGCACAAGTAACAGAAGTTGTAGAAGGACTCGTTCAACCGATTTTAGACGATTTAACATTAGAGTTAGTCGATATTGAATTTGTCAAAGAAGGTAGCGACTGGTTTTTACGTGTTTATATTGATACACCTGAAGGGAATATCGATATTGACCAATGTGCTTTAGTGAGCGAGCGTTTAAGCGAAGAGTTAGACCGCGTGGATCCAATTCCACAAAACTACTTTTTAGAAGTATCCTCACCAGGTGCTGAAAGACCATTGAAAAAAGAACGTGATTTTGAAAATGCTGTAGGCCAATATGTGTATATTAAAACGTATGCACCGATTGATGGTATGAAAGAATTCGAAGGATATTTATTGTCATATGGTCCTGAAGGGGCAGAAGTAGAAGTACGAATTAAAACAAGAACAAAAACAGTAGTAATCGAACGTGAGAAAATGGCAATTGCACGCTTGGCAATTGATTTTTCTGCGTAATGGACATGAATAGGAGTGATAGACATGAGTAGCGATCTACTCGAAGCTTTAACAGCTCTTGAAGAGCAAAAAGGCATTTCAAGAGAGGTATTAGTTGAAGCAATTGAAGCCGCTTTAGTAACGGCATATAAACGTAATTTTAACCAAGCACAAAACGTTAGAGTAGACATGGGTTCTTTAGGTTCAATCAAAGTTTACGCACGTAAAGATGTTGTTGAAGAAGTAGAAGATGACCGTTTACAAGTGTCATTAGAAAATGCACAACTTGTCAATCCAGCCTATGAAATTGGCGACGTGTTAGAAGAAGAGGTAACACCAAGAGACTTTGGAAGAATTGCTGCACAAACAGCGAAACAAGTTGTGACGCAACGTGTACGTGAAGCTGAACGCGGCATGATTTATGACGAGTATGTAGACCGTGAAGATGATATCGTCAACGGAATTGTTGAGCGAACAGATGCGAAAAACTTATATGTAGGATTAGGGAAAGTTGAAGCGGTGTTACCAGCAACTGAACAAATTCAAGAAGAATCTTATAAGCCACATGATCGCATCAAAGTGTATATTACAAAAGTTGAGCGTACTTCCCGAGGACCTCAAGTATTCGTATCAAGAACACATCCTGGTTTATTACGTCGATTATTTGAAATTGAAGTGCCTGAAATTTATGAAGGTGACGTAGAAATTAAAACAATTGCACGTGAAGCGGGTGACCGTTCGAAAATCTCCGTCTATACACCTGATGAAAATATTGACCCGATCGGTTCATGTGTTGGTCCAAAAGGTTCTCGTGTGCAAGCCATTTCAACAGAATTAAATGGCGAGAAAATTGACATTGTTGAATGGTCAGAAGATCCGGTCGAATTTGTGGCAAATGCGTTAAGCCCATCACAAGTATTAGATGTTCAGGTAGATGAGGAAGAACGCTCTACAACAGTCATTGTTCCAGATTATCAATTATCTTTAGCAATTGGTAAGCGTGGTCAAAATGCGCGTTTAGCGGCGAAGTTAACAGGTTGGAAAATTGATATTAAAAGCGAACAAGATGCACGTGAATTAGGGATTTATCCACGTGAAATGGAAACTTCAATGAATGACGAAGAAACAGAAGAGACGTCTTTCGATTATTATGAAGATCATGAGCTATCGACTGACAATGAAACAACAGCAGATGAACTCATCGATTTATACAAAGACGACGAGGACGAAGCATAACAGAAAGGGTGAACACATATGGCGCAAATGAAAAAAGTACCTTTACGAAAATGTGCAGCGACTGGTGACATGTTACCGAAAAAAGAAATGATTCGAATCGTTCGTTCAAAAGAAGGGGAAGTTTCAGTCGATTTATCGGGTAAGAAATCGGGTCGTGGAACGTATGTGTCAAAATCCGAAGCGGCAATTGAACAAGCGAGAAAAAATCGCGCGATTGAAAGCCAACTAAAAGTTCAAATACCTGATGAAATCTATGATGAACTTTTATATGTAATTCGTCGGGAGACTATTAAATGAATTATGAACAACGTATATACCAACTGCTTGGTTTAGCGACACGAGCGGGAAAGGTTATTACTGGTGAAGAATTAGTCGTTCGCGAAATTCAATCGAAAAGAGCGCGTCTTGTGATTATTTCAGAAGATGCGTCAGCGAACACGATGAAGAAAATTACGGACAAATGCAATTTTTTCAACGTTGAGAAGCATGTATTTAGCAATCGCTATGAATTGGGGCATGCTGTCGGAAAAGAATCGCGAGTTGTCCTTGCGATAACGGACGCTGGTTTTAAAGGCAAGTTCTCCGAATATCTCAATGAATATAACCGGAGGTGATCGCATGACAAAAGTGCGTGTGCATGAATATGCGAAGCGAGTAGGAAAGACGAGTAAGGATATTGTAGAAGAATTGGAAAAACAAAACATCGAAGTGACGAATCATATGTCTATGATCGATGATGGGACGATTGCGAAGTTAGATAAAGTATTTAAACCGAAAAATACGTCATCAGCGAAAAAAGAGTCGACGAATAAACGTCCACAAAAAGCGAATGATAAGCCACAAGGACAAAACCGTCCAGCTAGCGGTGGCGGCGGACAAAATCGTCCAGGTCAAAAGCGCAATCAACCAGGCGGACGTAAAGGTGGTCGTCCACCAGCACGCGGCATCAACCAAGGTAGAAGACGCCATCGTCCAGCTCAACCAGTTCAAAAAGTACAAAAAGAATTACCAGAAAAAATTACATTTTATGAATCACTTACTGTTGGGGAGTTAGCTGATAAGCTAGGCCGTGAACCGTCAGAGATTATTAAAAAATTATTAATGTTAGGCGTTATGGCAACAATTAACCAAGACTTAGATAAAGATACAATCGAGTTAATCTGTGCGGACTACGGTGTTGAAGTCGAAGAGGAAATCCGTGTGGATGTAACAGACTTAGAAGTGTATTTTGATGAAACGGAAGGTCTTGAAGATGAACTTCCAAAAGAAGAAAATATGGTAGAACGCGCACCAGTTGTTACAATTATGGGGCATGTTGACCATGGGAAAACGACGCTTCTTGACTCAATCCGTAGTGCACGTGTTGCCCAAGGCGAAGCCGGTGGGATTACACAGCATATCGGTGCATATCAAATTGAACATGAAGACAAGAAACTAACATTTTTAGATACGCCAGGTCACGCGGCATTTACAACGATGCGTGCACGTGGTGCGTCTGTAACAGATATTACAATTTTAGTTGTTGCAGCTGATGATGGGGTTATGCCTCAAACAGTTGAAGCGATTAACCACGCACAAGCAGCAGGTGTGCCAATTATCGTTGCTGTGAATAAAATCGATAAACCAACTGCAAATCCAGATCGTGTGATGCAAGAATTAACAGAGCATGGTCTTGTATCTGAAGATTGGGGCGGTGACACAATCTTCGTACCAATCTCGGCTTTAACAGGCGAGGGAATTGACTCGCTATTAGAAATGGTTCAGTTATTAGCAGAAGTTGCTGAATTAAAAGCAGACCCAACAATTCGTGCACGTGGAACCGTTATTGAAGCTGAGCTTGACCGTGGGAAAGGCTCCGTTGCGACATTACTCGTTCAAAACGGTACACTACATGTTGGAGATCCAATCGTTGTCGGCAATACATTCGGTCGTGTCCGTGCCATGATTAACGATATTGGTCGTCGTGTACAAGATGCAGAACCTTCAACACCAGTCGAAATTACTGGGTTAAACGATGTGCCACAAGCAGGTGACCGTTTTGTTGTCTTCTCAGACGAGAAAAAAGCACGTCAAATTGGTGAAGCTCGTGCAGCTGAAGCGCTTCAAGAACAACGCGATGTGAAAAATCGTGTCACACTTGATACGTTATTTGACCAAATGAAACAAGGCGAAATGAAAGAATTAAACTTAATCGTTAAAGCTGACGTTCAAGGAACAGTTGAAGCAATGGCTGCTTCATTAATGAAAATTGAAGTCGAAGGCGTTAATGTGAAAATTATTCATACAGGTGCAGGTGCGATTAATGAATCAGATATTTCACTTGCAGCAGCATCAAATGCAATTGTTATTGGATTTAACGTACGTCCAGATGCAAATGCAAAACGTGCAGCCGAAGAAGAAGGCGTAGATATTCGTCAGCATCGTGTGATTTACCAAGTCATCGAAGAAATTGAATCAGCGATGAAAGGTCTACTAGATCCTGAATACGTAGAAAAAGTGATTGGTCAAGCGGAAGTACGTGAAACATTCCACGTATCGAAAATTGGTACCATTGCAGGTAGTTACGTAACAGATGGAAAAATTACAAGAGAATCTGGTGTTCGTGTCATCCGAGACAATGTGGTTATTTTCGAAGGTGAATTAGATGCACTGAAACGTTTCAAAGATGATGCAAAAGAAGTTGCACGTGGATACGAATGTGGAATTACGATTAAAAACTATAATGATATTAAAGTTGGCGACGTAATTGAAGCATTTATTATGGAAGAAATTAAACGCGTATGATTGTCTATGCGGAATGTACCTTTTTCATTCCAATGGCAGCATCATTAAAAGATAAACGTTCAGTTGTAAAACGGATGATTGACCGAACGAGGAATCAATTCAATTTGTCCATTGCGGAAATTGATCATCAGGAGTTATGGCAACGAACGACGCTCGCACTTGTTGTTGTTAATCGTTCACAACAAGTGGCGGAGCGAGAAATTGCTCGTGCAATTCAATTATTAGAATCAAATCCGGAATGGGAAATGACCGACTATAACATCGAACAGTATTAATGTGAATCGGGGTGACAAATGATGTCAAAACGTGTGAATCGTGTCTCTGAACAAATGAAAAAAGAGTTAGGCGATATTATTACACAAAAAGTAAAAGACCCAAGAATCGGTTTTATTACCGTTACTGATGTTGAAGTAACAGGCGATCTTCAAGATGCAACTGTTTTTATTTCAGTTTTAGGAAATGAAAAGGAAAAAGAAGATACGTTAACAGGATTAAATAAAGCGAAAGGCTTCATCCGTTCTGAGGTGGGTAAGCGCATTCGTTTACGCAAAGTACCTGAAATTATGTTTGAGTTTGATGAGTCAATCGAATATGGCAACAAAATTCAATCATTACTTCAACAAGTGAATGAAGAAAATCACGAGTAAGGCAAATAAAAGGAAGTCGAATCTCCAATAGGATTTGCGACTTCCTTTCTTTTTGTGATGAAAAACGATTTGTTATGTACAGTGATGTTAAGGGAATAAAAGTCTTCCGTTTTGGATTGGTGATGAGAAGGAGGTTATGAATATGCAAGGAATTTTACCGTTGTGGAAAGAAAAAGGGATGACGTCCCATGATTGCGTATTTAAATTACGCAAAATTTTGCGAATGAAAAAAATTGGACATACAGGCACACTAGATCCCAATGTAGATGGTGTATTGCCAATTTGTTTAGGTTCTGCAACTCGGATTGCAGCGTACATTACGGATAGTGGAAAAGAATATGAAGCGGTTGTATCGATTGGTACGACAACAGAAACTGAAGATGCAGATGGCGTCGTCGTTGAGCAAGATTTTTCGATGAAAAAGCTTACGCGGACTCAAATTGAGGAAGCACTTGCGCAGTTAACAGGCAAGATTGATCAAACACCTCCTATGTATTCGGCAGTAAAAGTCAATGGGAAACGTCTATATGAATATGCACGTAAAGGCATTGAAGTGGAGCGACCAACGAGACAAGTATATATTGAAAGTATTGAATTACGAACTGAAGCAGAACAATTTGAAGGTGAAACGATAACCTTTCCAATCCGTGTGAAATGTGGAAAAGGGACCTATATTCGAACACTTGCTGTGCAAATTGGTCAATTGCTTGGCTACCCTGCTCATATGGCATCTTTAACGCGTACAATGTCAGGGTCATTTGAACAGCAACAATGTGTGACATTAGCAGAAGTTGAAGAAAAATTTGCAGAAGGTCAAATGGACGATGTATTATTATCTGTTGAAAAAGCATTGGAACAATTTCCTTTTATTGAATTAGATTCAGAGAAATATGCTAAAATAAAAAATGGACAAGTATTACCGAAACATGCAATGCTTGAGCATGCTTCGAAAATTGTATTTACAAAAAATGGACGTGCAGTTGCTGTATATATTCAACACCCAACAAAACCTGAATATATGAAACCGGAAAAAATGTTTCCAACTGAATGAGGTTCGTTTCGCGAAGGAGGAAGAACGATGCAAATAATTGAACTACAAGATCCGCATCATTTACCACAAATGGTAGATCAGCAGTATGCGATGGCAATCGGTTTTTTTGATGGATTACATAAAGGACATCAAGCAGTCATTCAAACGGCGATTGATGAAGCAAAAGCTTTAGGAATTCAATCTGCTGTTATGACATTTAATCCACATCCATCCCATGTATTAGGTGGCGGAAAAAATAAAGTCGGTTATATTACGCCTTATAAAGAAAAAATGGATGTGCTCGCTGCGCTTGGTGTAGATACAGTATTTATCGTGAAATTTGATGAAGTATTATCGAGTTTATCCCCAGAACAATTTGTGGATCGCTTCATTAAAGGGCTTGGTGTAAAGCATGTCGTTGCAGGCTTCGACTTTACATTCGGTGCAAAAGGTGCTGGTACAATGGAAGAGATGGAGCGTTTAGCAGATGGTGATTACAAAACGACAGTCGTGCGTAAAGTAGTGGATGCCGAAGATAAAATTTCATCAACACGTATTCGTGCGCTGCTTGCAGAAGGAAAAGTAGAAGAGGCTGCAACATTATTAGGACGTAATTTTACATTATCAGGGGTTGTTGTCCATGGCGCAAAAGATGGACGTAAATTAGGATTCCCAACAGCGAATGTAATGCCACCAGCACATACCATTTTACCATTAAACGGCGTTTACGCGGTGAAGTTTACCGCGAACGGTAAAACGTATGATGGCGTTTGTAGTATCGGTGTTAAGCCGACATTTCAAGAAAATCACCCAGTACTTGTAGAAGTATTTGTATTAGATTTTGACGGTGATCTATATGATCAAATAGTTGAGGTCGAATGGTTGAATTTCATTCGAGAAGAAAAGAAGTTTGCGTCTGTTGAGGCATTGATTGAACAAATGCATCGCGATACAGAACAGGCAAAAGCATTCCTTGCAGCGGCGAAATAATCGATTACAAAGGATGTAAGAAGTTTAGCTTTACACTTTACAATAAAAAATAACAGTGGTATTATAAAATAGTGCAACGGATGCACGAACCGTTTCTTGGCATGCGCATCACCAACGTATGCGAGGATTCAGGGGATATTTTCAATTAGGAGGTGAAAAGGATGGCTATTACTCAAGAACGTAAAAATGAATTAATTGAAGAATTCAAAATTCATGAACACGACACAGGATCTGCCGATGTGCAAATCGCTATCCTTACTGAGGAAATTAACAACTTAAACCAACACTTAAAAACTCATAAAAAAGATCACCACTCACGTCGTGGACTTATGAAAATGGTTGGTACACGTAAACGTCTACTTCAGTACTTACGTGACAACGAAGTTGAACGTTATCGTAACTTAATCGCTAAACTTGGTTTACGTCGATAATAAGCAACATGTTAAAAAGCGGGCATTGCCCGCTTTTTATTTTTGCATATGATTGAAACCCACAAAAACATGGTATAATAAAGTGAAACTTCAATCATCGGGTGCACTCCCCGATGATTGTTAGTAGAACGAATCGGG
>Ga0079226_10002853_pt1 | contig 13300 bp, 11 predicted proteins | sample Poulit2014_FD_76345 | JGI IMG/M metagenome (GOLD analysis project Ga0079226, IMG submission 76345) | Agricultural soil microbial communities from Georgia to study Nitrogen management - Poultry litter 2014 | ecosystem: Environmental > Terrestrial > Soil > Agricultural land | place: USA: Georgia... | reverse complement strand
AATAGATACATATGTAGATAATCAAGTTACACAAGATATAAATGATGCGATAGAAAGCTTGGAATACGAAATTAATACGTTATATACATCTAATGGCCAGACGCCGTTTGTGACACTAGGTTTTGGTTTAGGTACAAGTAAATATAGTCGGAAGATTCAACAAGCCATATTTAAGACGCGTATTAAAGGATTAGGTAAAGATCGTATTACTGCTATTTTTCCTAAATTAGTATTCTCTATTAAAAAGGGTGTGAACTTTAGTGAAGGTGACCCAAACTATGATATTAAACAACTCGCGTTAGAATGTTCTACAAAGCGTATGTATCCAGACATTTTAAACTATGATAAGACTGTAGAATTACTGGGTGATTTTAAAGCACCGATGGGTTGTCGATCATTTTTACCAGCCTGGAAAGACGAAGCGGGTCGCTATGAAAATAATGGTAGATGCAACCTTGGCGTAGTGACACTCAATGTACCACGTATCGCTTTAGAATCTGATGGAGATATAGAGACGTTTTGGAAGTTATTCCACGAACGTATGACTTTGCTACACGATGCATTATTGTATCGCATAGAACGCATTGCTCAAGCGACCCCTGATAATGCACCGATTCTTTATAAAAATGGTGCATTTAAGTATCGTCTTAATGACAATGATAGTGTAATGAAATTATTTAAAAATCAACGTGCGACATTATCTATGGGTTATATCGGGCTGTATGAGGCAGCTGTAGTATTTTTTGGAGCTAATTGGGAAACTAAATCGAAGGCTAAAGCATTTACGTTAGATATTTTAAAAGTAATGAAAGAGTACCAACTTCGTTGGACGGAAAAATATGATATTTGGTTTAGCATATATAGTACGCCGAGCGAATCATTAACAGATAGATTTTGTAGAATAGACCAAGAAAGATTCGGTGATATTCCGGATATAACAGACAAAGGTTATTATCAAAATTCTTTCCATTATGATGTGCGTAAAGACATTACACCATTTGAAAAACTAGATTTTGAAAAAGATTACCCCAAATACGCAAGTGGTGGATATATTCATTACTGTGAGTATCCAAAACTCAATCATAATTTGAAAGCTTTAGAATCTGTATGGGACTATGCTTATGACAAAGTAAGTTATCTAGGTACAAATATACCAATCGATCATTGTCGTCAGTGTGATTTTAAAGGTGATTTCAAAACAACTTCGACTGGATATCAATGCCCAGAATGTGGTAATGATGATCCAGCAACAGTGGATGTCGTCAAACGAACTTGTGGTTATTTAGGAAACCCCGTACAACGACCTACAATAGAAGGGCGTCATAAAGAAATGTGTGCACGCGTCAAACATTTGAAAGATAAGACGTTATGAAAATCTTAGGGATTACTAGAGGTCAGGGCTATATAGCGAAAATAGAAGCTCAAAGTTTTGTGGATGGTGAAGGTGTGAGGTGCAGCATGTACGTTTCCGGCTGTCCCTTTGACTGTGAGAATTGCTATAACAAGGTAGCACAAAATTTTAAATATGGGGAACGGTTTAATGATGATATCTTAGAGGAAGTGTTGTCCTATTGCGAACCCGACCATATCTCAGGTCTGAGTATTTTAGGTGGCGAACCATTTTGTAATTTAGATATTACTTTAAAATGTGCAAAAACATTTAGAAGACGTTTTGGTAAATCAAAATCATTATGGGTCTGGACTGGGTTTTTATACGAGTATTTAGTTCAAGATACTGCTGAAAGAAGAGCATTGCTAGAACTTATTGATGTGCTGGTCGATGGTCCATTTATCAATCACCTATATCAACCTAATTTACCTTATAAAGGTTCATTAAATCAACGTGTTATAGACGTCTCGACCTCTTTAGAAAAACATAAAGTGTGTGAATATATTATAAGTTAAGCATATCGACTATACTTTTTTATAATTTAAAACTCAGTTACGTAAGCGGAATAATATTAATATAGTAAGAAGTTTCTTAATATAGAGTATGAAATAGAATTATAATCATCGTTTATAAAAATAAAGTAGAGTGTAAAGGAGTAGATAGTGGATGTGTACAGGATTTTCATTTTTATCGAAGAGTAATCAGGTCATCTTAGGGCGCACCATGGACTTTGTTTATCACCTAGATGGACAGCCCGCTGTACAGCCGCGCCATTTTTATTGGGAATCGCGAGTAGAGTATAAAGGTGAAACGCTATATGGTTTCATAGGGACTGGCAGTGACATGGAAGGTTTCGTATTTGGTGATGGCGTAAATGAGCACGGTATAGGTGTTTCAGTACAATATTTTAGAGGATATGCTTCGTATGCATCTGAATCACGCGAAGGGTTTATGAATATTGCTCAAAATGAAATTATTACATGGGTGCTCGGTTATAATAAAAATATTGATGATTTAATAGAAAATGCGCAATCTGTAAACGTCGTAGCACATGTACTAAATGATATTGCAGAAGTGCCACCACTTCATTATCACATTACAGATGAGACTGGAAGATCTGTTGAGCTATCGTTCCAAGAAGGTCGCATTGTCATTAAAGAGAATCCAATTGGCGTATTGACGAACAATCCAGATTTAAATTGGCATTATGAGAATTTAAGAAACTATACTAATGTTACGCCACATAAACCGCAAGAAAGTTCATTTATGGGGCAATCGTTACAATCTTTAGGAAATGAAGGAGGCACATATGGTTTGCCTGGTGGCTATACTTCTCCTGAGCGATTCGTGCGTGTAGCCTTTTTGAAAAATTACCTTGTTGGAAGTGAAAAGCCTGAATATGATGTATTAGATGCCTTTAAATTGTTAGATATTATGAGTATACCAAAAGGCGCAGTATTAGATGAAAATGGAGAATTACATTATACGCTATATCAAACTGTGTTCAATTTAACAACTCGCACACTGTATGTAAAATGGTATAACACGAACCAAATGACTGAATTGCAATTAACGGAAGAGTTAATTAATAAAAATGATATTACTGTTTTTGACACGTCTGAAGGTTTAGTAACCAATAAATTGAATTAATGCTTAACTATTTCTTAAAGCAAAAAAGGAGCAACGACAATTGTATGTCGTTGCTTTTTTATAAATCATGTAGATTAGCTTCGATTTCTTCTCTTTGATTTTCTAAAAAGTCAGGTAAGTTAAGTGCTTTGCCCAGGTTTCTTATATCAGTATCTACTGTAAATCCGGGATCTTCCGTTGCAAATTCAAACATAATACTATTATGACGGTAATAAAGTGACTTGAAAAAGTAACGGTCTATAATACCACTGTTATTTCCTGGGTTATTATTTACTATATTGAGAATTGCAGTTAAATCTGAGTCGTTTGGTGTATTAACAGCGATATGATGGACATAACCTTGGCCAGGACGAGCACGCTTACCAGGTTGTTCAACTACTAAAAAATCGGTATAAAGACCTGCTTGGTCGAGTGTCATTACTGTTTCGTCAGTATCTTGGCGAAGTGAATAGTTCAATTCGTTTTTTAGGAAATTAAGTGTCGGTTGAGCTTCACGTACTCTCAATTCTACAGGCCCCATGCCTAATATTTGGTGATGTTCAGGTACATCACTATATGGATTGCTACGCCATTTATTGGGGATTTTATAACTATTATTAGAGATTAATACGATTTCTAAGTCGTCTATATCTTTGAATAATAGTGCTGGTTGATTTAGATACACCATCTCAGTTGTACTTATATTTGCATTTTCTAGTCTCGATTTGAAATAAGCTAACGCACTTTCATTGGGAACGAGTAACGACAGACGATGAATAGAGTTTGTCCCAGGTCGATTCTTACCTAGATTAGGAATTTCGAAAAAACTAAGCAATGTGCCAGGAGAGCCAATTTCATCTCCGAAAAAAAGGTGATACATGGTTGGATTATCCTGATTAACAGATTTTTCTACTAGACGTAAACCTAATATCTGAGTGTAGAAATTTCTATTTTTTTGAGCATCTTTTGTATACATTGAAATATGATGATGGCCAGTAATATACATAGTGAACCTCCTGAATAGATTGATATTTAAGTTTACACGAACCTTGCTTTTGATATTTATAATTGTAGCATAACAACAAAAAGGTATAAAAAGTATACTTTAGATATAGCATATTCACTTTAAGTAAAAAATTCAACCTCTAGTACTTATGATTAATATAAGTACTAGGGAGAAAATTTGGATTTAATTGTGTTCCTCAATTATGTAACGCTTCATCTTAAATTTCTTCTACCGGAATAAAGAAAGTTTAAACAGAGCAAACAAGTTTTTAAAAACTATCTTTGTAGTATTTTTAATATTGCTTGCAATAAAATTAATGAGATTGTAATATGGCTATGTTATTTGGAGTGTTCTATATAAAAGTTAATGAAATGAATTTAGCTTGATTTTATATATAGTGATAATGATTGTTAGGGTTATAAAACTTCCGAAATTAAAGGTTGAAGAAGGGAAGATGAAGAAAATGAGTGAGTTATATAAGCCTAGATATTTACCAGGTTTAGATGGTTTAAGAGCAATCGCGGTGATTGGTATTATCGTCTTTCACTTGAATGCTCAGTGGTTCTCTGGGGGATTTTTAGGTGTGGATACTTTTTTCGTAATATCGGGTTATCTCATTACGAGTTTATTGATGAGTGAATTCTATCTTCATGGCACAATTAATCTAACGCAGTTTTGGGGAAGGAGATTTAAAAGATTAATACCAGCTATGTTGTTTATCGTCTCAACCGTGCTTATATACACAGTAACGTTCGAACCGAAACTCATATTAGATATTAAGAGAGATGCCATTGCTGCATTATTTTATGTATCTAACTGGTGGTATATCTTTCAAGGTGTAGATTATTTCAATCAATTTTCAATTGCGCCATTGAGACATTTGTGGTCATTGGCAATAGAGGAACAGTTCTATATTATTTACCCATTTGTTTTGTTATTACTATTGAAATTCTTAAAATATAAAAAGACATTGATTGTATTATTTGTCATATCTTTAATTTCTTTAGGTCTAATGATTTACTTTAACACTCCAGGATCTAGTCATTCCCGTGTATATTTCGGAACAGATACGAGATTGCAAACTTTACTTTTAGGCTGTTTACTTGCATTTATATGGCCTCCATTTAGATTGAAAGCGAAAATTCCACTTGGACTAAGCAGGATCATAGATGTGATTGGTAGCGTGAGCTTAATTACACTGCTGTGGATGTTTATGACGTTGAGCAGTAATAGTGAGTGGATATATCAAGGTGGATTCTACCTTATTTCCTTGATGACATTATTGATAATAGCAAGTGCAGTGGTCCCCTATGGGTTGTTTTCACAATTAATGGGTAATAAATTATTTGTTTATATTGGTAAACGTTCCTACAGTTTGTATCTATGGCATTATCCTATTATATCTTTTGTGCATATGCACTTTGTCGATGGACAAATACCATTTTACGCATATATTTTAGATGTCGTCCTTATGATTCTTGCTACAGAGTTTTCCTACCAATTTATAGAAACACCTATTCGTAAAAAAGGCATTTGTGCGTTTACGTTTAATCCACTTAAGATAAAACGCTTTTCTAGATTAGCAATGAGTGTTGTATTAATGGTGCCACTTATCTTTATATTTAAAGGTGATTTCGACAGTTTAGGCAGAGAGCAGAGTCAAGAAAAGGCACATAGTTATACGACCCCTAAAGGTGAAAAAGAACAACCGGTACATAGTCAAAAACGTACTGACTTGGCGCCCTTATTGATTGGAGATTCAGTGATGGTGGACATTGGTCAGCATTTTAAAAGTAAAATGCCTAATGCCACTATTGATGGAAAGGTAGGTAGACAACTCAAAGATGCATTGCCTTTAATTCAAACAGAGTATAAGGATTATACAAAAAGTAATGACGATGTAGTAATTGAATTAGGAACAAACGGTGATTATTCCTACCAACAAATGGAAAATATAATTCAACATTTTGGAAATGCAAATATCTATCTTATTAATACGCGTGTCCCGAGAGACTATGAAATGCACGTCAACCAAGTTATTGGAGATGTAGCAAAACGTCATAATAATGTGTATATAATTGATTGGTACAAAGCCTCGCAAGGGCATACAGAATATTTTGCTTATGATGGTATTCATTTAGAGAAAAAAGGTATAGAAGCATTATCAAATATTATAGTTAAAAAAATTACAGAACAACGTCAAAATAAATCTCAACAAAACGATTTTAGACAAAATAGTCATAATTTAACTTAGCTAAGATTAATCAAAAAAAGAACTCCCTTCAAACGTACTCATTTTATCAGTGAGTCTTTGAAGGGGTTAATTTATTCAGTAAGCTTGAGGATACCGTCTTTCATATGATATACGCTATCACAATATTCAGTGAGCCGTTCATCATGGGTAACCACAATACATGTTTTATTTTGTTTTATGGTTTGTTCTTTTAATAGTTTCATTACTTCCATCGCATTTTTTGTATCTAATGAAGCGGTCGGCTCGTCCGCTAAAATAATAGACGGCTTTGTGTAGAGTGCTTTTGCAATTGCCACACGCTGTTTTTGACCGCCAGATATTTCATTTGGAAGTTTATTCTCAAGTGTTTTGATATCAAGTTGTTCAACCAATTGATTGTAATTTTCATCGTCTAAAACATCTTTTTTCTGTTTTTTTAACAATTTAAATTGTTGTTTTACATTTAAAAATGGTACAAGATTTGTTGCTTGAAGAATGAACCCAATTTCTTGCATTCTAGTTTTGGCTAATTCTTTTAGTGACAGCTGAGACACTTGTTTACCATTGATAATAATTTCCCCAGATGTAGGTGTTTGTAAGGCTCCAGCCATTGTTAAGAATGTACTTTTCCCCGAACCTGAAGGTCCAATAATAGCGACGAGTTCGTTTCTGTTGAACTTCAAAGATGTAGGTTTAACGGCTTCAATTGTTTGATTGCCATCTTTAAAATTTTTGGTGACGCTTTTGAATTCTAGCATTGATTATACACTCCTCCTTATCCTATTGCCTTGAGTGGATCTACTTTTCTAATCGTCAGTATCGAGAAGAGACTACCTAATAGAGAAACAGCGATAAGGACGATTCCATATATTAATAGTGTGGTTACATCAAATTTAACTGGAACTGCATTCGGTAAAAAGGCACCAGTAATTAAAGTTAATGCAAGGCCTATAACTGTACCAATCAATGAGATGATAAACGTTTGTGATAAAACGACTTTTGCTAAATAACCATTTGTGAAACCTTGTGCTTTTAACACACCAAATAAATTCGTTTTTTGTAACGTGATTACATATAAAAAGATTCCAATTACTGTTGCAGAAATTAAAAATAAGAATGTAATCATAAAGTTTAATGTTAAGTTTTGCGCTTGATAACCTGGTAAGTTTTCAATAAAACTTTCGATTTCTATCGCTTCTAAATCGCTATCTAATTCTTGCTTGTTCCAATTAATATCTTTAACCACTACAGCATTTGTTTGTTTTTCGCCTAATGAAGGATTAATCTTTTGGATGGTACTATTATTAGAAAATAAGACTGGTGAGGCGTTATATTTAGCACTTTCACTAAAACCTACAATTTTTAAAGTTTCATCCGATTGTGATAAAGATAATTTATCACCAATTTGAAATCCTTTATCTTTTAAAGTCTCGTCTGCAACAACTTCATTATCAGCTTTCGCTTTTTCACCTTGAATGATGCTCGGTACTAGAAATGAATCAGAAGTGACTCCAAATAATAGGGCATTTTCTTCTTTTTCACCATTAGAAGCAATTACACCGGTCTGCTTTAATGTAGTTTGTTTATCATAAGTATTTGCGACATCTTTTTTATTGAATAAAGATTGTTCTACAGTTTCATTTGCATCTTTGTTTAAGACAATCGCATCTGCTTGCCATTTATCGATACCTTCTCTGTTCATATTCATAAGGCCGCTTGCTAAGCCAGATAACAGGAAGAGTAAATAGCTAATCATAATTAAGACTCCAATAATTAAGCTGAACTTTAGCTTATTACGCTTAATTTCATTCCATGCTAAAAACATAAATGACCTCCTCTATATTTATTGAATATCGACCTTTAATTTTTATAAAGCTATCTTCTATGATAACCTATTGAACTGTTATATGTATGCATCATGCATTGAATATTGATATAAAAAAACAAAAACTTGTACAGTTTTAAATTATGTACAAGTTTGTGAAGCATATAGTCAGAAGTTTATTCTATTAGAATGCTCTAATTGTTTTATCGTCCATAAAAAATGAGAATTAAAAATAACTAAGACAACTTGGACAGAATGTTAACGCATTAAATATACTTACTATTCTAGTATCATCATAAAAGCTAATACTATCAGACAAGTGGCCATAACGATTTTATAACTAAACTCATATTTTAATAGTAACTTTTTAAAACATAGTCCTAACGTTGCCCATGCAACAGCACCGGAAACACCAATTAAAGCAATGATAAGCGTATAACTCAACATAGATAATGGAGTCATATTTTGAGTGGTTACATAAGTAACTATAGCAGTTAGCACATAAACAATCGTTTTAGGGTTCATATATTGAAGATATAAACCATCACGCAGTCGATAAGCACGACTTTGCTGTGAATCTGTGCTGTTATGCTTGAATACAGAAAAGGCAAGGTACAATAAGTAAATAAAACCAATAATTTTTATGACAAATATAAAATTTGAAAAATAAGTAGCCATAAATCCACTGAACATCAGAATAACCATTGAAAGTGTTAAGAAGCCTATCCCAATACCGATAAGAAATTTTGATGTACCTTTAATACCAAATTTTAATGCGCCATCTAGTGCTAATAGATTATTTGGTCCAGGCGTATAACTCATAAAGAATGTATAAATTATAAATGATATAAACAAATTGCATTCTCCTCACATTATCCTGTATTATGGAAAAATAGAATAAAACTTCCACTAAATAGGATGTTTCCTTTTAAGTGGATTTTAAATCCGTTATACTGGAAAGTCAATGCAAAAGGAGTATTAATAATGGAATTTCATAAAATAGTAGCCAAGAATATTTACTTATATAGAAAGAAAAATAAAATAAGTCTTGAAAAATTATCTAAGCTTACAGGGGTAAGTACGTCTTCATTGAATGAAATAGAAAAGGGTAACACGATTCCGTCCATTAATACTGTATGGAAAATTAGTAACGGTTTAAAATTATCTTTTAGTAGCTTAATGAATGAAGCAGAAGCAGATTATACACAAGTAAAAAAAGAAGAAGTTGTGCCTGTGACGGAAGATGAGGGCAAATACCGTGTTTATCCATATTTTCCATTTGAAAAGAGTAAATCATTTGAATTCTTTTATGTAGAATTAGATCCTGGTGCTACTTTAGAAGCAGAGCCTCATTTATCTGGTTCGGAGGAATCAATTATTGTTATAGATGGGCAGTTGGAAATGCAATTAGAATCGGACACGCTCCAATTAGGAGAAGGAGATGCTTTGAGGTTCAAATCAGACATTGCGCACAGTTATATCAATAACGGTGAGACAATGACTTTAATATCGATGGTCATTGATTATCAATAAGTTAAAAGCCATGTTCTTGTTAGGAAGGGAGCATGGCTTTTTATTAAGTATATGTGTTTGAAATTATAATGATGATAATGTGTATTAATCTTCTTTAAATGGATTGGTTTCGTTCTCAGCCCTATCCATCCAAAAATAAGCATTGGGTGCTTCTTGCTGGGTTGGCTTATAGACTGCTAATTTCCCAGAACCTTTGGCATTTTTCTGAGCTTCAAAATCTTTCAAGGCTCGTAAGGCAGGTTTGCATAAGATCCATATGGCAACAATGTTGAGCCATGCCATCATGCCGACCCCTAAGTCTCCCATCGCCCATGCGGCATCGGCAGTTTTAATTGTGCCATATGCAGTGGCAAAAATAAGTATGAAGCGGGTTAATGTTATATAAAACGATGATTTTTTAGCGCTCATATTTCGTGTGAGATAAGCAATGTTAGTTTCGGTCATATAGGAATAAGCTAGTATGGTTGTGAATGCAAAGAAAAACAAAGCAATAGCTATAAAATATGAACCAAAACCAGCAAAGTTTGGATCAAATTGATACGAGCTACCTTGGAATGCTTTATCAATACCAGATTGAACGTACATTGCAGTGCCAGAAAAATCCTTTGAACCGTCTGCGTTCAACACATAAATCCCGTTATTTTCGATTAAATTAGGGTTACCTTGTGCATTCTCTGTGCCATCTGTTGTATTATACGTTCCTGAAATAAGAATGATTAAAGCAGTAGCGGTACATACAAATAATGTATCTACGTACGCTGAAAATGCTTGTACAAGCCCTTGTTTAGCTGGATGAGATACTTCTGCTGCTGAAGCTGCATGTGGACCTGTGCCTTGTCCTGCCTCATTTGAATAAAGACCTCTTTTAACACCAATTTCTATCATGGCTCCAATAATACCTCCAAATGTCGACTGTAACCCTAAGGCAGATTTAAAAATGAGTGCTAACAATTCAGGTACTTGGCTAATATTTAAACAAATAACTATAATAGCCAAAATAATATAAGCAATAGCCATAAATGGAACGATTGCTGTGGCCATACTTGCAATACGTTTAATACCTCCAAAAATAATAAGGGAAAGTAACACTACAAGCAGAATAGTAACTGACCATTTCGGAATATCAAAGGCACTATGTAAAGAAGTGGCTATGGCGTTAGATTGAACTCCTGGCATTAACAAGCCAATTGAAATGATAGTGGTTATGGCAAAAACCAACGCAAAGATTTTTCCAATTTTCCCACCGATGCCATTTTCAATATAATATGCAGGCCCCCCTCTATATTCGCCATTTTCTTTTTGTTTATAAATTTGACCTAAAGTAGATTCTATAAAGGCAGTGCTTGCACCTAACAAAGCTGTTACCCACATCCAGAATACAGCCCCTGGCCCTCCGATAAATATTGCTGCAGATACACCAACGATATTACCCGTACCAACTCTTCCTGCTAGAGATAAAGAAATAGCTTGAAAACTTGAAATGCCTTGAGGGGATTTTTCTCCTTTAAATAATAAGCGAATCATCTCTTTAAATTGTCTTATTTGTGCAAACCGAGTGAAAAGTGAAAAAAGTAGTCCTGTTGAAAGTAAACCGAATACTAAAGGCGGACTCCATATGATTTTATCTAAGAATTCAATAACTGACGTAATCACAATAATTCTCCTAACATAAAATTTTTTAATCGATTTATGTAAGCGCTTGCTCGCCATTCTACACTTCTGAAAATTATGAGCAAGAGTGTCAATTAATTCGTTAACATTTTAATTCATTAAAATAATAAATAAAATTATGAAAAGTTATTATATGAAATGATATTGAAATATGGATTAAACCTAGAATTTCCGTTTGGAAAGTTTATTTGAAAGTAATGAAAATAAAAAAGTAGTGATAAAAAAATGAAAAAAATCTACTCAAATTTCTAGTGACCGAAATTTGAGTAGATAGAATGATTTTATTTTGAATTACGTGTAATAGCGTTAATTCTTTTATTTAATAAGACAAAGAATAATATAAAAGCAATGCTAATAAATATGTGTCCTAAACCGGCAATGCCAGCAACTACAGGACTAACGTTAAATGCTTTCATTGACGCAATACCATTTACAAATTGCATCGCTACAGTTAAAAGTATACCTAAGTGAAACACATAAAAGAAACTATTAAATAGTTTTTTATTGTTAGTTAATTTAAGTTGATGTTCAATAACCATAAATATTAAAAACATTATAGTACCCAATACTAACAAATGTGTATGCGTAACATTTAATTGTGAATAGCCACTGAAGTCTTCTCCTTTAGACATTTCACGATAAAACAAACCGCTAAGTAATCCTAATAAAGTGTAAAAAGCTGAACTGTACATTAAATTTTTCATTTTACAATTCCTCCAAACTGTTAATAACTGTAATATAAAGTGGATTTATGAACTGTTTATGAACAGTAGCGAAAAATTTAACAGTTTATAACAATATGTGAGTATTCATTGCTTAATGAAACCTGCTTGTTTGCCTAATATTAAACTACTTTACCAAGAAATAGAAAAATGTATGAATGACTAATAATTAATATTTTTGTTGAGATAATAAAAGTGGGTAAATCGTATCGAGTGTAGGTGTAGCTATTCGATGTATACGTGCTTTGTCATATAAGAACTTTTGAATACCATCTATTTCCAAAGGTTTGTCGGCGAGAATATCGTAGTACATACTCGTTCCCATTTGAGGGGGATAACCTTCGTAAATTGTCATTATTTCTTCTACAATATCGTCGTTAAAGTGGACGTTTTCAGCGTGTGCGATTGCGACCCCTTCCATTAATAATTGTATACAAAGATTTTGAATACCTGGTACTTGCAAGACATCAGCAGTGCGACGGGTTAGCGCGGTAACGCTATTAATCGCTAAATTAACAAGTAGTTTATACCAAATTGCGTAATCAATATCGTTTGTAAGTTCAACTTCTAAAGGAGAACGAGCAGCTATTTCATAGAAATGACGAGTTAGCACGTGATTTTGTAATATGATTTTGTGGTCACGATAATGTGTAACTGTCGAGCCAGATTTTTGCCCACTAATATAGACAATTGCTTGGAATACATTTGCGTGGTCGAAGCGAGACAACTGCCCATGTCCGTTTTGAGCTAAAATAATTATTGTTTGCTCATGAACTAAATGTTTCATGTTTGTAAGCACTGCATCAAGTTGAGGTATTTTAACTGCGATAATTAGGACGTCAACTTGGCTTTGTTTAGCTGTTATAGGTGTTACTTCTAAACTATGCGTACGTGCAGTATTGTGATTTGCATAATAAGTAATCGTTTGATGCTTACGGCCGAGTAAACGTACCTCAGCACCAGATTGTTTGAGGTCGATAGCCATTGTACTTCCGACTGCTCCAGGACCTATGATTGCGATTTTAGTCATGTTATTAATTTCCTTTTCTATAAAGATTGGTTAATATATGGATAACAATGTAAATATAACAAACTGTCGGGGTGATTTTAATTGAAAACATTAAATCAATTAATAGCAATGAAACAGAATAATGAGAAGATATCAATGGTCACAGCCTATGATTACCCTAGTGCGCGGCAAGTTGAATCAGCACAAATAGACACCATCTTAGTTGGGGATTCATTAGGCATGACGGTCTTAGGATACGAAAGTACAGTACAAGTCACAGTT
>Ga0079226_10002852_pt1 | contig 13304 bp, 12 predicted proteins | sample Poulit2014_FD_76345 | JGI IMG/M metagenome (GOLD analysis project Ga0079226, IMG submission 76345) | Agricultural soil microbial communities from Georgia to study Nitrogen management - Poultry litter 2014 | ecosystem: Environmental > Terrestrial > Soil > Agricultural land | place: USA: Georgia... | reverse complement strand
TGGTCTCGAGAGTCAAGTTCTGCTGTCCCTTCTCGATACGGTTGACCGCGCTCTGACTGGTGTTCAACTGAGCGGCCAGCTGGGTCTGGGTGAGACCGGAGTGCTGGCGGGCGTCACGGACCAGAGTGCCGATACGCGCCAGGTAGTCCTTGTTCTCGGTCATGAAGGCGACGCTATCTCACAGATGAGATACGGGCTCTCAGGGTGGATGCGGCGCTGCTCACGTCCAGCGCGGCGCGGTGCCGCCTCTCCTGATCGGGAAGGCAGAGACCGTTCCTCCCCAGAGCCCCGCTATACACAGTATCGCTGGGCTGGTGGTCGAGATCGCTATCGCCCAGCACTGTGAGGGGATGCCGAAGAAGAAGCGTCGCAGGGCCGGGCCACCGCAGCGGATCCCGCGGTCCGCCACCGAGCGGTCAGAGAAGGAGCGTCGAGCAGTCGTCGCTGACTACGAGCGATGGCGCCGCAGCGTTGCTGCCGACGGGGACGCAGCGGGTGCGGCAGAGCTGATCGGGGTCCTGCTCGATCTCAAAGCCGAGGAACTGGGCTGCGTCGACCCGGGCATGTGGTCAGCGCAGACCATCATGGAACTGTTCGTCGGTCTCCTCGGCGAGCGGTCTGTGCTGACCAGGGCCCAAGTCGGTCTGCTCCAGGAAACTGTTCAGTCCTACTTCGCCTTCCTGCACGAGACGAACCGGTGGCACAGCTGTGCGGGGTCGGTCGAGGTCGCGTCCCTGCTGGTGGGCAGTTTCACGATCTCGGTGCGGGAGCCGCACCTGGTCGATCGCGGCCGTCCGGGCCCCGGACTCGTCGGCGATGACGTGGGCGAGGGCCTCGACGCAGGTCTGCTCGAACCCGTGATGATCCGCAGCGCTCTCGAGCAGATCGCCGACGAGCTCGAGGAGCTCGAGGAGGACCTTGATGAGCACGACGGGCACATGGACCGCTTCTAGTCCCTCGAAACCGGCGCCTCCGACTCGGAAAGGGACGGCGACGACGGCGACTGGGCATCGGTTCGCCTGGCTGTTTCGGTGCTCAAGCGCCTCGACCACCTGCGGGCGATGCTCGACCGGATGGAGTCCGATCTGCATGTGCTCGCTGCTCGTGGGTGATCGACCTGGGCATCTGGATCCGCCACGGCGTGGCGTGCACTGCCCACGAGACCGCTCCGCCCACGACCTTGACCCGCTGGCGTAACCCCAGTGTAATTTCTGGCGGGGGGCTTGCGGCAAGGCCCCCGGGCCGCGCAAGAATCACCTCTTCGCGGGGCCGCGACGGCCCGTGGCACGCACCACTCCTGGGGGATTCATGACACAGACCAGCACTTTCGACCTGCCCGCACGCCATGCGGCCAAGGCCGCACCGCAGTGCATCACACGCGACGACGCTCACTTCGCCACCATTGCCGAGGCACTCAGTGCCGACATCGCCGATGTGGAGCACAACCTCGAGACGGCACTGTCCCAGCAGACCGGTGACGCGGCAGGCCGAGTCGAGCGCGACGCACGGGTCAAGCATTTCCAGAATCGACTCAAAGGGCTGCGCAGCTTTCAGCTCGACGCCGTCCTGGGCCGCATGACACCTGCCGACGGAACCGATCCCGTCTACGTCGGCCGTCTGGCCGTTCACGACCAGGACGGTAAGCCACTGCTGGTGGACTGGCGCTCTCCGGTCGCCGAGCCCTTCTTCGCCGCCACCCGCGCAGACCCGATGGGCCTGGCAAGCAGGCGCCGCTACCGCTGGGGCGGCGGCCGCATCCGTGACTACTGGGACGAGACCCTCAGCGGAACCGACGACCAGAGCTCGGAGCTGCCCGCAGACGCCAGCCCCGATGAGGAATCCGCCCTGCTGGCCACCCTGAACCAGGCACGCACCCCGCAGATGCGGAACGTGCTGACCACGATCGCCGCCGATCAGGACGCCATCATCCGAGCCGGCGCGCGCCGGCCGCTGGTGGTCGACGGCGGTCCCGGCACCGGCAAGACCATCGTCGCCCTGCACCGCGCCGCCTACCTGCTGTACACCGACCCGCGGCTGCGTGACCGCCGGGGAGGAGTCCTGTTCGTCGGCCCGCACCACCCCTACCTGCACTACGTCGCCGACATCCTGCCCAGCCTCGGCGAGGACGATGTGCGCACCTGCACTCTGACCGACATGGTCAGCGAAGGGGAGATCGCGAGCATCGAGGCCGATCCCGAGGTCGTGGAGCTCAAAGCGAGCCGGCAGCTGATCGAGGCCATCGAACCCGCCGTCGCCCTCTACGAGGAGCCGCCGACGCTGGAGTTCTCGGTGGCGACCGACTGGGGCACGGCGACGCTGGGCGCCCAGGACTGGGCCGACGCTTTCGACGCGGTCGACCCCGGCACGCCGCACAACCTCGCCCGCGAGCAGATCTGGGACGAGCTCTCCGAGATCATCACCGCCATGCTCGCGCAGCAGTACGACGAGCATCCCGACTCCGAACAGATGCTGGCACACCTCGGCTATGACGAGGACCTGGTGAGCATCGTGCACAAGGCGTGGCCGATCCTCGAGGCCACCGACGTCGTCGGCGACCTCTTCGAGATCCCCGCTTACCTGCGCCGATGCGCCCCGGGGCTGAGCAGCGCTGAAGTGCTGGCACTCCAGCGCGACGAGCCGCGGGCCTGGACCGATGCGGACCTGCCACTGATGGATGCCGCCCGGCATCGCCTGGGCGACTCCGGGGCCGACGCGCGACGGCGCCGGCAGGAAGCCGCCCAGCGCGAGACCGTCGACGAGGTCGAGCTGATGGTCGACTACCTGATCGCCTCCGACAGCTCCGATATGAAGGAGATGTCGATGCTGCGCGGACAGGACCTGAGGAACGCTCTCGCCGACGCCACCCCCGTCGAGGTCGCCAGCCCCGACGTGCTCGCCGGCCCTTTCGCCCACGTCGTGGTCGATGAGGCCCAGGAGCTGAGCGAAGCCCAGTGGGCGATGATCCTGCGCCGCTGCCCCTCCCGGAGCATCACCATAGTCGGCGACCGTGCCCAAGCCGCTCACGGCTTCCCCGAGAGCTGGCAGCAGCGCCTGGCTCGAATGGGCATGGACCGGGTCGAGCACGCGAGCCTGTCCATCAACTACCGCACCCCTGTCGAGATCATGGAGCACGCCGCTCCTGTGATCCGCGAGGCCCTGCCTGATGCGAACGTGCCCACGTCCATCCGTGAATCCGGGACGCCCGTCCGCTACGGCCTGGTCGAGGAGCTCGAAGCGACCCTCGAGACGTGGCTGAGGGAGAACGAGGACGGCACCGCCTGCGTCATCGGCCGCCCCACCTACCAGAGCGGCGACCGAGTCCTCTCTCTGACGCCGATGCTGGCCAAGGGCCTCGAGTTCGACCTCGTGGTGCTGATCGACCCCGCCGCTTTCGGTGAGGGGGTTCGGGGGGCAGTGGCCCGTTACGTCTCCATGACCCGTGCGACCCGGGAGCTGGTGATCTTGAGCGGGCGGTGACGTCTCAGGCGATCAAGCCAGCAAGGATGTTGGCCAGAGCGTGCACGACGGAGCCCGGCACGAAGGACCCCGAGCGGTCCCGCAACCACCCGAGCATCCAACCGGCTGCGAACTGCACAGGGAGAAGTGGCCAGAGACGGATATCGACCGCCAGCAACGCCACATGCGGGATCAGGAAGATCGCCGCCTGCACGCTGTTTCCCAGCGCGAAGCCCAGGCGACGGATCAGGACGCCGCCGAGCATCCCTCGGAAGAAGACTTCCTCACCGACCGCTCGCAGGATGATCCCAGCCACCGCGCTGATCGAGGTCAGCTGTCCGACGACCACGCCGGGAGTCTGGAGGACCTCTGCCGGGATCAGGACGATCGCCAGCCAGCCGGTGAGCAACAGCGGCGGCAGAAGGGCGAGTGCCCACCCGTAGGAGGAGCCTGAGCCCCACGTCCCTCCGACCCTGGACAGCGCCGAGCGGACCGTTCCGTCCCGGCCCCGGGCCAGGACAGCGATATAGATGACGGCCGGAATGCAGAAGACGACGGACTCGGTCATGGCTGACACTCCCTGTCATCGCGTGGCGTGCCCGCGCGGAGCGCCTGGAAGGCGCGGCACGGGGGAACGGGCATCATGATCCTATGAGCAATGACCCCAGCGACTCCGCCGTTCCCGACTCCGTGGATTTCATCCTCGCCGGCCATGCCGGAGATCTCGTCGGGCGGTCGCGGGCCCGGCCGCCCCGCAGTGGATCGCCGTGCTCTGCCACGGCTACGGCGAGCACGCGGGCCGCTACCAGTGGGTGGCCGGCACCCTGAATCGCGCCGGAGCGGCGGTCTACGCCGCCGACCATGCCGGCCATGGACGCAGCGCTGGCGAGCGGGTCCTGATCAGGGACTAACCCGTCGTCGACGATCTGCATGCGATCGGCGACCTGCCCCTGCTGCATCTGCACGGCGAGGACGACCAGCTGGTGCCCATCGGCCCCTCGCTCGCAGGTCTGGAGGCGATCCGCGGGCAGAGGACCGAGGTCACCACGTATCCCGGAGCCCGGCACGAGATCTTCCAGGAGACCAATCGCGACGAGGTGCTCGCCGACGTCCTCGCCTTCGTGCGGACAGTGCTGGCCTCGAGCTCCTGACCCGCGGGCGAGGCGGCGCCGGCGGGGCGACAGCAGGTACCTTTGATCCGCTGCGGAGGACGCTCGGAGATCCCTGCGCCGTGCTCGTCCCTGCCCATGCAGCCAGTCCCTGCCCTGCCCGTGCAGCCCGTCCCCGTCATCCAGTCCGTCCCTGCCGTCGAGGAGCCTCGTGCCCATCTCCCTGCGCCGCCGCCGTTGGGCGCTGTTCGCCCTGTTCTTCCTGCCCGGCCTGTGCATGTCTTCCTGGGTGACCAGAACCCCGGCGGTCCGTGACCTGCTGGAAGCCTCGACCGCCGAGATGGGCATGGTCTTGTTCGGGCTGTCCGTCGGCTCCATGATCGGGATCCTCTCCTCCGGCCCGCTGGTGATGCGCCTGGGAGCGCGGCCGGTCGTGCTGCTGGGCTCCGTCCTGATCGTGGTGGCCATGCCCACCATCGCCGTCGGCGCCATCGCCGGGATGCCGCTGCTGGCCGCTTTCGGTCTGGCTCTGTTCGGTGGCGGTATGGGCGGCGGCGAAGTCGCGATGAACGTCGAAGGAGCCGACGTCGAGACCCTCGGCAAGCGCCCCTTCCTGCCGGCCCTGCACGGCTGTTTCAGCCTGGGCACCGTCATCGGGGCGGGCCTCGGCATCCTCGCCAACGCGGCCTCCTTCTCGGTGGTCACCCACCTGGTGCTGATCGGGGTCCTGGGCACCGGGCTGATCACCTGGACGCTGCGGTCCATCCCCGCGGGCACCGGGCTGGTCTCGCCCGAGGAGCGTGCTCAGCAGACCGCGACCCCGGGGCCCGCGATATGGAAGGACAGCCGACTGATCCTGATCGGCTGCATCGTGCTGGCCATGGCGCTCGCCGAAGGCACCGCAAACGACTGGCTGCCGCTCGTGATGGTCGATGGCCACGGGCTCGACGCCACCATGGGATCGGCGGTGTACGCGATCTTCGCCGCCTCGATGACCCTGGGCCGCTTCGCCGGCGGCCCGATCGTGGCGCGCGTGGGCCGTTCCCGAGTGCTGATGGTCAGTGCCCTGTTCGCCGCCGTGGGGCTGAGCCTGGTCGCCTACGTCGATCATCAGGCGGTGGCCGTGACCGCAGTGGTCCTGTGGGGACTGGGAGCCTCTCTCGGCTTCCCGCTGGCGCTGTCGGCCGCCGGGGACTCCGGCTCGAATCCCGCCGCCCGGGTGGCGCTGGCCTCGACCATCGGGTACCTCGCGTTCCTCGTCGGTCCGCCGCTGCTCGGGTTCCTCGGCGAAGCCGTCGGGCTGCGGGGCGCACTGACCGTACCGCTCGTGGTGGTGCTGATCGCCGCGCTGCTCGCCCCCTCGACCGCGCCCCGCCGTACGACGGATCAGGATCCGGCCGAGGAGATCGTCCCCGCTCGCTGAGGACGACCTCGTCCCCGGGCGCCGCGTATAGGGTTCCCGGGTGCCGCGCATAGGGTGGCGCCGTCCTCCGACCCGTCCGAATCAGGAGCCACCGACGATGATGCGCGCCAGCCGACACGACGGCACCCACCCCCGCCCCACCCTCATGCGAGAGGACTGGGCCTCTCTGGACGGTCCGTGGGGCTTCGCCCACGACGACGCGAACCAGGGCCGTGCCCAGCGCTGGTACGCCCCCGACCACGAGGGCCCCTTCGAGCGCACCATCACGGTGCCGTTCGTGCCCGAGTCCGAGGCCTCCGGGATCCACGACACCGGCTTCCACCCGGTGGTCTGGTACCGCCGCACCCTCACCGCCACCGCCCAGCCCGGCCGTCGCACGCTGCTGCATTTGGGCGCGGTCGACCATGAGGCCCGCGTATGGGTCAACGGCCATCTCGCCGGCCATCACGTCGGCGGACAGGCCGCGTTCACCTGCGATATCACCGATCTGCTGGGGGAGAGGAGCGAACACGTGGTGGTCGTGCGCGCCTTCGACGATCCCCAGGACATCGAACTCCCGCGCGGCAAACAGGATTGGCGCGAGCAGCCCCACGGCATCTGGTACCACCGCTCCACCGGGATCTGGCGCAGCGTGTGGCTGGAGACCGTGCCCGAGCAGCACGTGACCGGCTTCCACTGGGACGTCGATATGCCGCGGGCTCGCGTGGAGGTCAGCCTCCGCCTGGCCCACCGCCCGGCGCCCGGCACCACGGTGCGGGTGGGCCTGATGGCCGGCGAGGAGGCACTGGGCTCCGTCGACATCGCCGCCCACGACACCCGCGTCGAGGGCATCATCGACGTTCCCGCAGTGCGCAACACCCAGGACCGCGGCCGCCTGCTGTGGAGGCCCGAGCACCCCACCCTGATCGACGTCACCCTCCAGGTCCTCGAGGGAGGCGAGGTGGCCGACGAAGCCGCCAGCTACCTGGGGCTGCGCACCACCGGGATCGACCGCGGCAACTTCCTGCTGAGCGGCGAGCCCTACTTCGTGCGCTCCGTCCTCGAGCAGGGCTACTGGCCCACCTCCCAGCTGACCGCTCCCACGCTCGAGGCCTACCGCGAGGAGGTCGAGCTGATCAAGGAGCTCGGCTTCACCGCCGCCCGTATCCACCAGAAGGTCGAGGATCCCCGGTTCCTGTTTTGGGCCGACAAGCTCGGCCTGCTGATCTGGGCCGAGACCGCCAATGCCTACGCCTACAGCCCTCGCGCCGCCGCCGCGCTGACCGCGGAGTGGACCGAGATCGTCGAGCAGTGCCGACCGCATCCGAGCGTGGTCACCTGGGTGCCGATGAACGAGTCCTGGGGCGTGCGCGACCTCGCCGATTCGGCGCCGCAGCGCAATCTGACCATCGCGCTGACCGCGCTGACCCGCGCCCTGGACCCGAGCCGGCCCGTGGTCTCCAATGACGGTTACGAGCTCACCGGTGGCGACATCATCGCCCTGCACGACTACACCACCGACGCCAGTGTCCTGCAGCGCCGCTACGCCGACCAGGACGCCGTGGCCGACGTGATCGCTGGCCGCGGCCCGCTGGGTCGCCGACCCCTCGACGACGCCGCCCAGCACATCAACGAGGGCGCTCCGGTGATGGTCACCGAGTTCGGGGGCATCGCCTATGCGGCCGAGGACACCTGGGGATACGCCACCGTCTCCTCCCCAGAGGAGTACCAGGACAAGGTCGGCGGACTGTTCGCGGCCCTGAACTCGAGCGCGGTGCTGACCGGGCACTGCTACACGCAGCTGACCGACACTCTGCAGGAGGCCAACGGCCTGGCCATCGCCGACCGCAAGCCCAAGCTCGACCCCGAGGTCATCCGTGCTCTGGTCACCGGCCGAGCTGATGGCTGACGGACCCTCGCGAAAGAGCTGTCAGGGGCAGTCGACGGTCGCGCCGGTGGCACGTGGGGGGCGTCAGAGCGGCCGGGTGACCTGCAGACCGCCGTCCACCGGCAGCGTGTGCCCGGTGATCCAGTCGGCGTCGCTGGAGCAGAGGAAAGCGATCGCAGCCGCGACGTCGGCAGGCTCGCCGATGCGTCGCAGCGGATTCTTTCCAGCCAGATGATCCGGGCCGCCCTGCGCATCCCACGCACGGGTCCGGATGGTGCCTGGTGCCACGGCGTTCACGCGGATCCCGCGCTCGCCACAGCTGCGGGCGAGATTCGTGACGACCGGGGCCAATCCGGCTTTCGCTGCGGAGTAGGGCTCGCTCCCGATCGGCATCAAGGCGTTGATCGAGCTGACCAGGACCACGGCGGAGGTCCCGTCGCCCGGATCGTGCACCTGCAGGAGGGGCAGGAACTCTCTCAATGCTCGGACAGGCCCGAGCAGGTTCAGTTCGAGCATGTCGTGCCACGTCTGGTCGGTGATTCCTTCGAACGTTCCGTGGTCGGTGTCACCACCAGCGACGTGCACGAGCACATGGAGGGGCCCCAATTCAGAGATGGTATCCGCCGCAGTTCGGACCGACACTGCGCTCAGGACATCCATGCCGATGCCCAGGTGTCCATCGCCCGGGAGCCGCGCCGCTGCCCCCTGGGCATCCTCGATGTGGAGGTCGGCCACCAGAACTCGACAGCCCTCGCGTGCGAGGCGCTGGGCCGACGCCCATCCGATCCCCGTAGCCGCGCCGACGATCAGTGCTGTGCGCCCGTCGAATCGTCCTGGAATCTCTGCATTGTTCATGGCGCCCAAGATGCCACGAGTGACGCGCTGGCTGGGCACGGCGCTCCGGAGGTCGACCGGACCGGGCCCCGCTCGGCCTCAGCCGATCAGGTACGCCTCGAGACCCTCGACCGCGTCCAGGGCAGCGGCAACGCGCTGATCGTCTGCCGGTCCGTGCTGAGCCATCGGGAACCGGGACTGGCCCACATCGAGCCCGCGCACCCGCATCGCAGATTTCAGCATCGGGTAGACCTCGCCGTCGGCGAGCGCGCCCAGCATCCCCACCGCGAGCTCCTGCAGGCGGCGCGCCTCGGCCAGGTCACCGGCGCGGTGGGCCCGGTAGAGCTCGACATACAGGCGCGGAGCCAGGTTGAAGGTCGCCCCGATGCCGCCGCTGGCCCCGAGGGACATCGCGGCCACCAGCAGGTCGTCCGAGCCCAGCAGCAGGGAGAAGTCCTCGGGGGCACCGGCCCGCAGCTGCGCCAGGATCGCCAGATCGCTGCTGGTGTACTTCAGTCCCTGCAGCGTGCCCTCAGCAGCGAGCGTGGTCAGCAGCTCAGCGCCCATCACCCGGCCGGTGAAGCCGGGAATGGCGTAGCCCAGCAGGGGCAGGTCACTGGCTTCGCGCACATCGCGGAAGTAGCGGGCCAGGGACTCATCGCTGTAGCCGTAGTAGATCGGGATGCTGGCGCTGATCGCGGTGGCGCCGGGATCACGGGCCTGCCGGGCCAGCTGGCGGACCTCGCGCTGATCCGAGGCGGCGACCTGGAACACCACCTGCGCCTCACCGGCACCCGCCGCGACCGTCTCCAGGATCAGGAGGCGCTCTGCGGGGCTGAGCAGGTAGTACTCACCAGAGGTGCCGGTGACGAAGTAGCCATCGAACCCGGCGGCCTGGAGCGCGGCGACCAGTGCGGAGGTGCGCTGGGTGCTCACCTCGCCGGCCTGGTCGTAGGCGGTGAGCAGGGCTGGCAGCATGCCGGTGATGGTCACGTGGTTCCTCCGGAAGCGTCGACTGGTCCGCCCTTGATCCTATAGGATCTCCGGTTCCTGAGGTGCGGTCAGGCACCGGCGAAATCTACGGACAGATCTCCTCGCCTCCGTCACGGCCCATGGAGGGGAGTCCCTGCGTCGTCACCGCGCTGCACGGGCAGTGAACCTGCCTACCGCTATCGGTATGCACACAGAAATGATGGCGATGCACCACCCGAAGGCGCCCCAGCCGCTCCAGCCGAGCTGTCCATCCAGGAGAAAGGCGCGCACCGCGTCGACGATGACCGTGATCGGCTGGTACTCAGCGAAGGCCCGAAGCCCGGAGGGCATCGATTCCGGCGGGACGAATGCGCTGCTGGCAAAAGTCAGAGGCAGCAGCCACAGATAGTTCGCCGACTGGGCGGCCTCGGCGTTTTGGACCATCAGTCCGATGGTCGAGGAGACCCAGGAGAAGGTCAGGCTCACCAGAAGCAGAAGCGCGATCGCGGCGATCCACCCCGACGGTCCCGCAGTGGGCCTGAAGCCGACCGCGAGCCCTACCAGCACACCGACGACGATGATGAGGGAGTTGCGTGCCATATCGGCGAGGATCCGGCCGGAGAGCACCGCAGAGGGAGACATCGGCAGGGTGCGGAATCGGTCGATCAGACCGCGCTGCATGTCCTCGGCGAGCCCGACACCGGAGTTGACGGCGCCGAAGGCCACTGTCTGCACGAAGATCCCGGCCATCAGGAAGTCCGTGTAGGAGACACCGGGAGTATCGATGGCGCCGCCGAACACGTAATGGAACAGCAGCACGAAGATCACCGGATTGATCGTGGCGAAGATCAGCTGCTCGGGAACCCGCGGGATGTGCCGAAGGCTGCGCGTGGTCAGGACCAGAGTGTCGGCGATGACCCAGTGGAGACGGCTGCGCTCGAGCATGTGCACCGGGGCATGGAGGTGTGGGGTGGTCATGGGCGGACTCCTCGGTCACGCGGTGCTGGGTTCGTCGGCAAGAGCGTTCGCTCCGGTGAGGGTGAGGAAGACCTCGTCGAGGGTGGGTTCGCGCAGACGCACGTCCTGGATGCCGATAGCGAGGTCGTCAAGAGTGCGGACCACTGTGGGCAGCAGCCGAGGTTCCTTGATCACCGGGAGAGTGACGATGCGGCTCTGTTCGTCGATGTGAGCAGTTGCGGTGCTGAAACGCTCGAGCGCGCCGATCGCGGTGCTCGCGTGGCTGTCCTCGGTGAGGTGCACCTCTATGCGGGTGCCCCCGACCCGGGCTTTCAGCACCTCCGGAGCGCCCTGGGCGGTGGCGGTGCCACTGTCCATCACCACGATGTCGTCGGCCAGTTCATCGGCTTCTTCGAGGTACTGAGTCGTCAACAGCACGGTGGTGCCTGAGGTGACCATGTCGCGGATGAGGCGCCAGACGTTCTGCCGGCTGCGCGGATCGAGCCCGGTGGTCGGCTCATCCAGGATCAGCAGAGGCGCGTTGGCGACGAGGCTCGCGGCCAGGTCGAGACGACGGCGCATGCCGCCCGAGTAGGTCTTGACCAGACGTTTCGCCGCTCCGGTCAGATCGAACGTCTCGAGCAGCTCGGTCGCTCGGCGCCGGGCGGCCCGGACGCCGACGTGGCAGAGCCGTGCGATCATCTCGAGGTTCTCGTACGCGGTCAGGTTCTCGTCGAGAGCGGAGTACTGCCCGGTGAGCCCGATTCGCGCACGCACGGCTGGCGCCTCACGGCGCACGTCTCTGCCGAGCACTCTCACGACTCCCCGGTCGTATGGCACGAGCGTGGAGATGATGCGGACCGTGGTGGTCTTGCCGGCTCCGTTGGACCCCAACAGCCCCAGCACGGTGCTGGGGCGGACCGTGACGCTCAAGCCTTTGACCGCGTGGACGGCTCCGTAGCTCTTGTAGAGATCATCGATCACCAGGGCGGGTGTCTCCTCAGGCATCGTTGCCTTCCTCGGTCTGCGGCGTAGACTCAGTAGTCGCGAGCTACCTCATTGTGAGGTGGTAGATAGTGGAGAGATTCAGTAATGCCATGAGTATGCGTGCACCGATCGCAGAGAGTCAAGACATCGAGCAGATTCCAGCCCGGGAAGTGGTAGCTCTGCTCTTCGATACATCGCGGGTCCTCTGCGTGCAGTCCGACCGCCTGCTCGGTGAATCGATCGGGCTGTCCGAGGCGCGTGCCCGGCTGCTCGTCACGGTGAGCGAGACCGAGCCAGCCCGCATGGGAAAGCTCGCCGCCGATCTGGGGGTGAGTGCACGATCCGTCACCGGGATGGTCGATGCGCTTGAGCGTCAGGGGCTGCTCGTCCGGCAGTCGGATCCGCAAGACCGTCGTGCCACGTTGCTCCGGCTCACCGAGGACAGCAGGGCGCGCATGTCCCAGTTGAACGCAGCGCAGCATGAGCTGGCCGAGAATCTGCTGGCCGTCCTCGATGACGGTGCACGAACGCATCTGTACGAGACGCTGACCGCCCTGCGGAGCAACGCGGCCCCTGAGTGACCACGTGGGCAGCATGACGTGCAGTGATCTCTGGGCCGGGAGCGAGAGGGCGATCGGAGCGCCGTGACCGGGGTGTCGTGATCGGGGCGGTGGACCCTGTCATAGGGGTACAGGGTCAGCGCACTCCGCGCATCCCCGTCAGCACCGGCCGGGAGATCAGCAGCATCAGCACACCGATGGCGATGGTGATCGCGCCGAGGGAGCCGAAGTAGACCGCCTCGTTCTCAGCCGAGTAGAACTGGGCCAGCGCCCCGGACAGCGAGGTGCCCAGCGCCACCGACAGGTTGTACAGGGCCATCATCATCACCGGGAAGGCGCTCGGCGCCAGCTTGGTGGTCAGCGACAGCCCCACCGGCGACAGCGACAGCTCACCCAGCGTCGCGCACAGCATGATCATCGCGATCCACAGCACCGGCACCGCGGCGACCGGGGCCATGGGGATGAACAGCAGGAAAGCGGCACCCATCAGGATGATGCCGATCCCGAACTTGATCGGGGTGATCGGCTGCCGCGGCCCCAGCTTGGTCCACAGCGCGGCGAACAGCGGTGCCAGCACGATGATGAAGAAGGGGTTGAAGGACTGCACCCAGGGGATCGGGATCCCCCACTCCGGCACCTGGAGCAGGCCCAGCCCCAGCAGGTCGAAGCCGCCGATCACCCGGTCCAGGCGGGTGTCGGAGTACAGGGTGATCACGGTGAACTGCTGCTGGAACAGCGCGAAGAACGCCGCGGTGCCGAAGAACATGGGGATGAAGGCGATCACCCGGGAGCGTTCGTCGGGCGTGATCTTCCGGCTGGTCAGCAGGATCGCGAGGATGATGACCGCCCCCACCACGGACAGGCCCACCATGATGTCGGCGAGGTTGCCGGCGTTGATCGCCCCGGTCAGCGTCAGCACCAGCACGGCCACCATGGCGGCCACGCCGATCCCGGCCCAGGCCGGGTACTGCGAACGGGGCAGCGGGTCGGGCACGGTGTGCACGCTGGCGGGCAGGCCCTTGCGGGTCAGGGCGTACTGGGCCAGCCCGATGGCCATGCCGAACGCAGCCAGCGCGAAGCCGAGGTGGAAGCCCCACTCCTGCTGGGCCAGGCCCGTCAGCAGCGGTCCCAGCAGACCG
>Ga0079226_10002851_pt1 | contig 13304 bp, 7 predicted proteins | sample Poulit2014_FD_76345 | JGI IMG/M metagenome (GOLD analysis project Ga0079226, IMG submission 76345) | Agricultural soil microbial communities from Georgia to study Nitrogen management - Poultry litter 2014 | ecosystem: Environmental > Terrestrial > Soil > Agricultural land | place: USA: Georgia... | reverse complement strand
TTAATCTATTTAAAATATTATTACCCAATTTTTCTGTTCCCAGTTCTTCAAAATACTTAATTTTATAAGCTAACATTAATGGGTGAAATGGAGTAAGATATATTTTCTCTCTTGCCATAATTGTACCTAATTTAAATAAATCAATTCCTCTCTTACCTGCTGGTAATCCATTCTCAAAAGATTTAATTTGTCTTATATATTGTTCTATATATTCAATTGCTCTCGTTTTTAATTCTTCAGTTATCGTACATAGGCTTGGGATAGATTTATCAATCTGAAAATAGGTAATGAAACGACTATAAGCTTCACTTAAATTATCATCAAGTTCAATATCATCGGCACTTAATTGACCAGCCTCGAATGTTGCAAATTTCACTGCTTCTTCTACAAAAAAATCCTCCCACTCTAAAAATGTGGCATAATCAGAATAGAAGTAAAAATCTTGATTCCCCATTATTAGACGGTTGTTCTCCCTTAAGTATTCCATATTTGTGTTGTTCTCTCTGATTAACTTTTTAATTCTTTGACCTGGAATAGGTGTTGGTTCGGGTGATTCATTGGTTAATAAAAAAGGTATTTTATGATTTTGAATATTTAATTGAAAGAGCAGCTCATCATCATCATTAAACGCTTCTGGTTCTGGTATTAATATTAATGTATCGATCTCCGGCATTTCAACTTCTTGGTGATATTCACTTAACCCAATCTTCTTTTCACTCAAACCTGACCCAAAATAGATATTTTCATCTTCGTATTTTAATTCAAGAGCAGATTGCTTCGTATTAACAACATATCTAGTTTTATAATTTTCTATAAAGATAGGTTCTACAGGTAATACAGCTATAAAAAACTCTGCTCCTAGTGTTGCTTTTTTGTTATGTTTATAATTAAATCTAACAAAAATACTCTCTTTATCTAGCATACTAATTTTCACTTTTATATTTTTTCTTTTTGCATTTGTTTCCAAATGCTTGATCGACTGGTTTTCTTTAGTTAAATATTTATTCTGTAAACTATTAACATTTCCAGTAAAATCAAATGAGACTGTCAAGTCAATTTCTTTCATGTTTGTTGGGTTAAAGATAACAATCTGTCTTTTCCTTTCACCCGCTGCTCTTTCATTAAGGGGTTTATCCCAAAACGTTAAATTTTGTTCTATATTTATTTTATCTAAAATTACTTTAATGTCTTTGTTTTCTTTAATATAATCTTGGTGATATTTATCTACTAACGAATAGGAAGCGTTGTGCCAATCTTCTTTTATAAGAGTATTAGCACCAGCTTCAGAAAACTTGTCTACTAGTTGGTCCTTACCTAAACCATAATCGTGAACTCTTTTTACATGATCAAAAAACTCTCTATTTTTCTGTAGCCTTTTCTGTTGTTCACTTTTTGGAAAACTTACTATATCATTATCTTTAAATAATCCGAACTCATAAAACTCATCTTCTTCGATATAGCCCTTTTGTAACGTTTTGAAGATACTCTTAAAATCAAAGAATGTTACCTGTTGAAATGGTTCTCCACTTAATAAGTAATCTAAATTGTTCTTAAGTATAACTTTATCGACAGAACCTAAATTACTCATTTCAATATCTTTTTCTAATTTATTAAAGATTGAATCTGGATGTAAAGGCATACCTTCCTTCTGTAGATTACTACTGCCGCCTTCAATAGAATCGAGTTGTTCTGAGACAATACTTATTAATGATGTATTATTAAATTTTCCATATTGCTCACCAACCAAATTTCGTAGTGTAACTAAGAAGTCTGCCTTAACTGATTGAGACGTATTTGCAACAATTAGCTTATGATTATCAAAACATATAGCAAATGTTTCATATGGTTCACCTTGTTCGTGCTGGTATAAAAAATATTCAGCTTGTGAATTCTTGTTTAATGACTTAACAAGATGGTCTATTTCTTCTTGACTATCCAGTTGAAGATAGAATCGATTACCGGATAAGCCTTCGTTCTTTGTGTAATCTATTATTAAATTAGCAATATAATCATAAAACTGGTTTGACATATTGAGCATCACCACTATCACTTTTTTTGTCGATAAGATTTAACTTTTCTAATGCATAAACAACTTCATTTTTACTATAACGATCTAAAAGGACACCCCTTTTTTCATACTCATGAAACAATTGGTTTAGGGGAATTCTAGATTTTTTTACAGAGACCGCAGTTAGTAATATTAAAAATTCGTGAGTAATATTCAATACTTGCCCAATACTCCCCCTACTTTTAATAAATTGATTAGCACCTAAATCTTCGAGATTACCACCATATTTCTTACTAACGGCATCACTTGTGCCTTTATTAACTAAATTGAACAACTCTTGCATGCCTTCATCTATATTTTGAAAGGTAGGTGAATGTTCTACTTCAAATTCTTTATAAAAAATCTTACTGTATTTTATCATCCAATCGCTTAAATCTGACAAAAATGTTTCTTGATTTAGGGTTCCTTCACTTAATAATCGTTTAATTTGAGGATATGTTAGAATTTTAATTTTCTTATTAAAATTAAGCTCACTGTCATTGATATTAGCTGCATTGTGGCTCAGTTGAGATAGTGTGTGTATGTGCGGGAACAGATTTCTTTGCTTGTTTTTAACAAACTTAAAACTACTTAAGTCATCCACTGCTTTTCTTCTCCTACTTAAGCGTTCCCATTCAAGTGTAAAGTATAATGTTTCTAATGTATCAAAGGTAACATTTGAAAAACTTTCAAACTTAATTACTAACTGACATATATACATAAACACATAGTAATGAGTTAATAGTGGGAATGATTTAAGGAAGTAATCTTTATAATTGCTTAAAAAAGTTATATCTTCCTCGTATAAATTAGTAATAGGCGGTAATAAAGAATCATATTTAACTCCCCTAGTACTTGTCTCTTTTAATATATCTCTTTGGTTTATAATTAACTCTGTTAAAATATCATCCACATCACTATTATTAAAGATAGCTTGAAATTTCACTTTATCTTTAATGAGCACGTTATTCATAAATTCACCATATTTACTAAACTCGTTCTTGTCCTTTTGTGCTACTTTTATATAATTATAAATGAATGGATGAATAACTTTAATAGCGTCCTTTCTAAAGAGATACTCTTTTAAAAAGCGAACAAAATCATATTGTTCATCCTCATTGTTAAACTCGACTTGTTCTACTATATACCAGATAAATTGATCTTCCTCCGCATTTTCATCGGGGGTAAAGGTGAATTCAGGCTCATTTAAAGCGGATAAATCTAATTGTAAATTACATATTCCCCTTACGAATTCTCCAAGAACGTTATTAAAATTACCTCTGATTTTTCTCGTCCTTTTAGATAAAAAAGGTACTAAATCTAAAGCTTTTCCTACATCATGTTTGGCATGCTTACCTAATATTTCGCTGAGATAATCTATATGCAGTGCAGCCACTTTAACTACTCTCCCTTTCAAATACATAAGAACCAAAATCACCTTTTCTAATTGAATAAAGGCGATGATCAGACTTAAAGTAAACTAATAATTCTTCTCTTTCATCTCCGAACTCTAATACTTTATCAATAAATTCTGTAAACTGTATTGCATTTTCATCATCCCTTTTATTAGGCCGATAACCATTTTTGACATTATATAAAAGTCTAAACAAAGGATAATCCAGGTCTAATATAGCTTTATCATTATTATTTGGATTTGCATAAGCAACTGAAATTGTGGTATGAAAATTTTGTAGGACTTCATTTGGATCAGGGTCTAAGTGATCTATTGAAGGTCTAAAGCTCAACTTTTGTGCTATTCTGTAACTTTCTACAGGTTTATTTATATAAATATATCCTCTTTTAGGAGAGCCTTTCCAAGCTAATATTACTTTTTTAAACTCTTCATAAAAAAGTTTAATGTTAGCCTTGTTACCTTTGTTAAAATAATATAGATATTCTATATATTTTTTATAGCTTTCATTTTTTAAACTTTCAGCATACTCTTTATTAAGCAAGTATATAATTCTAACTAAGGTTTCAAAAAACAAATCAAAAGAATATCCTGTTAATACTTCTTGGTTTAAAAAGGGACTCAACCAATAAATGGCTACTTTGTCTTTTATATTGTCTTTAACCACAACTTCCCACTCTGTAAGTGTGTTTAATTCAATTACTAATTGATCTGTTTTTTCTGATCGACTGTGTAGAGGATCTAATTTGGAAATAGATCCTAATATATCTGAACGCTCATTTTGACTGAATAATAAATTTGGTAAAGTGTATTCTAGATTCTCAATATCTGATAGATTGTCCTGTGCCTGATAGTTATTCGGAATTAATATGTCTGCTATAAGATTCAAAAATCCTCTAGCAGAAATTACTAGTTTATCTGTGACAACACTTTGAATCACTATTTGAATGATATTTTCTTGTACAATATTATTTTGTAATAACTTATAGTTTTCATGGACAATAGTATGTAAGTTATTTTTTTCATCTTCTATTAAAGCCAAATAAAAAGGATTCTCCTTAGATGGATTAACAATCTTCTTCAACAAAGCACTATAAAAGGAGGATGTAGTACCTCTTTCCGTTATTTCATAAGAATTATAATCACCAAAACTCAATAAGTTAAAATGATCTTTTTTGAAAAACGGGCTAATCTTTGGTGTGAATAATTGACTTTCATTAATAAAGTTGACTAAACGGTTATAAGAATACTTTTCATGTTTCCTAGTTATGAAGTTATGCAAAACCCCCATATTTATGGCAAGTATAAAGTTACCTTTATGAGAATCTATTATTTGATCGGAAAAGCCACTTAAATATTCCTCCAAAGTTGCTAAAGCATCCTAATTTGGAGAAAAGCTCTCCGTAGCATCATTGTATATTTCATAATCCCTTAAAAGTTCTGGGCTTTTTTTATTTAAATAAGCAAGTATATGAGATTTTCCATCCCCTACACTACCGCATAATAAAATAAGATTTCCCTGTTCTTTATTTTTATTTTCTATTAATATTTTTTCTAGATCTGATATAATAGGCCGTCCTACATGGAGATAATCTTTAAAAAAGCTAAATTGATTGGCATTTTCGACCGCTTCTTTCGAAGAAGTTCTTAACCTATTTAGTTCCCGTATTAAATAGCTTTCATCTTTAGGTAGATTTTTTTTAAATATGATTTTCTTTTCAATATTCTTGTCTTCATCTTTTTTGTTACTCTCAACTTCAATTTTATTTGTAGAAAAATTTCCCTCTCTTTTACTAGAAGTTTCTTGCGACTCTACACTTATATTTTCTAATTCATGTATGTTTGCTTTATTCCCTACTAGCTTCTTAAATTTATTCATTAATTGTTCGATTTCCCTGTAATTACTTTCTGGTTTGGGCGATTGGTATAAAGGGATTGTGCTATTATTAGAATAAAAGTATAGATCGTGATACCAAGTCGTAATATTATATAATTCCCTATGTACTTTAAATGCATCAGCATATTCATTCGTTTCGCTATGGTGTGCTGCTTTATTTCCAACAATACGTACGGTCTCGAATGATTGCTGAATTTTTCTACCATCAATTATATGATCCTTTATCAAATAGGATATTTTTTCATACAAAGTAAAAGTATGATAGGCTTCATCTAGTTCTTCATATTTTGTTATATCATTTAAAATAACCTCCAAGAACTTCCTTCCTTTTACAATTGCACTACTAGGGTCTTTAAAAATGATTTCTTCCATTTCGTGCACATATTGAGCAGCAGTGGTGTTCATTGTATTCAAAAAATCTACAAACTCACTCACGATTATCAACCCCATTTTTTTAAAGTTATTTACATTTTATCATACTTTAGCTTATTATTTTAGATAATAAAACCAATGCTTTTAATTACCATAATATATGCTTTAATGTTAAAATAACTTAAATGATATATATGTATTTCTTAAAATTACGTACGTAAAAGGAGAAGTTTATGGAATTTGGATTTAGTTATAACTTTCCCGGTATTCGGGGTGTACAAGCGGGAAAAGAATATTATATAGCGATGTGTCCTTTGCGAATTATCCCTAAAATTTTCTTGTTTGACGAGGATGAAGTACCTCCAGAATATCGCTCGCAAAGAATTATAAATAAAAATAGAATACCAGAAATAACAAACTATATTATTGAAAATTCACATGACTATGTGTTTTCATCCTTAACTGCTTCTATAGATGGAAAAGTAGAATTTACACCGGTATCTGAAGGGCCTTCTTTAACCAACATTGGTATGTTATCGATCGCTTTAGATGCAAAATTTTTAATAAATGACGGGCAGCATCGCAGAGCAGCAATAGAGGAGGCATTAAAAGTTAATCCTGAGTTAGGTTCTGAAACAATATCTGTTGTTTTTTTCATGGATGATGGCTTAAAAAATGCTCAACAGATGTTCTCAGATTTAAATAGACATGCTGTTAATACTACATCATCTATCGGGATTCTTTATGATCACCGAGACAGCCTGGCGATTGCTACAAAGGAGCTAGTTAGTCATATACCTTTTCTTAAAAGATTTACGGATAGAGAAAAAGTTTCATTATCCAAAAACTCACCGAAGATCGTAGCACTGAATCATGTTTATAACACTAATTTAAAACTTCTAGGTATATCTAAAGGTGAGGAACTCACAAACGATGATAAAGTATTTCTACACGATTTTTGGGAAGAATTAATCAATTCTATTGTAGAATGGCAACAAGTTATGAACAAGGAACTGACCCCTAAGGATATAAGAATGAATTTTGTAGTAGGACATGGCGTCTTTTTTGAAGCTATTGGGATAGTAGGAAATCATTTGAAAAAATTTTATTCCGATAATTGGAGGAAATATATTGAACAATTAAAGCACGCTGATTGGTCTAGGCAAAATGACGACTGGGAAGATAGAGCAGTAAAAAATGGTCGAGTTCAAAAGAATGCACGTACAACAAAATTAACTGCCATTCAAATAAAAAAGACTTTAAATTTACCCCTTACAAAGCAAGAAGAAAAGTTAGAATACGACTTTATAAAAGGAGCTTCAAAATGAATATCATATCCGATTTATTTAATAATCAGGAAGCTTTAATTGAAGATGCAAAAAAGGAAATTAGAAAAACATATTTAAATGATGATCGACCTTGGGTTGTAGGTTATAGTGGTGGAAAAGATTCTACTGTCGTCATACAACTTGTTTATGAAGCACTTAAAGATCTTCCATCAGATAAATTGACTAAAAAAGTTTATGTTATATCATCTGATACACTCGTAGAAACACCCTTGATTATTCAATCCATTAATACAACATTACGTAGGATAGAAGAAAAAGCTATTGAAGATAACCTTCCAATTGAAACCCATAAAGTTAAGCCAATAATTGAGCAGTCTTTTTGGACAAATATTATAGGAAAGGGATATCCTTCTCCTAACCAGCAGTTTAGGTGGTGTACAGATCGCATGAAGATTGATCCAGCAAATCAATTTATAATGGAGAAGGTTGATGCCTTTGGAGAAGTAATAATGCTTCTGGGGGTTAGAGAACAGGAGAGCACTACAAGGGCAAATGTGATTAAATCTCATTCCACAGATGGAAAACTTTTAATGAGACATTCAACCCTAACAAATGCTTATGTTTATGCACCCATTAAAAAGTTTAGTGTTGATGATGTTTGGAACTATTTGTTAAACCATGACTCACCATGGGGCGATGATAACTATGAATTATATAGATTGTATAGTGACTCTAATAGTGGGGAGTGTCCACTTGTCGTTGATAAAACAATTAAAGAAGCAGCCGGGTCTTGTGGTAATTCTCGTTTTGGGTGTTGGGTTTGTACGGTAGTGAATGAGGATAAGGCATTAACAGGCTTTATTAATAACGGACATGATTGGATGAAGCCGTTACTAATATTTAGGGACTGGCTAAGTAATATAAGAGATGATCGCTCTATGCGTATGAAGTATCGTATGAATGGTCAAGTTTATTATCTTCAAGTCCAAACTGTTGAACATAATAACATAGATTGTATACTAATTCCTAAAAAAGGTAACAGAAAAAAGAAATTTATACCCATTAGTGATTTTCAAATTATAGAACAATCAGAATTAATGACGTATTTAAAAGAAAACAAAATTGACCTATCCACTTCGGATGATCCAAACATTTTAATTAAAGATTCAGACAATAAGCTTTACCGATTAGGATTAGGACCATTTACACTAGAAGCTAGAAAAGAGATTTTAACAAGATTATTAAAAGTACAAAAAAACTTAAAGCATCCTCATGATGAAAACTATGAGCTTATCCAAGAAGATGAACTAAAAGAAATTAGAAAGATTTGGTTTAATAATGGAGATTTTGAAGATAGTCTTCCTAAAATTTATCGTAATATTTTTGGATATGAATTAGATTGGGAAAAAGATGATAGACTTTTGTTTGATCGTGATGATTTATCTCAATTAGAGTTATTGTGTGATGAGGAAGGCATCGACTATCGACTAATGAAAAGACTTTTATTGATTGAAAAAGAGCACTCTGAATTTAAACTTAAGAGAGGCCTAATGGAACAATTATCTACCGCTTTAAACCAAGATTACCTACATTTGTAACATAGAAAGGATATAGCTTATGCTCTTTAAGGAAATTGAATTGACCAACATTGGCCCTTATCAGGGTACTAATATATTTTTGTTTAATACAAATGAAAATAGAAACACTGTATTAATTGGTGGAAAAAACGGAGCTGGAAAAACTACATTTTTAAATAGTATAAGACTTGCATTATACGGCCCACTAGCTTATGGCTTTAGAACTCAAACAAAAACCTACTTATCAACCATAGAAACTTTACTTAATAATAAAGCAAAGCATAATGGTGAGAAACAATTTATAATTAAACTAGGCTTTACTATAGTTGAGGAATTTAAACGTATTTATGTAGAAATAACTCGTAGCTGGATTCCAACAAGCTCATCATTCACTGAGAATGTAGATATCTTTAAAAATCATAGTCGATTAAATGATATGGAGAAGGACAACTTTTTGGAAAAGTTACGTGTAACGTTCCCACCATCTTTATTAGAACTCTGTTTTTTCGATGGAGAAGATATTACAAAATTAAGTAATGAGGATCATTTGTCTTCATATCTAAAGGAATTATCTTCTAAGCTCTTTAATCTTGATTTATTTCAAAGTTTAGAAAAAAATTTACAAAAATACTTATCTGAGGAATCTAAATCCAAGCAAGAAACACAATTGGAAAAAGAAAAAGAAAAATTAGAAAACAAATTAAAAACAAAAATAAACGACCTTAAAAAACTTAAAAACAAGTATGAAATGCTAATAGTTCAAGTAAATTTAACTAAAGAAAATTACAAAAAAACAAAGGAAGAATTTTCCATACATGGCGGATTGCTTTATGAGGAACGGGAAAAAATCCATAAAGAAGCTTTAAACATTGAGAATGACCGTAAACAAGCTAACGAAGCCATTAAAGAGTTTATTGCCAAATACCTTCCTTTTTTCATAGCACTTCCAATGCTTGATCAATTAATTGTTCAACTCGAAGATGAAGAAAATTACTATATATCTAATATTATTAATGAAAAACTAAAAACTATATCTTTCCATGAATTCGAAAAGTTTTTTGGAGTGAATTTTGACTCAAGTAAAGAGAATGAATTACGAAATATTATTAAAAATGAACTTATATTTTCGGATAACACTCCTATAATGCATAATGCTTCTAAAACTGAAACCAACCAAGTACATACACTTGCGTCTCACATTAATCTAAATGCACTAAAAGAAATATATCAACTAATACAAAAAAATAAGGATGACTTGAAGAAATTATCAAGTTTAAACAAAATGTTAATAGATAACGAAAGTACATCGGAATTTAATGAAATGATACAGTCGATGGAAAAGAGTTCAAAGAAAATCTCCAGTCTAGAAATAAAGCTAAATGAGTACTTGGAAATCCAAGATGGCTTACAGCAAGAAATTGAAATTATAAATAAGCAATATGAAAAAGTAAAAAAAGAATTACACAATATATATAAGAAGAAGTCTTCTTTTCATTTAACTGAAAAGGTGCTAGCTATTAGTAGCAAATTTCAAAAAGAACAACTAAGAAAAAAAGTACAAGATATTGAATATTTTTCCACCAAAATGATTAAAGGTCTTATGAGAAAGGATAACTTTGTTAACCGTATTAATATTGAACATGAAACATTTGAAGTCTCACTATTAGACCTAGATAACAATAAAATTAATAAGGATATTCTCTCAGCAGGTGAAAATGAATTACTCGTACTCTCTATTATCTGGGGAACAATTCACTCCTCAAGTAAGGAATTACCAGTAGTTTTAGACACTCTACTGGGACGATTAGACTTGGAGCATAAAGCGTCTGTTATAAACAAATTAATTCCACAATTTAGTAACCAATGTATTATCTTGGCAACAAACTCTGAAATTACAGAGGACCTATTTGATGATTTATCACCTTCTGTATCAAATCATTATACATTGAATTATGACACTGTAAATAAGAGTACAAAAGTAGAAAGCCATTTCTTTCATCACCGTATAAAAGGGGAAACTCTCAATGAATTTTAGATTAAAAACAACAGAAAAAACTGCTGATACTTTAAAACGCCTACAGAGCACGACAGGATTAGCTCCTAATATACTAGCACGAATTTCAATATCATTGTCCCTTTTGGATCCCAAACTTCCTGAAAAGGTACATTCCGATAGCAATGGATTAGAATTTAATCGTAATACTTTGACAGGTGAACACGATTACCTTTATAAATCATTAATTAGACAACATGCCAACAGACAAGTAACTGAATCGGATTACTTTCCTAATCTCTTTAATGCACATTTAACCCGAGGTATTCGATTATTGGATTCTGAATATAGACATGCAGGAAACTATAACAAGTTATTAGCAAACTTAATGAAAGTTTCAGAGGATCATTTACTAAACAAGGAGTGATTATCATACTTTATTTAGATAATAGTGCAACAACTCCAATTCTTCCAGAAGTTAGAGATAAAATGGTAATCTATTTAAATGAAGAATTCGGCAATCCTTCAGGTAAGTATTATGACTTAGCCATAACTGCAAAAAAAGCGATTGAAGATGCTAGATTCAATTTAGCAAGCCTTACCCGGGCAAAACAGCAAGAGATTATTTTTACTAGTGGGGCTACTGAGAGTAATAATACTGTACTAAAAGGGGTAGCGGATTATTATTCGAACCAAGGAAAACACATTGTAACCTCCAAAGCAGAACATCCGTCTGTAATAGATGTTTGCAAATTCTTAGAAAATAAAGGATATGAGGTGACTTACCTTGATGTTGACTGTTTCGGTAGGGTAAATCCTGAAGATGTAAAACAAGCAATTTCAAAAAACACAATTCTTATAAGCATTTCATGGGGTAATAATGAGCTTGGTTCATTAAATGATATTAAAACGATCTCTAATTATTGTTTGGAAAAAGGAGTTAAATTTCATACAGATGCAACCCAGGTTGCGGGAAAAATAGATATTAATTTAGATGAATACAGAGGTATTAGTTTCTTATCTTGTTCAGCACATAAAATGCATGGACCGAAAGGCGTAGGTGCTCTATTTGTCAGAAGTGACGAATATGGTAACTTATTACAGTTTACACCTCTCCTTCATGGTGGTGGTCAGGAAAATGAATTAAGAAGCGGGACTTACTCTGTGCATAATATTGTGGGTTTTGGTGAGGCAGCAAGAATTGCCTTGGAAAATTTACAAACAAATTTTACACGTTTAACAGAACTCGAAGAAAAGACTAAAAAGCTATTAAAAAATAAATTCAACCAAAGGATTGTATTTAATTCAGATAATTATAATAAAATCCCAGGCATCTTAAACGTTAGGTTTAAAGGGGTAAATAATCAAATCTTATTAAAGAAGTTAGCTCCCGTTATTGCAGCATCTTCTGGATCAGCTTGCAGTAGTACAAATCCTTCACATGTACTACAAGCAATTGGTTTATCTTTAAAAGAAGTGAGAGAATCTGTTCGTTTTTCATTTTCTCCTTATATCGATATTGAAGATTTAGATATTTTAAAAGAATTATAACAAATGAACTAGCACCCTATCAAAGATACATTGAAAAAAGAGTTTAGCAATTAGAAGATGATTTCTATATTGAATAGGCGTCATCTTCTTTAAATTCCATTGATAAATATAGTTGTTATAATAGGTCATATACTGCTTCATTTTAGATTTTAATTCATTTAATGTTGTGTTTGGATTGAATTTCAATGTCATCTTTTAAGATTCCATTGATGCATTATTCCGGCAGTATCCTCTTCTAGACATAGATTGACTTAATCCAATGTTCTTCAACAATTCTTGCAATCAAGGACTAAGATAATGACTGCCTAATCTGAGTGGAGAAATGCATCAGCATCCAATTGTATTTTTTGGTTGTTCTTTAATTAATAAAACATATTAATTACAATATCCAATATTATACCATCTGATAAAGTATTTCATTAGAGTCATCCTTAATGAATGACAAATAAGCTATTTCATTATTTCCATATGGTAGATATATAATGTCAGTTAATAAGGTCTTCCGTGGAACACCTTACTTAAATTTCCTGTTAATGGTTCGCAAAAGCACTTGTCATTTGTTTAAAGTTTTTTGCAATCGTTTCGTAAGTCATTGGAACTTCTTACTTGTCTTTATGGTTCTTTCTTTGTTTAATAACATTCTTTCTAACTTTTATACCGTTTAAACAGATTTACCTACCTCCATAGTAATTTAATTTGAGCAGCCTATTTTTCAATAACTCCTTCCTGAGATAGACCCTTTTATCGTCGTGCTCTTGAATTACTTTCCTTGTAACTGTTTTTTAATTCATCAAAGTATTTAATTGATAATTCGCTAACAGCTAATACGTTAGAATTTTCTTCGAGTATCTGTAGCACTTTTTGAGAAAATACTATTTTACTTATCTTTATTCCCTCCAGTCTTTAATTAGATTATAAAAAAAGGACCTACAGATGAAACACTCTTTTACAAGTGTTCAATTTATAGGTGCCTGGGTATTGAATTTCATAATTAAATTCTTTTAAAATGCATTTACAATATAACATCCGGTGTTTCTGGGATGATTTGTCCGCCGTCAATCACGAGGGATTGGCCGGTGATGTATTTAGCTTCATCCGATGCGAAGAAACAGACAGTTGCTCCGATATCTTCTGGTTCGCCCAAGCGTTTCATCGGGACGGCCTCTG
>Ga0079226_10002850_pt1 | contig 13312 bp, 14 predicted proteins | sample Poulit2014_FD_76345 | JGI IMG/M metagenome (GOLD analysis project Ga0079226, IMG submission 76345) | Agricultural soil microbial communities from Georgia to study Nitrogen management - Poultry litter 2014 | ecosystem: Environmental > Terrestrial > Soil > Agricultural land | place: USA: Georgia... | reverse complement strand
TCATATCACAAGTTTTACCACTCATTATAACAATTTTACTCGGATACATGGGCTTTCGCGTTGGTTTTAGAAGAAAAGAAGAATTTTCTACTATATTAAGATCAAATAAAAAAGAACCCGGAAAAAAAGAGAAGCGGAAAAAGGAAGATGAGGATGAAGCGGAAGAAGTTGTAAAAGATCTTCCCAAGCCAAAAATATTGGATACAAGTGTCATCATTGATGGCCGGATTGCTGACATCTGCCAAACGAACTTTTTAGAAGGAACTCTTGTTATTCCTCAGTTCATCTTGGGTGAACTTCAACATATTGCGGATTCTTCGGATGCACTCAAGCGGAATCGTGGCCGGCGAGGGCTTGATGTACTTAATCGAATTCAAAAAGAATTGCCTGTTAAAGTAGAAATCTATAATGGGGACTTTGAAGAGATACATGAGGTCGATAGCAAACTGATTAAGCTGGCTAAAGTAATTGATGGAATTGTCGTAACAAATGACTTTAATTTAAATAAAGTTTGTGATTTGCATGGGGTTACAGTCTTGAATATCAATGATCTTGCCAATGCTGTAAAACCGGTCGTGTTGCCGGGTGAGGAGTTGGCCGTTCATGTTATAAAAGATGGGAAAGAACACAATCAAGGTGTTGCCTATTTAGACGACGGAACGATGATTGTAGTGGAAGAAGGGAAAGGTCATATTGGCAAAACAATTGATGTGATCATTACGAGCGTTTTGCAGACATCCGCAGGAAGAATGATCTTTGCCAAACCAAAATTACTTGAAAAAGCACTGTAAAAGAGGTATAACATATAGAGGACAAGTATTTGAAGTGATAACAGAATATGTTATCACTCTTTTTCTTACACAGATAGAAAACATTTGTCTATTCTGTCTGTATCATTGGAGCGCTGGCATTCGTTCGTCTTCCGTACTTTAGTGGATAAAAAGACCTGCCAAATAAGGATCTTTTTAGTGAATGCCAGGTTTTCAAATAGATTCGTTATAGGGAAAAAAGAAAGGAGCCATTGCACAATGACAAAAGAAGTTCGTGTCCGCTATGCGCCAAGTCCAACCGGTCACTTGCATATTGGTAACGCACGTACGGCACTATTTAACTACTTGTATGCAAAACATTACGGGGGAAAGGTCATTTTGCGTACAGAGGATACTGATGAAAAACGAAACGTAGAAGGTGGAGAAGAGAGCCAGATGACGTTTTTGAAATGGCTCGGAATTCATTGGGATGAAGGTCCGGATCTTGGTGTGGATTACGGTCCATACCGTCAAACCGAAAGTTTGGATTTGTACGATAGGTATGTGGAGGATATCATCTCCCGCGGGCTAGCTTATAAATGCTATATGACGGAAGAGGAACTTGAGCAGGAAAGAGAAGCACAGCGGGCGAAAGGCCAGGTTCCGAAATATTCAGGAGCTCATCGCAACCTGACGGAAGAACAAATCGCTCAGTTTGAGGCGGAAGGAAGAAAACCAAGTATCCGTTTCCGCGTGCCGGAAGGAAAAACGTATACATTCCGTGATATGGTGCGAGGAAACATTACGTTTGAAGCAAGCGATTTCGGGGATTGGGTCATTGTTAAAAAGAATGGAATTCCAACTTATAACTTTGCTGTAGCCATCGATGACCATTTGATGGAAATTTCACATGTCCTGCGCGGAGAGGAACATATATCCAATACGCCAAAACAAATGATGATCTTTGAAGCATTTGATTGGGAAGTTCCGTCATACGGTCATATGACACTCATTTTAAATGAAGAACGGAAAAAGTTAAGTAAACGGGATGAGCATATTATTCAGTTTATTGAACAGTACCGTGACCTGGGCTATTTACCTGAAGCGATGTTCAACTTCATATCCTTGCTTGGCTGGTCCCCGGGCGGAGAGGAAGAAATTTTTGATAAGCCAACATTGATTGACATATTTGATCCTGATCGCCTGTCTACATCTCCTGCAATTTTTGATCAGCAAAAACTAACGTGGATGAATAATGAATATATTAAAGCGGCAGATCGAGAAAGAGTCATTGATCTTGCACTCCCTTATTTGATTGAAGCGGGAAAATTGCCTGAAGACATGGACGAAGAAAAACGGAACTGGGCTAAACAATTAATCGAACTATACCAGGAACAACTCCGTTATGGAGCGGAAATTACAGAATTAACCGAGCTGTTTTTTAAGGACGATATTACGTATGATGAAGAAGCGTGGGAAGTCCTGCAAGGAGAGCAAGTTCCTGAAGTATTGCAGGTGTTTACAGACAAATTGATTCATCTTGATGAATATAATAAAGATGAAATTAAAGCCCAATTTAAAGCAACACAAAAAGAAACAGGTCACCGCGGTAAACGATTGTTCATGCCTATTCGGGTTGCGGTAACAGGACAAGCGCATGGGCCGGAACTTCCATTAGCAATTGAACTATTAGGAAAAGATGTTGTACTGGGCAGGCTGGACAAGCTTTTAAAAGAACTTGAAGCTTAATAATTCACAATTCATCTTTTGTATAATATAGTAAGAGTATATATTTGAACGAAGACAAGGGAAAGTAAAAGATGCTTCACTTATCCAGAGAAAATCACCTTGGCTGAAAGTGATTTTAAGTTAACATCTTTGAAGTGCCCCTTGGAGTCCGGCATGGAAATGGAGTACATGTCGGCGGAACTCAACCGTTATTTGGGCAAGTTGGAGGGGAATTTTATTCTTCTCAAACAGAGTGGAACCGCGCAAAAAGAGCGTCTCTGTGTTTAAAAAAACACGAGACGCTCTTTTTTTCTGTTGTTGTTCAATAAGTGAATGTTTAAACGAATTATAAAATACAATCAATGGGAGGGAGTTTCATGGGGATCTTTAAGAGGATGAAGGAGGATATGGATGTTGTTTTCGAACAAGATCCGGCAGCACGAACATATATTGAAGTGTTTTTAACATACTCGGGTTTGCATGCTGTTTGGAATCATCATATTGCTCACTTTTTCTATAAAAGAAGACTTTTTTTTATTGCCCGCGTTATTTCACAGGTGAGTCGTTTCTTCACAGGTATTGAAATTCATCCGGGTGCTAAAATTGGTCGTCGTTTGTTTATTGACCATGGGATGGGTGTTGTAATCGGTGAGACATGTGAAATTGGCAATGACGTTACAATTTTCCAGGGAGTCACTTTAGGGGGAACTGGAAAGGAAAAAGGAAAACGCCACCCAACAATTAAAGACAATGCGCTTGTTGCAACAGGGGCTAAAGTTCTTGGATCGATTACGATTGGAGAAAGTGCCAAAGTCGGTGGCGGATCTGTTGTACTCAAAGATGTTCCAGACTACTCTACTGTTGTAGGTATTCCAGGAAAAGTTGTGAAACAAAACGGTGAAAAAGTAAAAAAAGATAGCGGGGAGAAAGTAAGAAAAGATTTAGATCACCACAAAATGCCGGATCCTTTGGCAGATCAGATGAAAAAAATGCGTGAAGAAATGGTTGAGTTAAGATCAGAGATGGCTAAGCTGAAGGAAGAAAGGGGCTCGACTGAAGATGTCTATTAAAATTTATAATACGTTAACACAAGAAAAAGAAGAATTTAAACCGATTGAAGAGGGCAAGGTCCGAATGTATGTATGCGGTCCGACGGTGTACAATTACATTCATATTGGAAATGCCCGTCCGGCTATTGTATTCGATACAGTAAGACGGTATTTAGAACATAAAGGATTAGATGTTACTTACGTTTTAAATTTCACAGACGTCGATGATAAAATAATCAATGCAGCGAATGAACTGGGCGAAGAGGTATCAGCTGTTTCTGAACGTTTTATTGAAGCCTATTTAGAAGATATAAAAGCATTGGGTGTAAAAGAAGCGACACACAATCCGAGAGTAACGGAAACAATGCGTGATATTATCGATTTTGTTCAAGCGCTGATTGATAAAGATTACGCCTATGAAGTGAATGGAGATGTTTATTTTAAACCGCGTGCATTTGAGGAGTATGGAAAACTCTCCCAACAGTCGATTGATGAACTGAGATCCGGAGCGCGAATTCAAATCGGTGAGAACAAGGAAGATCCACTTGACTTTGCTTTATGGAAAAAAGCAAAAGATGAGGAAATCTCGTGGGACTCTCCTTGGGGACAAGGTCGTCCAGGTTGGCATATCGAATGTTCTGCTATGGCAAGAAAATACCTCGGTGATACGATTGATATTCATGCCGGTGGACAAGATTTAACTTTCCCGCACCATGAAAATGAAATTGCACAGTCGGAAGCGAGAACCGGTGAAACCTTTGCCAATTACTGGATGCATAACGGATATATTAATATAGATAATGAAAAAATGTCAAAATCTCTGGGTAACTTTGTTTTGGCACGTGATTTAATCCATGCATACGATCCGAAGGTATTACGTTTTTTTATGCTCTCTGTGCACTACCGTAATCCCATTAACTTCTCGGAAGAATTATTGAATGCAGCTGAAACCAGTTTAAATCGAATTCTAACAGCGAATCAAAACTTAGAACATCGTAAACAAACGAGTATGGACTTAGTAAATCATGATGAAGAGTGGCTCAATAAAGTAGAACAATTAAAGAAACAATTTGAACAGGATATGGATGATGACTTTAACACAGCGAATGCAATCTCTACATTATTTGAACTTGCTAAAGAAGCGAATGTATATATAGAGCTTGAACAAACTTCTTCAACAGTCATTGAAGCGTTTCAACAGTCGATTTCGTCTATGCTTCTTATCCTTGGGATAAAGGCGGAAGAAACACAGGAATTACTGGACGAAGAGGTTGAAACATTGATTGAGGAACGGAATGAAGCGAGGAAAAAACGTGATTTTGCCCGGGCGGATGAGATTAGGGATCAGTTGAAAGAGCAAAACATTATTTTAGAAGATACACCACAAGGAGTTCGCTGGAAAAGGGGCTGATCATAATCCGTGTAAAACAGATGAAAAGTTTGACATTAGCCTATATCGGGGATGCTGTTTACGAAGTATACATTCGAACACATTTAATAAAAAAGGGTGAAGTCAAACCAAATCAACTTCATCAGCAGGCTGTTGCTTATGTGTCAGGAAAAGCACAAGCAGATATTATCCTAAATTGGTTAAACGACAACAGGTTGACCAAAGAAGAAACAGGTATTGTAAACAGGGGAAGGAATGCTAAATCTGGTTCCGTTCCTAAAAATCTAAGTGTGCAGGCGTACCGGTATGCAACTGCGTTTGAAACATTAATTGGATACCATTATTTATCTGAACATGAGGAACGGTTGAACGAATTACTTAAGCAAGCTGTCCAGTTTGTTGAAGAAAGGAGGGAACAAGGTGGGTCAAGAAGTAATAGTTGGTAAAAATCCAGTAATTGAAGCTCTGAAAGCAGGACGTTCGGTTAATAAAGTGCTTATTTCAAATCAGTTGAGGCCACAGCAGGCAGCTGAATTCGAACGTTTAACAAAAAAAGCAAATGCAACTGTGCAACGTGTGCCTAAAGAAAAACTAAATCAAATGACGAAGGGCAATCATCAAGGTGTTATCGCATATGTGGCTGCCTATACCTATGCGGATATTGATGAATTATTTGCCCATGCCGAAACAAAAAAAGAAATACCTTTTTTTGTTATATTGGATCAGCTTGAAGATCCCCATAATTTAGGATCTATTTTAAGAACGGCAGATGCAACAGGAGTGCATGGAGTTATTATTCCGAAGAGGCGATCGGTTGGCTTAACCCAAACTGTGGCAAAAACAGCAGCAGGAGCAATGGAACATATACCGGTAGCAAGAGTGACAAATATTGCGGATACGATTGATGAGTTGAAAGAACGAAATATGTGGATTGTCGGAACAGAGGCAGAGGCCACAGAAGATTACAGGCGGCTTGACGGTACTATGCCGATGGCAGTCGTCATTGGCAATGAGGGAAAAGGTATTGGCCGCTTGGTATTAAAGAAATGTGACTGGACAGTCAGCCTCCCAATGAAAGGGCAGGTCACGTCTCTAAATGCATCGGTTGCTGCAAGCCTTCTCTTATACGAGGTATATCGTAAAAGGAACCCCCTTGAAGAGGGATGAAGGAAATATTGCTTGTTGATGGTTACAACATGATTGGGGCCTGGGAGGAACTGAAACAGCTGAAAGACACGGATATCGCACAGGCACGGGACCTCCTGATTGAATACATGGCTGAATATCAAGCAAGCACTGGCAGACATGTCGTTGTCGTGTTTGATGCGTATGAAGTGAAAGGAACGGAAAAGAAAGAAAAAAAGCATGAAGTGGATGTCATTTTTACAAAAGAGAAAGAAACAGCGGATGAATGTATCGAAAGATTAATTAAAAAAATAAAGAATGTTCAAACGCAAGTTTATGTTGCTACTTCCGATTATGCAGAACAGCGCATTGTCTTTGGACAAGGTGCCTTACGTAAATCGGCGAGAGAATTGTATATCGAAATGAAATCAGTTGAAAAAGAAATTCGACATACACTTGAAGCGGAAGAAAAAAATAAACCGACATCGAAAATTCAATTAAATAAAGACATCATTGCTAAATTTGAAAAGATGAGGAGAGGAGAATTTTAAAAATCTCTACTCCTTTTTCTCTTTCTCGACTTTTTTCGCTATGAAAACGCTTTTTTCCCATGTTGACGGCCTTCAAACCTGTCTTGTATAATAAGCATAACGTAAAGGGAGGCTACCTCAATTGACAGTCATACAATTAGAATCAAAAGCAACCGAGTTACATAAGCTGGAAGATGATGATGTGATTAAGCAGATTCAAAAGGGAGATCATCACGCACTTGACTTTCTGCTGAATAAATATAAAAACTTTGTCCAGGCAAAAGCGAGAACATATTTTTTAATCGGAGCTGATCGGGAAGACATTGTGCAGGAAGGCATGATTGGACTTTTTAAAGCAGTTCGGGATTATGATGAATCAAAACTGGCTTCTTTTAAAGCATTTGCTGAACTGTGTATTACTCGTCAGATTATTACTGCAATTAAAACGGCAACAAGACAAAAACATATTCCGCTGAATTCTTATGTTTCTTTGGACAAACCAATTTATGATGAAGACTCAGAACGTACATTGATTGATGTCATTGAAGGATCAAAAGCAAATGAAACCCCGGAAGACATGCTGATCAGTCGGGAAAAATATGTCGCTATGGAACTTAAGTTATCGGAATCATTAAGCAGTTTAGAAAAGAAAGTTCTGCATCTTTATTTGGATGGACAATCCTATCAAGAAATCTCAAAAGAATTAAACCGCCATGTAAAATCAATCGATAATGCATTACAACGTGTAAAAAAGAAATTAGAAAAACTCATGGAATCAAGGGAACTTGTTTTATAAATTTATTCAATATTCATTATTATGTATTGTTTTTTAAAAATATACCCTCTTCAAAAATAAATCTGCAATTTTGTCGGAGTGGATGTTAAATGAATGTAAGTTGGATGCAATCTTACAGAACATTGACTAATTAAACTGCACATGCTAATCTTATAGGGTGAAAAGCCTTAGAATAATTAAGAGGTTATTCTATGTCGTAGCCCGTCTTTTATACAATAAAAGAGTTGAATAGACTTTGTCCAAGCTGAAAGATGGGTTGGAAATTGATTACATTTTTTGAGGGATAAAGATGAAGACAAAAGCAGTCTTAGCATGTGAGATATGCTCAAGCAGAAACTATACAACTTCTACAGACAGTGATGCGACAGAGCGACTGGTGCTGAAGAAATTTTGCAAACAATGCGGAAAGCATACAGTGCATAAAGAGACAAAATAAAACGAAGCAACGAGATATGGATAAATAAAAGGTCTGCAGAAAATAAGGACGAGCACCGGGTGGAAGTGCTAAACTGCCAAGACTGCTCGACAGCAGATTGTGGAGGGTATACGAGCATGTTTAACTTTTTAAAAAATGTTTCTAAAGAGATGAAAAAGGTCTCATGGCCGACAGGTAAAGAGCTGACAAATTATACAATTACGGTTATAGCAACTGTTGCTTTCGTAGCTGTGTTTTTTGGTGTGGTTGATATGATTATTTCATATGGAATTGACCTGTTATGATTTTGAATAAGAGTTGGCATGTATGCTATAATAGATTATATAATATTCTCTGACTGAAAACCCGGCATAAAAGCGGGTTTTTTAATATGTTTAAAAGTAGTTTTAGGATGTCATTTTATAGACAGATGTTGCGGAAAAGGAGGGAAGGGAATAAGCAGTCCCGTTAAAATGGAAAAAAATTGGTATGTTGCGCATACGTACTCCGGTTATGAAAATAAAGTAAAAATGAATTTAGAAAAAAGGGTCGAAACAATGGGGATGGAAGATAAAATATTCCGTGTCATTGTCCCTGAACGAGATGAAACAGAAATCAAAAATGGTAAAAAGAAAGTTATGAAGAAAAAGGTGTTTCCCGGTTATGTTTTAACAGAAATGATTATGACAGACGACTCCTGGTATGTCGTCCGGAATACACCGGGTGTGACCGGGTTTGTTGGATCAAGTGGACAAGGGTCAAAACCGACACCGCTTCTTCCGGATGAGGTGGATCGAATTCTGAAACAGATGGGCATGGATCGTCAAAATGTAGATGTTGATTTTGAGGTCAAAGAGAATGTTCGGGTGACCGAGGGTCCATTTGCAGACTTTAGTGGAACAATTGAAAACATTGATGTGGATAAACAAAAATTGAAAGTCCATGTAAATATGTTTGGCCGAGAGACCCCGATCGAATTAGATTTCAATCAGGTCGAAAAGCTCAATTAATTTTAATCTATGGGCACAAGTCATTGGAAGATTGAAAACGATAATCCCTTTTATTGCATTAGAAATAGACCGATAAGTTGAACGACTGCTAATCAAAGAACAAAAAAACCAAAGAATAAAATGTCAATTTGAAATTGAAAGCTTGTATTTTATTCAATAATATGCTAAAATTTTTTTGTTATTTACGTACCTGATACGAGGACGTATAAAGAGTGGGAGAATGTAAAACATTCCAAAACCACATCACGGACTTTAAGGAGGTGTGTCTCGTGGCTAAAAAAGTAATCGACATCGTAAAGTTGCAGGTTCCTGCTGGGAAAGCAAACCCTGCACCACCGGTAGGACCAGCATTGGGTCAAGCGGGTATTAATATTATGGGATTCTGTAAAGAGTTCAACGCCCAGACTCAAGATCAGGCTGGTACGCTGATTCCTGTAGAAATTACAGTTTATGAAGACCGGTCATTTACATTTATTACGAAAACTCCACCTGCAGCAGTGTTGTTAAAAGAAGCAGTAGGCATTGATAAAGCATCTGGAGAACCAAACCGTAATAAAATTGCTACTGTAAAACGCGATACAGTAAAAGAAATTGCGGAAACAAAAATGCAAGATCTGAATGCTGCAGATGTAGAAGCAGCTATGCGTATGGTTGAAGGAACTGCACGCAGCATGGGTATTACGATTGAAGACTAACTTCACATATTCAGGTTGCGACCGTTATAATCGCAACCTTTTTCATGGAGAGGAGCCTGTATGTTCTTTTGGTTGCTATTTAGCATATAAAGAACAGGGTTTCACCTCTGTCATCTGAAGAAGCAATCCTGTTTCTTCAAGTGGGAGGTACTGCCGTTATAACCACATTAGAGGAGGATAAAAATGGCTAAAAAAAGTAAAAAGTATGAAGAAGCTTTAAAACTGGTTGATCCATCAGCCGTTTATAATATTGAAGAAGCTGTTTCATTAGTGAAAGAAACAGCAACTGCAAATTTTGATGAAACAATCGAAGCAGCATTCCGTTTAGATGTAGACCCTAAAAAAGCAGATCAGCAAATCCGCGGCGCAATGGTACTGCCTCACGGTACTGGAAAAACACAACGCGTTCTTGTGTTTGCAAAAGGTGAGAAAGCAAAAGAAGCTGAAGCAGCTGGCGCGGATTACGTGGGAGAAGCAGAATATATTGAAAAAATTAATGAAGGCTGGCTCGATTTTGATGTAATCGTTGCGACTCCAGATATGATGGCGCAAGTCGGTAGACTTGGGCGCGTACTGGGACCTAAAGGTTTAATGCCCAACCCGAAAACCGGCACGGTTACTTTTGAAATTGAAAAAGCCGTACAAGAAATTAAAGCTGGTAAGGTAGAATATCGGGTAGATAAAGCAGCAAATATTCATGTGCCAGTTGGAAAGGCATCTTTTGAGGCGGATCAATTGGTGGATAACTTACGTGCCTTGGTCGAACAAATTGTGAAGGTTAGACCGCAAAGTTTGAAAGGTGAGTACATGAAAAACGTTTCCATTGCTTCGACGATGGGACCTGGAATTAAAGTTGATGTATCCGAATATAAATAATTCGGTGTTGACTTTTTAAACATCAATGCTTATGATGTTTCTTGTTATATAAAATTGATACGTTATACCGTAGACAGCAGGGGCTTACCGGCTTAATATCCTGCCGAGGTGTTTATAAAACAAAGCGAGTCACTGCACTACGTGTAGTTTGCTCGAATGTTTCATAAGCTCTCATGTCTATCGTGAGAGCTTTTTTTATACGGTATAAATCGAAGTCATATAGGAGGTGGAACAATGTCTAATATTCTAGAAGCGAAAAAACAAGTAGTTGGGGAAATTGCAGAAAAATTACAAGCGAGCCAGACAACTGTCTTGGTTGACTATCGTGGTCTTGATGTCGCGGAAGTGACGGAGCTACGTAAACAACTTCGCGAAGAAGGTGTGGAGTATAAAGTATACAAAAACTCTTTAGCACGTCGTGCGGTAGCCGAGTGTGAATTAACTGAACTCGATGAGGCTCTTGTTGGCCCAACAGCAATCGCATTTAGTGAAGAGGATGCCGTTGCACCGGCAAGAATACTGAAAAACTTTTCAAAAGATCATGAAGCTCTTGAAATTAAAGGCGGCGTGATTGAAGGTAGAGTCGCATCACTTGAAGAAATTCAGGAACTTGCAAGCTTGCCGAATTACGAAGGTATGGTTTCAATGTTGCTTAGTGTACTTCAAGCACCGATTCGTAACTTGGCTTACGCTACACAAGCAATTGCAGATGAAAAAGAGGAAGAAGAAGGGGCTTAAATCGAGCCGCTTGATCGATAAATTACAACTTATTATTTAGGAGGAAAAAAAGATGTCAAAAGAACAAATTATTGACGCGATAAAAGAAATGTCCGTACTTGAATTGAACGATCTTGTTAAAGCAATTGAAGAAGAATTTGGAGTTACAGCAGCAGCACCTGTTGCAGCTGCAGGAGAAGCAGCTGGTGGAGAAGCTGAAGAAGAGCAAACAGAATATGATGTTGTGCTTGAAGAAGTTGGCGATACCAAGATTAAAGTTGTTAAAGCTGTACGTGAAATCACAGGTCTCGGCTTGAAAGATGCGAAAGACCTTGTTGATAATGCACCGAAAGCGATTAAAGAAGGCGTAGCTAAAGAAGAAGCAGAAGAAGCAAAAGAAAAATTAGAAGAAGTTGGCGCTAAAATCGAACTTAAATAATTCACTTTAAGCTGATGGTTATATTTCAGAGCTCGTCGTATGACTACGGCGAGCTCTTTATCGCAGTTTAACTGGTTACAAAACTTCCGCTTCAACAATAATGTGGAGGTTGTACTTTCAGTCATAACACGATAGGGTCAATAAACAATCAGTGAGGTGAATCGACCCCCGTTGAACAAAGTTTCACTCTATCAGTTATTTCTTTTATATTCAGGACAGATTCAACTTTAAAGAGTAGGTGCTATATGCCTGAACATTACTTTTCAAAAAAGCCTCAATCAAAACATTCACCAAAACGATGGAATTACCAATTAAGGGGAAAAGAATATCAATTCATAACAGACGCAGGAGTTTTTTCAAAAGATCGCGTAGATTATGGTTCTTGTTTACTTATCGGACAGTTTGATGAACCAGATGCGGAGGGAAATATTCTGGATCTTGGTTGTGGATATGGGCCAATGGGGATCTCACTTGCGAATGAATATCCAAATCGACATGTCATCCTCGCAGATGTAAATGAAAGAGCTATTTGTCTAGCTCAGAAAAACGCAAACATAAATCAGGTATTTAATATTGAAGTCATTCAAAGCGATCGGCTTTCTAACTTAACGAACCTGTCTTTTGCCGCAATCGTAACCAATCCACCGATTCGTGCAGGCAAACAAATCGTCCATAAAATGTTTGAAGAAGCGTATGAAGCTTTAACGTATCAAGGTGCTTTATGGGTTGTCATCCAAAAGAAACAAGGAGCGCCGTCGGCTAAAAAGAAAATAGAAAGCTTATTTGGCGAAGTAAAAACAGTGGCAAAAAGTAAAGGCTATTATTTGTTCCGTGCGATAAAGGTTTGACTAACCCAATCTACTGTGTTAGGATTGGAAGATGCTAAGATGGGATTTCCTTGTCAAGCTATTATTTATGAAAAAAGTGATGTATATCCGCTTGAATATACGGGGATAATGATAAAATGAGGAAAACTATTTAGCTCGCGAAACAATCTTTTGTATACTTTATCAAATGATAAGGTAATTATGCAACTAAAAAATCAGATACAAATGACACTTAAATTTATACTTGTTTACAAACAACACTGGTTTATAAAATCAGTGAAGTTTTAATATATTAGTTAACTATTCTACGAAAATTGCAATGACTTTAAGGGGTGAAGCAGTTGACAGGTCAACTAGTTCAGTATGGACGGCACCGAGAACGCAGAAGTTATGCACGTATCAACGAAGTGTTGGAATTGCCGAATTTAATCGAAATTCAAACCGCTTCTTATGATTGGTTCTTAGAAGAAGGTATGAAAGAAATGTTTCAGGATATTTCCCCGATTGAAGATTTCACAGGGAATCTATCGCTGGAGTTTGTAGATTATAGTTTGGCGGATCCGAAGTATTCAGTTGAAGAAGCGAAAGAAAGGGACGCAACTTATAATGCTCCTCTTCGTGTAAAGGTTCGTTTAATTAACAATGAAACCGGTGAAGTAAAAGAGCAAGAAGTCTTCATGGGAGATTTTCCGCTTATGACGGACACCGGAACATTTATTATTAACGGGGCAGAGCGTGTTATTGTTTCTCAGCTGGTGCGTTCACCTAGTGTTTACTTTAGTGAAAAAATAGACAAAAACGGAAGACGGGGAATTAATGCTACTGTCATTCCTAACCGTGGAGCGTGGCTGGAATTTGAAACAGATGCCAAGGACGTAGCATATGTTCGAATTGATCGTACAAGAAAGCTTCCAATCACTGTGTTGCTTCGTGCACTTGGTTTCAGTACGGATCAGGAAATTATTG
>Ga0079226_10002849_pt1 | contig 13321 bp, 11 predicted proteins | sample Poulit2014_FD_76345 | JGI IMG/M metagenome (GOLD analysis project Ga0079226, IMG submission 76345) | Agricultural soil microbial communities from Georgia to study Nitrogen management - Poultry litter 2014 | ecosystem: Environmental > Terrestrial > Soil > Agricultural land | place: USA: Georgia... | reverse complement strand
GGCAGGGTGACTTCAACGCGCTTGCCATTAACCTCAACGGTTACGACCCGACGATCAACGTCGTCGTCAGCATTCATGCCTGGAACAACCGATTGTGGTTGCAGCTCATTGATGAAATCAGTCTCGATCCACCGGGTGTGGACGGTGAAAGGACCCTCGGCGGGGATCTTTTGACCCGGCTGATCTAGCTCGGGTGCAAAGTTTGGATCCTGGATGACCGTGCGGTGGAACGGCAGCACTGTTGCAAGGCCGGCGATGCGCATTTCATTGAGGGCTCGTTGTGAGCGCTGCAAAGCTTCTTTGCGGTCTTTGCCGGTCACGATCAGTTTGGCGACCATCGAGTCAAAGGCTCCCGAAATGGTTTCGCCTTCTTCAACTCCGGTATCAATGCGGACACCAGGGCCGCCGGGTAGACGCATTTTGGTGATCGTGCCGGGGGCGGGCATGAAGTTTTGACCGGGATCTTCTGCGGTAATGCGGAATTCAAATGAGTGGCCTACGACTTGTGGGTGGTCATAGCCCAGGAGCTCTCCACGGGCGATGCGGAACTGCTCTCGCACCAGGTCAATGCCGGTGACTTCTTCAGACACCGTGTGTTCGACCTGCAGACGCGTGTTGACTTCCAAAAATGAGATCGTGCCGTCCTGGCCGATCAAGAACTCACAAGTACCGGCTCCAACATAGCCCGCCTCTTGCAGCAAAGCGACCGAGGCGTTGTAGAGCTGCTGTTGTTGGTCTGGGGTCAAATATGGTGCGGGGGCTTCTTCAACCAGTTTTTGGTTTCGACGCTGTAGCGAACAGTCGCGGGTGGAAATGACAACAACGTTGCCCTCTTGGTCTGCCAGGCACTGGGTTTCCAAATGGCGTGGTGCATCGAGGAAGCGTTCGACAAAGCACTCGCCCCGACCAAAAGCTAAGGTCGCCTCCCGGACGGCCGATTCATAAGCTTCAGGGATTTCGGCGCGTTTGCGGACAACTTTGATGCCGCGACCGCCCCCGCCGTGAGCGGCTTTGATGGCTAATGGAAGACCGAATTCATCCGCGAAGTCAACAACCTCCTGGGAGGACTCCACCGGATCAGTGGTACCCGGGGCCAGTGGCGCCCCAACCTTATGTGCGATGTGGCGGGCTGCGACCTTATCACCCAGCGCGTGGATGGCCGCTGGGGGAGGCCCAATCCAGACCATTCCTGCATCAATCACGGCTTGAGCAAAGTCAGCGTTTTCTGCCATGAATCCATAACCGGGGTGAACTGCATCGGCGCCGGAGTCTTTGGCTGCTTTCAGCACCTTGTCCATGGACAGATAGGTATCGGCTAAGGTCTCACCGTTGAGGGAGAACGCGTGGTCTGCCAAGCGGACGTGCATCGCATCGCGGTCAGGGTTGGCATAAATAGCGACGGCTTCTAGTCCTGCGTCTTGTGCAGCGCGAATGATACGCACCGCGATTTCACCTCGATTAGCGATCAAAACCTTCGAAAAGGATCGGTAGACCATCGAGGGTGACGCAGTGGTCATGGACATAGAAACTTAACTCCTTGGTTGGAACGCTCCGCAGAATAGGCGCACGATACGGTAAGCATACCGTTGCCATCTAAAGCAGCTTAGGACGAATCGGTGGAAACCATACAGAATGACGCACCGTGTCAGCTAATAATGCGCACTTTATTGTAGGAAACCTACAAGACTGTGGTCTACTTGGCTACCTGCCAGAGCTTCGTGAGCGAAACGCCCATGCCTTCAAAGAGTTCGCGCACTGCTCGCAAGGACAGCCCCAGCACCGCATTCGGGTCGCCTTCGACCCGTTCGATCATGGTTGCACCATAACCCTCGAGGGTGAATCCACCTGCAACATTGAGGGGCTCACCGGTGGCTATATAATCCTCGATCACCGCATCACTTACCCTGGCAAATGACACGTTGGCGCTAACGACCTCTTCGGCAACCTCGCGTTTTTGTTGATCCTGAATCTCAATGACACAGTGACCACTGTGCAGGGTGCCCGTCTTGCCGCGCTGAGCTTGCCAGCGGACTCGAGCAACGTCGGGCTGCAGTGGTTTCCCATAGGGTTTACCTTCAAACTCGAAGACAGAATCGGCGGCAATAATGTAGGTGGGACGAGTGATCTGGTGTTCTAGCAGGAGTAAATCTGCCACAGTGTGAGCTTTGGCAGTTGCAAGTGCCTGGGCTTGTTCTTGAGGTAAGGCAATGGTTGCGGCGAGTGCTTCCTCATCAATGTCGGCAGGACGTTGATGAAAGGACAGCCCGGCACGGCGCAAGATATGGGCCCGGGCGCTGGAAGCTGAACCCAGAATAATGTCAATGGTCATCGCAGTGCTCTCTCTAAGGTGTCCAGGCCCATGGATCCCAACTGCAGGGCGCGGGTATGGAAAGTTTTCAGATCAAACCCCGGTGTCTGTTCGTGTGCGGCACGAATTTGTTGCCAGATCCGCTTGCCGACGGCATAGCTTGGTGCCTGTCCTGGCCAGCCGAGATACCGAACAAACTCAAATGCCAAAACGCCAGGAGTCTCATTGAGATGTGCTTGTAAAAATGCAAAACCAGTCTCGGGATCCCACGTTTTGCCACCCCATGATTGCGGTGACTTAAACCCACAGTGCACCCCGATGTCAAAAACTACTCGAGCAGCTCGCATTCGCTGGGCGTCCAACATACCTAAGTAGTCGCCAGGGTCATCAAGATAACCGAGTTCTTTCATGAGGTCTTCAGCATACAGCGCCCAGCCTTCGCCATGACCGGAGACCCATAACCAGTTGCGCCGCCACGAGTTGAGCTGGTCGGCATTGAGCATGGCGGTGGCGATCTGTAAGTGATGCCCGGGGACACCTTCGTGAAAGACCGTAGTGGTCTGCTGCCAGGTGGTAAAGGAATCTTCGCCTTCCGGCACCGACCACCACATGCGCCCGGGGCGTGAAAAGTCTTCGGAAGGGCCTGTATAATAAATCCCGCCATCTTGGGTCGGGGCGATCATTGCTTCGACATAATCCATGGGAGCCGGGATGTGAAAATGTTGTTTCATGGCCGCAATGGTCGAATCCGAGAGGTCTTGCATCCATTCCCGCAGGGCCTCGATACCGTGCAGCTGACGAGCCGGGTCAGCAGAAAATACCTGGCGGGCTTGTGCAATACTCAGTCCCGGTTGAACGCGGTCTGCAATGCGTTGCTGCTCGTCAACAATACGGTCTAGTTCTGCAAGAGCCCAAGCATAGGTTTCAGCCAGATCAATTTTGGAACCTAGGAATTCCTGCGAGGCTAGCGCATAGTAGTCCTGACCCACAGCATCGTAGGGCCGTGCCTGACCGTGTAAGTCCTCTTTGAGGTAGGTCGCAAAATCTGCATACGCGGCAGCAGCTTGGCGGGCGCTACGATCAACATCGGTATACAAAGTGTGGGGCAGCTGAGAGGCCGAAGTGACCAAGTCTGTGAAAAAGTTTTCCGCTGCTGCCTGGGCTTGGACAATACAGGCTTCAACCTGGCGTTGAGCCGGTGGCAGACCATCTTCGACCGCCCTGTTGAGACGAGCTCGATAACCGCTCAGTGCCGTGTCGACCTTGGCTAACCGAGCTGCGATATTGCGCCAGTCTTCAGAGGTCTCAGTGGGCATCAGATCGAACGTAGCCCGAATATCTTGCACCGGAGAGGCAATATTATTGAGCGGCACTACTCCGGTCGCATATAACTGACGGTCCACCGTCAGTCGTTCTACCAGGGCGTCCTGAGTGACGCGGTCCTGGTTTGACTGCGGTACGAGTTTGTCCAAACGTCGGAGCACATCGGCTTGAAGCGCGTCCAATGCCGCTGCACCGTCGGGCGAATAGTCCGACAGTTTATCTGCGTAACCAGGTAGTCCAATTTCAGATGCGGTAACTGGATACAGCTCAGCCAGGTGTCGCGCGTAGTCCTCGGCCAGAGCATCAATAGAAGTTTCAGGCATAGTCTCATCCTATGGGGCAGTCCGGTCGGTTTGCCGGATCGCACGGGCAGATTCACCCTGAACATTCTAAAACTGCCCCGTGGCAAAGACGGCCTGACCTGTTAGGATGTTATCCAAGTCACGCCGGCGTGAGTTGCTAGCCCCTAGCATTCGGATGTTTTGTAGGAGCTCATCATGACAACTGAGACCACCCCAACCCCGCTAGTTCGAATGTCTGGAGTCAATAAACATTTCGGCAGTTTTCAAGCGCTGTCGGATATCAACGTTGACATCCCCAAGGGCCAAGTTTGCATTGTGGTCGGCCCCTCAGGGTCCGGGAAATCTACCTTGTGCCGCACCATCAACCGACTTGAAACTATTGACGACGACGGCGGATTCATCGAAATCGACGGTAAGCGACTGCCTGAAGAAGGCAAAGCCTTGGCTGCCCTGCGTGCCGACGTCGGTATGGTATTTCAATCCTTCAACCTCTTCGCACACAAAAGCGTTCTAGAAAACGTTACCCTTGGCCCGACTAAAGTTCGCAGGTTGTCCAAAAAACAGGCCGAAAAAGAAGCAATGGAATACCTAGAACGTGTGGGTGTTGGCGAACAAGCTCGAAAACTGCCAGCACAACTCTCCGGCGGTCAGCAACAACGTGTCGCAATCGCTCGAGCCCTTGCCATGAAACCCAAGGTCCTACTGTTTGACGAACCGACTTCGGCACTCGACCCAGAAATGGTCCAAGAAGTCCTAGACGTCATGGTTGACCTAGCTGCAGGTGGTATGACCATGGTCGTTGTCACCCACGAAATGGGCTTCGCACGCAAAGCCGGAGACCGTTTGCTCTTTATGTCCGAAGGGGCCGTCATCGAAGACACCACACCGGAGAAATTCTTCAAAGACCCAGAAACCAGCCGAGCCAAAGACTTCCTGTCAAAAATCTTGACCGAATAATACTTCACTTCACTATTCATTACGCACTGAAAGGTACTCACCATGAAGACACCTTGGATGAAGATTGCAGCATTAGGAGCAGCCGGTGTGCTGGTACTGTCCGCCTGTTCACCGGGCGCAACAGAGGATTCGGCAGAAGACGATGCCGCCGGCGGTGGCGGCGGTGAAACCGTCACTGTGGGCATCAAATATGATCAACCAGGCCTGGGATTCCGTGAAGGAAACAACCCGCCAACAGGCTTCGACGTTGATGTTGCCAAAGCTGTGCTTGCCGAGATGGGGTACGAAGAGGACCAGATCGAATGGGTTGAATCACCAACACCACAGCGTGAAAATATGCTGGAAAACGGTCAGGTCGACATGATCTTTGCCACCTACTCGATAACCGATGAACGCGATGAACGAGTCGATTTTGCCGGCCCATACTTCATGGCCGGTCAAGACATCCTCGTGAGCGTTGACGAAAATGACATTACAAGCCCCGAGGACCTCAACGGTCGAAACCTGTGTTCCGTCACCGGATCTACGCCAGCTCAAAACGTACGCGACATGTACGCAGATGAAGTAGAACTGGTCGAACAGGATGGGTACAGCGAATGCTTGACGTTCTTACAATCCGGGCAAGTTGATGCGGTCACCACCGATGACATCATCCTGGCTGGTCTTGCGGCATCCGATGAATATGCCGGCCAGTTTAAAGTCGTCGGTAACCCCTTTACTGAAGAACCATATGGTGTGGGACTTCAGGAAGGCGACGTTGAAACCTGTGAACAAGTCAATGAAGCCATTCAGAAACTCCAAGACGACGGCACCATTGATGAACTGTTGGCCGCCAATACTGAAGGCGTCGACTATGAAGCCAACGCCGAGCTCAATGACAACATTGAGCTCGTGACCTGTGGCGAATAATTCAACGGGTTAGTCGTCATTTCCGTGCGGCGAGGATTCGGCACCTCGGGATCTTCCGACGGTGCCGGATCCTCATCAGCACTCCTCACTAGCTCACTCCATTAGGCAGGCGACTATGGAAGATATTCTCTTTCTTTTTGAGCAATATCCAATTTGGGAGGGGTTCTGGACCAACATTAGACTGGCGTTTTGGTCCGCTCTCTTTGCCTTCACACTCGGCGTCATCCTCGCGCTGTTTCGTATCTCCCCGGTGCGCTCCATGAGTTGGCTCAGCGCGACTTTCATCAACCTGGTACGCAACGTCCCACTGACGGTACTCGTTGTGATGGGCGTCCTGGTGTTCTGGGGCCAGCTGCATATGACATTGCATTCCGACTTCGATACGAACTTTTTCATGTTGGCAACGATCGCATTGTCGATCTACCATGCACCATCTTTTGCTGAAGCCATCCGTTCTGGGGTCAATACGGTTCCCCTTGGTCAAGCTGAAGCCGCACGCTCTATCGGCTTAGGGTTCTTTGCCGCAGCGCGGCTGATCATCATTCCACAAGCCCTACGAGGGGCGATCACCCCGATAGGCAATACTCTGATCGCCTTAATCAAAAACACAACGGTAGCTGCTGCCGCTTCGGTCATGGAAGCCTCGGGTGTGATGCGCACGATGATTGAATTCAACCCGAACATCATGGTGGCCATCTTTATGATCATTGCCATCGGGTTCAGCCTGATTGTTATTCCAGTTGGTCTGCTCACCACCTGGTTATCAGAGAAATTGGCGGTGACCCGATGAGTAACCAATACGTCCTCTTTGACGCACCAGGTCCGCGTTCGCGACGCATCATTACCGTATTAAACATCCTCGTTGCACTCATCGCTATCGGGGTGTTGACCTGGCTATATTTCGCACTTGCAGCCCAAGGACAGATGCAACCTCACCTATGGTGGAATGCAATTAACCTCAATGCCTGGTCCAACTATCTGCTCCCAGGGCTTATATTTACCCTGCAGGCCGCTGCCATCGCCGTGGTGACCTCGGTGATTTTCGGGCTGTTTTTCGGCTTCTTACGATTAGCACCGATCCGGATCCTACGCTGGATCTCTATGGTCATCGTGGAATTCTTCCGGGCGGTACCCGTGTTAGTGCTGATGGTATTCCTGCACTTCTTTATTTCCCAGTACCTCTCGACCGTTGTTGACCCACGGAACTCGGCATATTACGCGGTGATTATTGCGCTGACACTATATAACGGAGCAGTCATCGCTGAACTTGTCAGATCCGGCGTCCGATCGTTGCCAGCAGGCCAACGTGAAGCAGCCTTAGCAGTTGGAATGACCACGACGAAATCCCTGCGTTTTGTCGAAGTGCCACAAGCCCTCGTTGCGATGCTGCCATCCTTGGTCTCACAGTTTGTGATTATTCTGAAAGACTCTGCGCTGGGCTATATCATCGGTTTTGCTGAACTGTTGCGCTACTCGCGACAACTCGGAGCCGGCTACGGCAATATTATGCAGGCGTTGGTGGTTGCGGCCATCATCTTTATCGTCATCAACTCAATCTTGGTGTGGGTGGCACAAATACTGTCACGTCGACTCAGCTCGCGAACCTCTGGTGTTACCGAAGTTGGCATTCCCGGAGTTGCTCCAATTGCCGGAGACACGGCCGAAGAAGAATTCACGGAGACGCGCGCCCAAGCGGTTATTCAACAAGACACCCCAAAATAGGCAGACAGTACGGCCTCATGCCCACACAATCCAACTGCTTTGGACTTGAGGCCGTATTCTCGAGGAGTTTTTAGTAGCCTCGGGGTGGCGTGTGCCAACCGGAAGCCGAATTCCACGTGGACATGACACGGTTCCGTGTTGAATAATCCACGGGAGGTTCAGGTGGCGGTAACTCCACAAGCTGCGTGTTGATCACGGTCAGCAATGCTGCTGTTTCTTCTTCTGACAGGACTGTGCCGTGGACTTTTATGCCGGTTGATTCAGGTTGTGTCATAGTGGGATATTTCCGTGTTTACGAGCAGGACGGGACTCACGTTTAGCTACCGTGGCGCGCAGCGCACGTACCACCTGGGCGCGAGTTTCCGATGGGGCGATGACCGCATCAATATAACCTGAATCAGCAGCTTCATAGGGATTCAGTAAAGCAGCTTCGTAGTCTTCAATAAGTTCGGTGCGACGTGCTTCCACGTCACCACCGGCTTCCTCGACCGCGGCCAGGTCACGGCGGTACAAGATATTGACTGCGCCCTGGGCCCCCATGACACCGATCTGGGCTGTCGGCCAGGCTAGATTGAGGTCAGCCCCGAGCTTCTTGGAACCCATCACAATGTAGGCGCCACCGAAGGCTTTGCGAGTGATCACGGTAATTTTCGGGACGGTGGCTTCGGCATAGGCATAGATGAGTTTTGCACCGCGGCGAATAATGCCCGAGTGTTCTTGATCCACTCCGGGCAGGAATCCAGGCACATCGACGAGCGTGATAATTGGGATATTGAACGCATCACAGAACCGCACAAAGCGGGCAGCTTTTTCTGAAGCTGCGATATCCAAGGTGCCAGCCAGCTGTGAAGGTTGGTTGGCTACAACGCCCACGGTGCGACCTTCGATCCGGCCCAAACCTACAATGACATTCGGGGCATAGCGTTCCTGGATTTGCAGTAGCGCGCCGTCATCAACGATTGTGGCGATGACTTGCAGCATGTCATAAGGCTGGTTTGCAGAGTCCGGAATGATGGTGTCTAATGCGAGGTCTTCAACATTGGTTTCCAGGTCCTGCTGGTAAGCGGAATCTTGGGTGACAAAGTTGTGTGCTGGCAGATAATCCAACAGTTCGGATACCCAGCTAAACGCATCTTGCTCATCGGTTGCCATATATGCGGCGGTGCCGGAGGTTTCGTTATGTTGACGTGCCCCGCCGAGGGTTTCCATATCGACTGCTTCACCAGTGACCGATTTGATAACATCCGGTCCGGTGATGAACATGTGCGAGGTCTGGTCAACCATGACCACAAAGTCAGTCAGGGCAGGGGAGTAGGCGGCGCCTCCGGCGGCCGGGCCCATGATGATTGAAATCTGTGGCACGACACCCGAGGCCATCACGTTGTTGCGGAAGATATCGGCAAACATCGCCAGAGAGTCGACGCCTTCTTGAATGCGTGCCCCGCCGCCATCATTGATAGCAATGATCGGAAAACCGTTGGAGGCAGCAAATTCTTGGGTCTTGACGATTTTTTCGCCGTTGACCTTCGACAGAGAGCCCCCAAAAACCGTAAAGTCTTGGGCATAGACTGCGACGTTGCGACCGTCGATAGTTCCATAGCCGGCGATGACACCATCACCTTCTGGGTGCCGGGCGTCCATGCCGAAGGCAGTCGTACGGTGGGTTCGTAGCTGGTCAAATTCTACAAAGGATCCTTCATCGAGTAGCGCGTGAATGCGCTCTCGAGCGGTTTGTTTTCCCCTGGCATGTTGGCGATCGACGGGTCCTTGTCCGGTCGGTAGCAGGGCTGCTTCGCGGCGGTGGAAAAAGTCTTCAAGTTTGCCAGCCGTAGTGGTGATATCTGGGGTGGTAACGCCCAGCTCCTCACCAGTCTTGTCGGGGTTGGTCAACGGTCCTCCAAGGTAGAGTATGGCCTGTATCCTGGATAATACTACCGGTTGTTTTAAATGAAGGTTGTAGCACGTGGCCCAACAAGAACCTCGGCGCATTGCCCCGGGCGTGTATTGGATTGATCAGACCCCCTCAACACAAGATCTTGCTACAGGCACAGAACATGTTCGCAAACACGGGGACGTGATCGCCACTGACAACCAGACCGCAGGCCGCGGGCGACTGGACCGCACCTGGGACACCCCACCGGGTACTGCAGCAGCCATGTCCATCGTGTTGCGCCCAAAGGTTGACCCCCAGCTGATGAGTACGATGACACTGGTAGCCGCTGATGCGCTGGTGTCCTGGTTCCGTGAGCTGCATGTTCCCGCGGCAGTCAAGTGGCCAAACGACGTCTTAGATGCTGACGGCCGAAAATTGTGTGGGATTCTAGCCCAGTGGCTACCTGAGACACAGGCTGTTGTCATTGGGATTGGTACCAATCTATGCTTTAGCGATGGATCTGGTCATGAAAGAGCTGGTGCACTGGCCCACTACGGTGTAGAAATTTCAGCCCAAGATTTCGTAATAGAAGCTCGTCATCGGCTGATGGATGCGGTGGAGCGCTTTATTGCTAAGCCCGATGTGAAACCACTGGAAACAACCATGAGTACGATTGGTCAACGGGTCAAAGCGATCCTGCCAGATGGTAAAAATATTATCGGAACCGCCATGGGGTTGGGGCCGACCGGTAGCCTATTAATAGCAGGCGAAACACTGCAAGAGATCTTCGCTGCAGATATTGTACATTTGCGGCCGGCGTGAAACGGTTCGACGAGACCAAGGAGGGGTATGCGATCACACTACGTGACCGGTGAACACCTGCTGGTGCGTACCCGTGCGCATCCGTCGGTGTTAATTCGTCCTGCCTGGACATTTATTTTATGGGCCGGTATTGCGGGATTCTTATCAGGGGTCATGGCCAGTTACGCGCTGCCAGAATTTTTACGCACCGCAGCCCCGACCTTGACTGCCATCGGGCTAGGGATTATCGCCGTCGGAATCTTTCTAACCGTTGTGCGACCCTTGTGGCAATGGCTGGTATCTCGATACGAAATCACTACCCACCGGGTTGCTCACAAATTGGGAGCTATCGCCGTTAAACGTCACTGGGTGGCGTTACATTCTTTGGTGTCACTGACCATTCATCAGAAGCGACGCCAGCGGCGGCGTGGTTCCGGGGACCTGCACCTGATGAACTCTCGAGGACAAACTTGGATATTGCATGATGTCCCAGAGATTGCAGAATTTCAGACCCTGGTAGATGTGGAACGATTTGGTTCCCATGGCCGCTACAACAGCGGTTCGCTCAGTGAAAGTAGGGGCTAGTGAGTAACGACTCAGCCGGTGAAGAGACCACCGACCCAACACCAACCCGGCCGCTGGATATCGTGCAGCCGGAGTCTACGACTGCGGCAACATTAGGTGAAGCCGAACCATTTACGGAAAGTTGGACTCAAGCGATTAAAGTCCTTGATGAGGAACTTATTGGTGGCCCACGGTTACTAACTCCGCGCGACGTCGCCAAAGAACTCGGAGTCTCGGTGGTCTCTGCCCGTAAAATCTGGCGGGCTATGGGCTTTCCGAACATTCAAGCCACTGAAAAAGTCTTCACGACACAAGACGTCGCTGCGATGGCCACGATTGTGGAACTGGTTCGCGAAGATGTGCTCAACGAAGAAACTGCGATCTCGATTGCTCGTTCGATTGGGCAGATGACCGACCGCATGGTGGTGTGGCAGATCGAAGCACTGGTCGAAGACAAGATGAACTCTGAAAGTCTTAGCGACCCTGAGGCACGCCGCGAAGTTGTGCGCTTGCTTCCATCGGTGATCGAATCCTTAGAAGACGTCGTCACGTATTCGTATCGTCGTCAGCTGAACTCTGCTTTGCAACGACTCACCGTCCGCGTCGAAGCTGGACTGGCCGCCTCGGAAGAAGGCCGCGATGGGACCGAAGATGACACACCACTACCACTTGCTCGTGCCGTGGGTTTTGCCGACATGGTCTCCTATACTGCCCTGTCACGCACCATGAGTGAGCGAACCCTGGCCCAAATGGTGCAACGCTTTGAACAAACTTGTGCCGAAATCATCGCGGTGGGTGGCGGCCACCTGGTCAAAACTGTGGGCGACGAAGTATTGTTCAACGCCGAAACACCCGAAGCCGGTGCCGAAATTGCGCTGGCCTTATCACAGGCACTTAGCGAAGACCCCGTGCTACCATCGGCCAGGGTATCCGTTGTGTGGGGTCGAGTCCTATCCCGACTGGGCGATATTTACGGCTCGACCGTCAACCTCGCCGCCCGGCTCACCGCACTGGCAGATCCGGGAACGGTCTTAGTCGACCAGCTCACGGCCAGTGTGTTGGCTGACGATGAACGATATATTTTAATTCCACAGCCACCGCAGTCAGTCAGGGGATTTGGGCTCATCAATCCATCAATGCTCCTGCGTGGTGCCGGAGATGGGATTGAGGTTGACTGATGTATCGCTTTACAGCAGCAGGCGCCACGCACGTTGGATTCGTTCGAGATCTCAATGAAGATGCCTACCTGATCCGGGATGGTCTCTACCTGGTAGCTGATGGTATGGGTGGCCACGACGGCGGCGAACTCGCCTCCGCAGCGGTGGTTGATACCTTCGCCAATGCCTGGGATAACAATACTGAGCCGTGGGAATTATTCACCCTGCAGGAATGGCTCACCGAGGCCAACCGGAACGTGTACGACATTGCCTCGGGCCGTGCCGGCACAACTTTGACCATGCTAACCAACGTGTTGCATCAAAATAAAGAACAACTAGTCGTCGCCAATGTCGGCGACTCGCGAACCTACCGCTACCGTGCCAACGATGAGGCTTTCATCCAGCTGACTCAAGACCACTCAGCAGTGGCCGAAATGGTCCGACTTGGCCAGCTCAGTGCCAAAGAGGCTCGCGGACACCCGGCCCGAAATGTCATCACCCGTGCCGTGGGCTCAGCGTTGCGCCTATTAGCTGACGTTGTCCTCCTTGATGCCGAAGTCGGCGATCGATTTTTGCTGTGCACCGATGGACTCACCGGCAAAGTTGAAGATCAAGAGATTGGATTGATCTTAGCCTCGGCCCTGACGGTCAAGGATGCCGCCGATCAACTAGTGGAACTGGCACTAGAAACCGACGGGTCGGATAATGTCACAGTGATCGTCGCTGAAGTCCTTGAACACTGACAGTACAATGTCTGATGTGACTACTCCTGATCCTCAACTGCTTGAGCACTACGAAAATCTCAAAGACCAAGTCCGCCATCACCGTCGCGCATATTATGTGGACGACGCACCAGAAATCTCTGACGCGGACTTTGATGTCCTCTTTCGAGAACTAGAAGATCTAGAGGCGCTCCACCCCAATATTGTCACCGGTGATTCACCGACCCAAGAAGTCGGTGGCGATGCTGTTTTCTCACCGGTGGAACACCTCTCACAGATGTATTCACTGGAAGATGTTTTCTCCTTTGAAGAACTGGAAGCTTGGTTTGCACGAGTCGGCGCAGGACTAGAACGTCTTGGTGCCGGTGACGACGTCGGCTGGTTGACGGAAGTCAAAATTGATGGCCTGGCTATCAACCTGGTTTATCGCAATGGCAGCCTGGTTCGCGCCGCGACTCGCGGGGATGGCAGGATCGGTGAAGATGTTACCCACAACGTGTTGACGATTAAAGAAATCCCCACCAAACTTTCTGGAGAGAATATTCCAGAGGAACTGGAAGTTCGCGGCGAAATTTTCATGCCGGGGGAGGCTTTTGTCGAACTCAATGCAGCACGTGCTGAGGCTGGACTTGCCCCCTTTGCCAACCCTCGCAACGCTGCAGCAGGGTCACTGCGTCAGAAAG
>Ga0079226_10002847_pt1 | contig 13324 bp, 10 predicted proteins | sample Poulit2014_FD_76345 | JGI IMG/M metagenome (GOLD analysis project Ga0079226, IMG submission 76345) | Agricultural soil microbial communities from Georgia to study Nitrogen management - Poultry litter 2014 | ecosystem: Environmental > Terrestrial > Soil > Agricultural land | place: USA: Georgia... | reverse complement strand
GTCCCGCCGATGCTGGTGAACACCTTCGAAGGCATACGAAACTGCGACCAGAGCCTGGTCAACGCGGCGAACGGCCTGGGCCTCGGCGGCGTGCGAACGCTGCTGACGGTCGAGCTGCCCACCGCGGTGCCGGTGATCATCCTCGGCATCCGGCTCGCCATGATCCAGGTGATCTCGACCGCGACCATCGCCGCGTACGTCGGCCTGGGTGGTCTGGGTCGGTTCATCTTCGACGGGCTGGCCACGCGGCAATACGCCGAGGTCGCCTCCGGAGCGGCCTTCGTAGCGCTCCTTGCAGTCTTCGTCGAGGGACTCCTCGTCCTCGCTAGCGCCCTGATCGTGTCACCCGGGGTGGCGCAACGACCCCGACCCTGGCAGGCGCTGTCCCAGAACCGTTCTCCGAACCGAAAGGTAGTTTCGTGATCCGTTACCGCACTGTTGGAATCGCTGCTCTTGGCGCCTCGGCTCTCCTGCTGGCCGGCTGCGGAAGCGTCGAGGACCCCCTGGCGGACCAGGGGCCCGAGGGTGGTGACGATGGCGCGATCGTGGTCGGTTCGGCGAACTTCGCGGAGAATGTCCTGCTCGGTGAGCTCTACGCGCAGGTGTTGGAGGAGTCCGGCCAGCAGGTACAGCGGACCTTCAACGTCGGCTCGCGGGAGGTGCTCGTCGGGCAGGTGGAGTCCTGCGGGCTGGACGTGGTCCCGGAGTACAACCAAGCCCTGCTGAACTTCCAGGATCCAGAGAACGAGGCCATCGGCAATGACGAGGTGAACGCCGCCCTCGACTCCGTCCTTCCGGACAGTGTGGCGACAGGTGCGCCCTCACCAGCGCAGAGCAACAACGCCCTGGCCGTCACGGCGGACACCTCCGCAACTTATGGCCTCGAATCCATCGCCGACCTTGCCCCGGTCGCCGATGAGCTCGTGATGGGTGGACCGCCAGAGTTCGAGACTCGGTGGGACGGTCTGGAGGGTTTGGAAGCGGTGTATGACGTCACCTTCGGCGAGTACACCGTCCTGGGAGACATCTCCGGACCCATCTCCGTGGATGCACTCAACGGCGGTGACGTGGACGTGGCCATGATGCAGACGGCCAGCCCCGCCATGGCGGAGAACGACTTCGTTGTCCTGGAGGACGACGAGAGCGTGCTCGGTGTGAACCACGTGCTCCCGTTCTACTGCGAAGCAGGGCTTCCTGAAGACGCCCTTGCTGAGCTCGAGGACCTCGGCGCAGCTCTGTCCACCGAGGACCTGCAGCAGATGAACTACCTGTACTCCGTGGAGAAGATGGACGCCGACCAGGTGGCCACCGACTGGCTCACGGAGAATGGCCTGATCTGAACATCGTGCCTCGGCGGTGCACGGCTATGCCGGTCTGGTCAGCATGTGCACCGCCGCCCGGACGCTGCCGGCAGAGGTCAGTGCCGCGCGGGCGGTGTCGGCGTCAACGCCGGCGAGCATCGCGGTGAGTGCCACCGGGAGGTCGCCGTCGGCAGCGTGGAGCGCCGCGCGGCACTGCTCCTCTGGTGCGTCGGTGGCCATGACCAGCACGCGGACGGCGCGCTCGTCGAGCTTGGTGTTGGTGGCCACCAGGTGGGTCATCAGGTTGGACCAGGTGCGACCCGCGCGGATCATCAGTGCCGTGGAGAAGGCGTTGATGAGCACCTTCGTGGCCGTGCCGGCCTTCAGGCGGGTGGACCCGGTGAGCGCCTCGGCGCCGGTGGCAGCCTCGATCGGCAGGTCCACCTCGGTGCTCAGCGCTGTACCTGCCCGGTTGGTGATCAGTGCGGTGAACGCCCCGCGGCGGCGCGCCTCGGCCAGAGCACCGCGCACATAACCGGTGGCTCCTGAGGCGGTCACCCCGATCGCCACGTCGCCTTCCCGCACGGCCGCAGCATCGCGTCCACCGGCAGCCCCGGCGTCCTCCTGATCGATGGTCGAGTCCAGCAGCGCCGGGTCTCCACCGGGAAAGTGCGCGGTGAACAGCTCCGGCGGGTTGCCGAACGTGGGCCGGGACTCGGTCGCGTCCAGGAACGCCAACCGTCCGGAGGCACCGGCTCCGAAGTAGTGGATCCGGCCACCGCTCTGCAGCCGCTCATGGGCGACCTCCACCAGCTCGGCGAGCCGGTCGGAGACCTGCACGGCAGCCTGCACACCGCGGGCATCCTCAGCGAGGATCGCCTCGATCGCCCGCTGCGCGGGCCAGGTGTCGATGTCCACGGTCGCCGGGTTGCGGTCCTCGGTCGACGGCTCACTCATCCGATCCTCATTTCTCTGCTCCGGTCGCCAGCCCGCTGATCAGCAGACGCTGGGCGAAGACGAACAACACCACCACCGGGATCGTCACCACTACCGACCCGGCGAGCAGGATCGTCACCGGCGTGTCGAACTCGGTCAGCTGCGCGATCCCCAACGGTGCTGTCCACAACGACCGTTCCTGCACCAGGAACAGCAGCGCGTACAGGTACTCGTTCCAGGCGATCATGAACATATACATCGCCGTGGCCGCGATCCCGGGCAGCGCGATCGGCAGCACGATCCGCCAGATCACCCCCATCAGGGAGCAGCCGTCGATCAGTGCCGCGTCCTCGATCGAGGACGGCAACGCGATGAAGTAGTTGCGCAGCATGTACAGGGACACCGGCACGGTCAGGGCCACGTACACGATCACCAGCCCGACGAGGGTCCCGGTGAGGCCCGCACGGGAGAGCAGCACGAACAACGGTACGGCCAGCACCACCCCGGGGAACATGTAGACCGCGACGATGATCGCGTTACCCACGGACCGGCCGGAGAACCGGATACGGGCGGTGGCATACGCCCCCAGGATGGACACCAGGATCGAGGCGAGCACCGTGCCTACTGCCAGGATGAGCGAGTTGACCAGGAACCCGCCCAGCCCGTATCCGCCGTCGGCGGCCGAACGCATCGCCTCGGAGTAGGCGTCGAAGCTGATCTCCCCCAGGGCGGGGATGAGGTCCAGCGGGTCGTTCAGCACAGCAGAGAAGGGGCGCAGCGACAGCAGGACCCCGTAGAGCACGGGCCCGATGGCCAGCACCATGGTGACGATGATGATCACTGCGCGCAGCGCCTTGACCCCGTTGGACTCCCGCAGGCTGCTCACATCGCCTCCTTCCGCCGGTTCGCCAGCGCCCAGCCGATCCCGAAGACCAGCAGGATCACGGTCATGCACAGCCCGTAGGCGGCAGCGCTGCCCACGTCCGCCCGCACGGTCAGCTCCTTGAACACCTTCACCGCCATCACCTCGGTGCCGCCGGCACCCTGGGTGAGCAGGTAGATGTCGTTGAAGTTCTGGAACGACCAGATGAACCGGAGCAGCAACAGCACCATCACCACAGTGCGCAGCTGCGGGAGCACGATGTGGGTGAGCCGCTGCCGGGCGTTCGCCCCGTCGATGGCGGCCGCATCCTCCAGCTCCCCGGGCACGTTCTGCAGCCTGGCGGTCACGAACAGGAACGTGAACGGCGCCGACTTCCAGATCTCGAACAGGATCACCACCGTCAGTGCCATCGGGATGCCCACACTGCCCACCTGGAACGTCTTGGTGGTCAGGAACGCGATCGGTGTCTCCCAGCCGAGCACCTGGGTGCCGAACGCGTTGACGATCCCGTACTGCGGGTTGAGCATGGTGCGCCAGATCGTCGCCCCGGCGATCACCGGCAGCACGTACGGCACCAGGAACAGTGCACGCACCACGGTCTGCCCGGGGAAGCGGCGACGCATCGCCAGTGCCACGACCACCCCGCCGCCGATCACCCCGATGGTGGTGAACGCCGCGTAGGCGACCGTGGTGCCCAGCGCGCCCCAGAACTTGCCCGAGCTCAGCACACCGGTGAAGTTCCCCAGTGACCAGTCGATCGTGCCCAGGGTCATCCGGGGGATGTCGATCAGCCGGAAGTCGGCGAACGCGAAGATCACCACTGCGCAGAACGGGACGAGGATGACCAGCGTCACCGCCAGGTAGGACGGCGCGGACAGCAGGTACCCGTGCAGGTTGGCGCGTTGGCCCCGGCTGAGCCGGGACCCCCGCGCCACCCTCGTGATCGGTGTATCGCTCATGTACTAGCCGAGGTCGTCCTGCAGGGACTGGACGTCGGTGGCCATGTCCGTGACGACCTGCTGCGGGTCGGTGCCGGAGTAGAGGGCGTCCAGGTGCTCGGCCAGGGTGTTCTGCGCGAACGCCTCACCGGCCAGGACCGCATCGTCGGTGCCGAAGCCCCATCGGGAGACGGCGTTCATCCCCTCACCCAGCGAGGTCACCATCTCCTCGCCATAGAGGTCGCCCACGGAGTCCTCCGAGCCAGCCATCGGCAACGTGCCCCACTCGTCCAGGTACTGGGTGGGGTTGTCGGCATTGCCCGGGCGCAGCGGGATGCGGCCTTCCGGCGCGGTGCCGAGCATCGCGGAGTAGCCGTCGGAGAGCATGTACTCCACGAACTGCTGCGCCCCGTCGGCGTTCGCCCCGGTCGGGATCACATAGTTCAGCGTGGTGCCGTACTGGGCCGGGTTGTTCTCGTCCAGCACGGTGATGAACCCGGAGTTCTCCACGAAGAAGTTCGCGTTGTCCGCGCACTCGGCGCAGGTGAGCGGGTTGTCGTCGTCCAGCCCGGCCAGCTCGTCCAGGATGTGCGTGGAGAACAGCAGGAACGCAGCCTTCCCGTCCAGGTAGGTGGACCGGGCGCTGTCCACGTCGAACTGCCCAGCCGCACTGGAGTCGGCCAGCGTGGCGAAGTCCCCGGCCGCCTGGGCGCACTCTCCGGACCCGATCTCCACAGTGCCGTCGGTGACCAGCTGGCAGCCGGTCTGCTGGAAGATCGACTCCACCGCCTCGGTGGCCGAGGGTGTGCCCACCTGGGTGCCCATCGCCATCCCGGTGATGCCCTCGTCCTGGCGGATGGTCTCGGCCGCATCGGCGAGCTCGTCCAGCGAGGCAGGCTCCTCCAGGCCGGCGTCCTCCAGCAGGTCGGTGCGGTAGACGATCAGGTGCACCCACCCGTCGGAGGGGATCGCCTGGTAGGCGCCGTCGATGTTGATGAAGTCCAGCGCCTGGGCGTTGAACGTGTCCGCACCGAGGTTCTCGATCACTGCGGTGGCCGCATCGGAGTCCACCAGACCCTGGGTTTGCCAGGCGGACAGGTCGGGGGCGTGCAGGATCACGTCCGGCACGTCCCCGGAGGCGGCACCGGTGACCAGCGCCTGGTCCTGGTCCGCCCCGGCCATGGCGACCACCTCGACCTCGATGCCGGTCTCCTCGGTGAACTCATCGGCGATGTCCTGCTGGGCGGCCATCCGCTCCGGCTGCACGTGCGGCGTCCAGAAGGTGATCGGCCCGCTGGCATCGCCCCCGTCGCCGTCGTCGCCGCCACCTGAGCAGGCAGCCAAGGCCAGGGCGGCGGCGAGCGTGAGGCCCACTGCGGCGGTGATCCGTCGGTTCACTTGCATCGTTCTGCTCCTTTGCATCGTGGTTCGGGACGTTGCTGGGGTGACCCGCTACGAGAGCGGTGGGACCAGAGAAGGGGGAGGGACGTCGTCGGCCTCGGTGATGGAGGCGAGCAGCAGGGAGGTGAGCTCCTCACGGACCTGCGCATAGCCGGGGTCGTCGTGCACCGAGCGCAGCTCCAGCGGGTCGGACTCCAGGTCGAACAGCTCCCACTCCGGTTGGCGCGGGTCGTCGATCGCACCGGTGACCCCGAGCGCCTGTCCGTAGTAGTGGATCAGCTTGTACCGGTGGGTGCGCACCCCCACGTGCGCCCCGACACCGGCCTTGAGGTGCTCCCAGTACCGGTAGTAGATGTGCTCGCGCCAGTCCTCCGGGGACTCACCCCGGGCGAGCGGGCGCAGGCTGGCTCCCTGCATCCGCTCGGGTGCGTCGACGCCGGCGTAGTCCAGGAAGGTCTGCGCCAGGTCCAGGTTCAGGGCCAGATGGTTGGTGACGGTGCCGGGAGGGATCTCGGCCGGGTAGCGCATCACCAGCGGGATGCGCAGCGAGTCGGTGTACATGAACCGCTTGTCGAAGTAGCCGTGGTCGCCGAGGAAGAAGCCCTGGTCGCTGGCGTAGGTGACCAGCGTGTGCTCGTTCTGCCCGGTGGCATCGAGATGGTCGAGCAGCCGCCCGGTGGTGCGGTCGATGCCGGCCACGCAGCGCAGGTAGTCGGTGATGTAGCGCTGGTAGAACCAGGAGGTGCGCTCCTCGGGGGTGTCGAACTGCGGGATCGTGGTCTTCACATCCAGCTCGTCCAGGTCCCGGCCCACCCGGATCGCGGCCTCCTCGGCCGCCCGGGAGCGGTGGGAGTAGTCGTCGAACAACGTCTCCGGCTCGGGGAAGGTGACGCCCTCATACAGGTGCTGCTCGTGCGGGCCGGGAAACCAGCGCCGGTGCGGGGCCTTGTGCCAGAGCAGCAGCAACCAGGGCTGGTCGCCGGGTTGCTCGGCGAGCCAGTCCAGCGCCAGGTCGGTGAGGATGTCGGTGACGTACCCGGTGTGCTGGGTGCGACCGCCGGTACCGATGAGCTCGGGGTCGTCGTAGTCGCCCTGCCCGTCGAGCACCTGCCACTCGTCGAAGCCGACCGGGTCGTGCCCTTCGCCATGGCCCAGGTGCCACTTGCCGAACAGTGCGGTGCGGTAGCCGGCGGCCTGCAGCAGTGCCGGGAACGTGGGCTGGGCGGAGTCGAAGCTGGTGGTCAGGGTCATCATGCCGTTGCGGTGGCTGTGCGCGCCGGTGAGGATCGCTGCCCGGCTCGGGGCGCACAGTGCGTTGGTGCAGTCCGCCTGGTCGAACCTCACCCCCTCGGTGGCGATCCGGTCCAGGTGCGGGGTCTGGTTGATCGCGCTGCCGTAGCAGCTCATCGCGTGCGCGGCGTGGTCGTCGCTGAGGATGAACAGGATGTTCGGGCGGCGATCGGGCACAGCGGGCACCTCCGGCGGTCAACGGCGTTGGCCAGAGAGTAGGCATACCGCCACCAGCCGAGTCGTGGATCCGTGCCGGCATGAAACAGACGGTGCATCATTCCGGTGCAGTTGATAAAAAACGATACTCATCGAGGGAGCGGCACCGGTTCGGAGAAGACTGGCGCCCTCACCTGGAGGAGTGGAACCAGACCGTCTCCCCGGGGCGGAGCACCGGCGACCACGGGTGCGGCTTGGACCGCCAGAGGACCTCGGTGCCATCGGGAGGCTCCAGCGGAAGCGGGCCGGTGCCCAAGTTGACCCGCACGGTCAGGTTCCCGCGGCTGAGGATGAGTAGATCGTCATAATGCTCGACGGCGCAGCCCGGCGGGAGCACGTCACGGAGCCTGGCCCAGGTGTTCAGCAGGGCGCGCCACCGGTTCAGCTGGCTGTCCGGGTCACCGTGCTGGGTGGTGGCTGAGCCGTTCTCGGGCAGCGAGCCGTGAGCCAGCCATGGCTCGGTGCTGCCCCAGCCGCGGTCGGGCCCGTCGGTCCACGGGATAGGGGAGCGGGCCCGGTCCCGGCTGACGTCCAGCTCACCGGCACGGCGAGCGATCGGGTCGCGAGCGGTGTCCGGGTCGACCTCCAGGTCGATCATGCCGAGCTCCTCACCCTGGTACAGCAGGTAGGGGCCCGGCATGGCCAGCACTGCGGCCGCGATCGCCAGTGCGCGATCAGCACTGCCCAGTCGCGAGGCCGGTCGGGCACGGTCGTGGTTGGACAGGAACCATCCGAACCGTCCGGGCGTGCCGCTGCCTGGGGTGCGTAGCACGCGCGCGACCTCGGCAGCGTCGAAGGGGACCCGGTCGGTGCCGAACCACATCGCCGCCTGCAGGCGGCCGGCCTGGATGTAGCGCTCCACCCGGTCCGGGTTATCCAGCACCGTCTCGCCGAGCAGGAACGGCTCCTCCCCGCTGCGGGTGCGGGGGAGGCGGGCACGCAGGTGGGCATAGAGGTCGACCACGTCGTCCTGGTCCATGTCATAGATCCGGGCGAGACTCCGGGCGGACCGCACCCGGCCGGCAGGGACATCGTGCAGCGCAGCGGCCTCGAGAACAGGGTTGTCCGGCAGGTCCGGGTGCTTGAGCAGGTTGTGCGCCACATCGATGCGGAACGCGTCCGCACCCAGGTGGAGCCAGTGGCTGAGGATCTCCACCCACTCATCGAGCACGCGCGGGTTGCGCCAGTTCAAGTCCGGCTGCTCCGGCAGGTAGGAGTGGTGGTAGTACTGCTGCGAGTCCGGCTCCCACTCCCACGCCGAGCCACCGAAGTTGGCCAGCCAGTTGTTCGGGGGACCGCCGTCGGGTGCCGGGTCGGCCCACAGGTAGTAGTCGCGGTAGTGGCTGCCTTCTCGTCCCTCGGCCAGCGCCGCTCGGAACCACGGGTGCTCGTGCGAGGTGTGGTTCGGCACCACATCGACCAGCAGCCGGATACCGCGCTGGTGCAGCTCATCGACCAGGCGCTGGAAGGTGCCGGTGTCCCCGAAGGTGGGATCGATGCCGCGGAAGTCGCTGACGTCATAGCCGTGATCATGGCCGGGGGAGGGGAAGAACGGGGTGATCCAGACAGCGTCCACACCGAGCGCCTGGATGTGGTCCAGGTGGTCGATGATGCCCTGCAGGTCGCCCGTGCCGTCGCCATCGGAGTCGGCGAAGGAGCGGATGTAGACCTCGTAGATGACCGCGTCGGACCACCAGGGTGGGCTCGAGGGTCGGCGTTCGGACGGTCGGGCGGTGGGTGCGTCGTAGTGGCGCACGTGCTCTCCGGTGGCAGGTGGCAGGTGGTCCTAGTCAGTCTTGCGCAGGGCGGAGCCCTTGTGTGCTGCGACATGGTCGGTCTTGTCGCTGCGGATCTCGTACTGCGGGTCAGTCTCGCTGGCCCGCCGGGTGTGCCCCTTGTACTCGAAGTCGCTGGTGTGCACCTTGATGATCGTGCCGGCGACGTGGCCTGCCTCGGAGTTCCAGGTCACGTGGTCTCCGACCGTGAATTTCGTGCTCATCGTGGTCCTCCCGCCGGTCTGGTGTGTGCCCCACCATTGTGTCCGGCGTCGCGCGGGCGCGCAGGGTCGGCGATGGTGCCCGGGTCGGTGCGCAGGCTGACCCGCCGCCGATAGCCTGGCCGTTCACAGCGCCGCGCCCGCGATGGGTGCGGTGCGGGTCCGGCTCCGTCCAGCGAGGTTCCCATGCCCAGCTCACCGCTCGTGATCGCCGTCGACTCCTCGACGACCAGCACGAAGGCGATCATCGTCGACGACGCGGGCCAGGTGCTGGCCCAGCACCGGTGCGACCTGGAGATGCACACCCCGCGGGTGCACTGCTACGAGCAGGATCCACGGGACTGGTGGCACAGCACCGACCGCGCGATCGCCGGGGCAGTGGCGGCACTCTCCGGTGCGGACCGGGCGCGGGTCAGCCACCTGTGCGTGACCGCGCAGCGGCAGACCTTCGCCCTGGTCACCGACACCGGAGAACCGCTGCGGCCAGCGATCCTCTGGCTGGACGGACGCGCCGAGGAGCAGGTCCGGCGCCTCGGCACCGAGGAGATCCACGCCCTGTCCGGGTTCCAGCCGGACGTCACCCCCTCGCTGTACAAGCTCGCCTGGCTGGCCGACCACGAACCCGAGACGCTTCGCCGCGCGGACAGGGTCGTGGGCGTGCACGGGTATCTGGTGCACGAGCTGACCGGCCGCTGGGCGGACTCCGTGGCTACCGCCGACAGCCTCGGCCTGCTGGACATGGCCGCGAACACCTACTCCGACCATCTGGTCGCCCTGGCCGGTCTCCGACCCGGACAGCTGGCCGAGCTCGCCCCCGCCGGGTCGGTGATCGACACGGTGCGCCCCGAGATCACCCGGGCCTGGGGCCTGCCGGGCCAGGTCGACCTCGTGGCAGCCTGCGGTGACGGGCAGGCCGCAGCGCTGGGTGTGGGTGCCATCGAGATGGACGAGGCCTACCTGAACCTGGGGACTGCGCTGGTGGCCGGGGTCCACTCCCCGCAGTACCGGTACGCCGGCGCCTTCCGCACCGATGCGGCGGGCATCCCGGGCCAGTACGTGCTGGAGATCGTGCAGAACTCGGGCGCCTACCTCGCCGGCTGGTTCCGCACCGAGCTGGGAGACCCGCGGCTCGCCGGACGCCCGGACCCGGAGCTGGAGGAGGCCGCCGCGCAGGTGAGCCCCGGGTGCGGGGGACTGGTGACGCTGCCCTACTGGAACGCCGTGCAGAGCCCGCACTGGGATCCCACCGCCCTGGGAGCCGTCGTCGGCCTGGCCGGCGCCTACGGGCGGGCGGAGATGTACCGCTCGGTCCTCGAAGGGCTCAGCATCGAGATGGCCGGCAACCTCTCCAGCCTGCAGGCCGCCACCAGGGTCCCGCTGACGTCGATACGGGTGGTCGGCGGCGGGCAACGCTCCGTGCTGTGGCGCCAGATCATGACCGACGCCGTCGGCCTGCCGCTCACGGACTGCGCACAGGACGAGGTCTCGGCCATGGGCGCCGCCGTGCTGGCCATGGCCGCCGCGGGCGCGCACCCCTCGATCGCCCACGCGGCCCGGGCGATGGCCCACCTCGGTGCCTCGTCCGAACCGGACCCGCAGGCACACGAGCTCTACCGTGAGCTCGGTGAGATCCAGGCAGGGTTGTACCCGGCGCTGCGGGACACGTTCGCCCGGCAGCGCCAGTTCGCCGCCGACCACCCGATGAGATGAGTCAGCCAAGGCCGCATCCTCACTGCGCACGTCACGATTGGTCAGTCGCTTCTCCTACCCGACGGCGGAGCTCACCAGGGATGCGTCGGCGCACCCGCCGTAGGTGCGTGGGTAGGTGCCCTGTTGCGGCTGCACAGATGTCCACGGTCAAGCAGGCCGAGCCAGATTGCCGCTGCCTAGCGGTGCACGTTTGCTCAGGAGCGGTCGATCGGGTTGTCCGGTCGCGACCGGCTCGACACACTCAACGGTGCCGCAGCGAGGGCAGGTTGCCCACGAGGGGATGCCTGCCATCACTCCAGCAGCATGAGCGCAATGACAGTGCCCACCGTGAGGAGCAATGGTGCCGAGTCGTCGAGAGTTCCTGGCCACGTCCGGACTAGCAGTGGCAGGAGGTGGTGCCTCCGGTCTCTTCGGCCCCAGCACCCGGCCCAGGCGCTCTGCACCGGAGCCGCTGGCCGAGGCGCCGGCACGGTTCGCGGTGCTGACCGATACGCACCAGAACGCCGACATCCCGGAACGGGTCGACATGCTGGCGCGGGTGATGGACCACATCGCAGGTCGTGACCCGCACTTCGTCCTCAACTGCGGGGACATCACCGACTATGGCGTGGACGATGACTTTGCCACCTACCGCTCCACCATCCCGGCCGCACTGACCGACCGGATGCACCATGTGCCCGGCAATCACGAGACGCAGTGGAACGCCGACGCCTGGGAGGCCTACCGCAAGCACTTCGGCCCCACCCGGCACAGCTTCGACGCTGCCGGACTGCACGTGATCGGCATGGACCCGTTGTGGCCGCAGCAGTGGGAACCCTGGGCCTTCACCGACGAGCTGCTCGACTTCCTCCGCGAGGACCTTGCCGCCGTGCCGCCCGAGGTGCCGATCGTGGTGTTCAACCACTTCCCGCTCAATGCCGGCTACCCGTTCGTGAACAACCGCGACGACTTCTGGGACGTGGTGGAGCCCTACCGGGTGCGGGTCGCGTTCGCAGGGCACACCCACGGCTTGAAGCTGTGGACCTACAACGGGATCACCCAGCTGGTCGGGCGCCCGGCCAAAGACCTGCCGCTCTACTACTGGGCAGAGCGCGAGACCGGCGACGACGGTGACGTGCTCGTGATCACCGAGGTCAGGGTGCCCGAGGACGGCCCTGCTACCGAGGAGCTCATCGCCCGCGCCCCCGTGGACGAGCACGGTCCGGGCGCGGACCTGCCACCGCTGGCCATCGCCGTGACACCCGAGGAGGGCAGCGTCGCGGTCGAGGTGACCACCCAGCCCAGCGCTACGAACATCGAGGTGCGCGCCCGTCGTCACCCGCAGGGAACGCCGGAGGCCGACGTCCCCTGGAACGACCTGAGCCCGCAGGGCACGCAGTGGTCCGGCAGCCTCCAGAGCGCGGAGTTCACCCCCGGCCCGCACCGGATCCAGGTGCGGGTGGACACCGGTGAGGAGATCGTCTGGGAAGGCATGCACGAGATCGAGGTGCCTGCCGACGGGCCGAGCATCGGCTGGACGCACGCACTGGGTGAACCCGTGGTCGGCGACCTGGCCTGCGACGGTTCCACAGTGCTGGTGGCGACCATGACCGGGACGCTCACTGCCCTGGACGTCACGGCCCGCGGGGCCCGACGCCGATGGTCTCAACGCCTGGGGGACCTCTACCGCGGACCGGTGATGGCCCCCGACGGTCGGCTCGCCATCGTGGGCTCGGCCGACCACCAGCTCACCGCGCTGGACTGGACCAGGCACGGCGCCACCATCTGGCAGCACGATCTCCGGGCGCCGGTGATGTCCGAGGTGACCATCACGGGCGACGGCGACGAGACGCGCATCCTCGCCGCGGCCGGGACGAGCCTGTGGTGCGTGGACCTCACCGGCACCGTGCAGTGGCGCTCAGAGCTGAACGGCACCTTCATCGGCCGGGCCGCCGTGGTCGATGACCGGGTGTTTGCCGGCAGCAGCGACGGCGACCTGCACGCCTACGATCTGGCCACCGGCGAGGAACTGTGGTCCACCTCGTGCACCGATTCCACCTCGACGTACCACCGCACCATCTACGGTCCGCAGCAGGCCAGGCTGGCCGTGCTCGACGACGGCGGTGTGCTGGTGCCGTGTCATACCGATCTGTTGGTGATCGAGCAGGACTCCGGCGCGGTGCGGTGGTCGCGGGACGACTTCGCTCGGGTGGGAGCGACCGCTCCGATCGTGACCGAGCGTGGGGTGTGGGTGGTGCACGGGAAGTTCGGGTCGATCCACCAGATCGATCTCGCCACCGGCGCCGACCTGTGGACCGACAACACCCTGCCCACGAGCTGGGGTGCATCGCCCATCCCCACCAGCGACCCGGACCAGTGGTGGTTCCCCTCGCACACCGGGCGGTTGGTCCGCCTCGATCTCACCGGCCCGAGTGTGACGCCGGTGCTGCAGGTGGCGACGGCGTACAGCACCTCCACCGCGGTGCTCACCGATGCTGGCTCGCCGGTGCTGGTCAGTGCGGACGTGACCGGTGTGCTCCGGGGAGTGGTGGGTCTGGAATAGGGCAGGCAGCAGATCGGCCCGCACAGGCCCCTGACTGTCGAGGTGGGAAGGCAGCTGGTGTCAGGGTCGGTCAGCCCCGGCTACTGCCCTGGTCGCCTTCGCTGAGCACCT
>Ga0079226_10002846_pt1 | contig 13326 bp, 8 predicted proteins | sample Poulit2014_FD_76345 | JGI IMG/M metagenome (GOLD analysis project Ga0079226, IMG submission 76345) | Agricultural soil microbial communities from Georgia to study Nitrogen management - Poultry litter 2014 | ecosystem: Environmental > Terrestrial > Soil > Agricultural land | place: USA: Georgia... | reverse complement strand
AGGAGTTTGCGATGATACAGAAGATCTGCAAAATCCTTTTAACGGTACTATTTATCCGGTCCGGGATATTGCCGTTTCATCTGATGGAACACAATATTCAACATTATATGGCATGGCTGTTGAAAACGGGGCCCGTCTCACGAATTTAGCTTTTGCCCAGGGCCTTTCACCAGTAGGAAACTGGGGAGGATATATCGTTACCATAGCTGTTTTACTCTTTGCTATATCAACAGCAATTTCCTGGAATTACTATGGTAATCGTTGTGCTATTTATTTATTCGGTGAAAATGCCGTTATTCCCTATAACGTTGTTTATATAATCATGCATTTTATTGGAGCCGTTGCTGCACTTTCAACAATATGGTCAATCGGTGATATTTTCCTGGGCCTTGTTATACTGCCGAACCTGCTTGCGATGGTATTACTCTCAGGAAAAGTACGAGATATGCTAAAAAGCTATTTTAAGCGTGAACCCTGGCATGAAAATTATGAGGTGCAAAAACGCATCAGAGATGAAAAAAAGCGCAAAAAAAATAAAGGAAAAGAATGATTATCAATGTTTAAAAAATAAGATATTCTATTAGACGTATTATAACTATTATCAGTTTCATTTCTCAAAATCAAAGAAACAAAAAAAAGAGAACTTTCGCTTACTGTTTTCTCTAATACAACTGATAATGAAAGACATTTGCCCCTCAACTTGCATTTCTTTTATATTAAGCCTTTAAAGTTAACTTGCTAATCTTTAATTATTTTTATTTGCAATAGATACCCTTCAAATTGAGTTTCTTTGAGCATGTTGTAAACACTTTGAATTATTACGTCTGGGAATTTGGAATTCCGGGAAATTGGTTTGGTTTCAATGATAGCACCACTATCCCGTTTGTCGTAATATTTCTGGTAGGTGTAGGCCTGTTTTTGTCAATAAAAATGGCCTTTGTCCAAATACGTCGGTTTGCTCATGGTGTAGCAGTAACAACCGGTATGTATGATGATCCGGATGAACCCGGGGATGTTTCACACTTTAAAGCGTTGGCCACTACGCTTTCAGCAACCATCGGAATTGGAAACATAGCGGGTGTAGGCATTGCTATTCACTGGGGCGGTCCCGGGGCATTATTTTGGATGTGGGTTACCGCTTTCTTAGGGATGTGCACAAAATTTACAGAAGTTACATTAGCTCTGAACTATCGCGATGAATTTGTTCATGGCAAGGAAAAAGATCAAGCTCAGCGCCAGTTATTAGGTTCTGTTTCGGGCGGCCCAATGTATTATATCGAAAAAGGACTCGGCCAAAACTGGAAGTGGATGGCCATTCTTTTCGCTGCTTTATTAGGGACGGCATGCTTTTTTACCGGCGATGCCATTCAAGCCAATGCCGTTGCCAACCTTATGCATTCCGATTTTGGAATTACGCGCTGGATTACCGGCCTTTTTACAGCCGGATTAGTAGGTGCGGTAATACTGGGTGGAATTACGCGAATCGGGCGTGTTACCGGTATCTTAACCCCTTTAATGGCAGCTATATATGTAATCGGCGGTTTACTTGTTTTAATTTTCCATGCAGGGCAAATTGTTCCTACCTTAAAACTCATATTTTCAGAGGCTTTCAATCCAACGGCCGGGGTAGCCGGAACGGGTGTCGGCGCGATACTGGTAACCATGGTTTGGGGCGTAAAAAGAGGGCTTTTTTCCAATGAATCGGGCATGGGTTCAGCCCCTATTGCCCACTCTGCCGCTCAAACCGAAGAACCCGTTTCAGAAGGATCAGTCGCACTCCTTGCTCCCTTCATCGATACGATTGTCATCTGCACGATTACCGGGCTTGCTATCATTATTACAGGTGTTTGGAGTGATATGTATCCTACCCAGATAGATTTAGGATCAGCTGACGCTTCATACGTGCAAATCGATTCGGACACAAACGCTATGAATCCTGTAGTTGAAGACGATTACAAACCCGTTAATATCGTTGAAGGGAAAAATGCTAATCATACGAATACAAAATCTTCAATTCAATTGGCTTGGTATAATGTAGCCGTTGGTAAGCTATATGTTGAATGTGAGGGCCTCTGCGATGACAAGGATGATATGCATCATTTATTTACAGGAACACTTTATCCCGAACGTGACATTGCTATATCAAAAAATGGTGAAGAATATACCACTTTATATGGCCTGGCTGTTAAAAACGGTGCCAACCTCACCAATGCAGCGTTTACTCAAGGCCTTTCTTCCCTTGGTAACTGGGGCGGTTATATTGTAACTCTTGCTGTACTGCTGTTCGCAATTTCTACCGCAATTTCAGTAAATTATTACGGAACTCGCTGCGCTATCTATCTTTTTGGCGAAAAATCTATTATACCTTATAATGTTGTTTTTATAATTGTAAATTTTTTAGGAGCTGTGACGGCATTGACCACGGTTTGGGCTATCGGTGATACATTTTTTGGATTAGTTATTATACCCAATTTATTAGCATTAGTATTGCTTTCAGGAAAGGTGCGCGATATGATGAAAAGCTATTTTAAACGAAAGCCCTGGCACGACAATTATGAGAAACGAAAACGGCTCAAAGAACAAAAGCAGAAAGGTTGACAAAACTATTATTTTAAAAATTCCTCTCATTTTATAATGGTTAAAACAACTAAAAAAATAATATTGCGCCAATAAATAACAAATGTTCCAACTATTTATTATACTTGCATAGAATTATAAAAACGTACAAGCCCTAATTAACAATGCCCCATCCATGGCATGATATTCCAAACGATGATAAATCTCCGCGGGAAATTACTACGGTCATAGAAATACCGCAAGGCGATAAAGTTAAATACGAGTTAGATAAAAAAACGGGTTTAATAAAGGCTGATCGCATTCTTTATTCATCCGTGGTTTATCCGGCAAATTATGGTTTTATCCCGCGCAGCTATGGCGACGATAACGACCCTTTAGATGTATTAGTGTTAATGCAGGAGCCGGTTGTGCCGCTTACTATTGTCCGGGCTCGGCCTGTAGGATTAATGAAAATGATTGATCAAGGCCAGGATGATGATAAAATTATTTGCGTTCACCTGGATGATCCGGCTTATAATGATTATCATCATTTCGAAGAATTGCCAACTCATCGGTTAAAAGAGCTGCGTCAATTCTTTGAAGAATATAAAACACTTGAAAACAAAGAAGTACAAGTTGACAATCTTCGGGGCCCTGACGATGCTCGAATAGTGGTTCAAAAGTCTTTAGAGCGCTACAAAAAAGAAATTTTACCAACACTGTAAATATGGGTTCCGGCCTTTACAAAATTAAATATTCTTTGAGGCTTGCAGGATTTTTCCTTTCTCTTTTTTTTGCTTTCCTTGGCCCGGCTCAGGCTCAATCCGTAAAATCATATCAGATTGACGCCCCTTTAGTAGTATTAAACGGCAGTACAGCTGATATAATGGTAAAAAGTACGGAAGGGATCATTGAAAAAGCAGAAGTACAGAAATTTTCTATAGAAAGCGGCGGTAAAACTTATAAAGGGCAATATAAAGAAGGAAAAATATTATTTAAAAATGTTGAGGTACCTAATAATAATGCGGTTGAATTGGACCTTATCAGTAGTGGGCAAACGATTACCACGGCCCAAACACGATCCATTCCCGGCTGGCTTTCTATCCTGCCGCCACTTATTGCCATTGCTTTAGCGCTTATCTTTAAACGTGTGTTACCCGCTCTTTTCCTGGGAGTCTGGATTGGCGCCTGGATAGCAACCGGCCTGACATTACTGGGCCTTTGGACCAGCCTGTTGGCTTCATTTGGCACCTATGTTCAGGGGGCAATGGTAAATCCTGACCATGTAAGTATTATCCTTTTTTCACTGATGATCGGCGGAATGGTAGGCATTATCCGTAAAAACGGCGGCACCCATGGCATTGTAAACAATCTTATCGGGTGGGCTTCCACGCCAACCCGGGGGCAAGTCAGCGCTAATATATTAGGCATTGTTATTTTCTTCGATGACTACGCTAACACGCTTATTGTCGGTAACACGATGCGCTCTATTACTGATAAATTAAGAATATCACGAGAAAAATTAGCTTATATTGTTGATTCTACCTCCGCCCCCGTAGCTTCTCTTGCGCTCGTCACCACCTGGATAGGTTTTGAAGTAAGCCTTATTAATGAAGCAATCAATACTATCGGCGGCTTACAACTTTCAGGTTACGGTGTTTTTTTAGAATCTATTTTGTATCGTTTCTATCCTTGGATGGCGTTGCTTTTTGTATTTGCCATTGCCTTTAGCAATCGAGAATTCGGGCCGATGTTAAAAGCAGAACGCCGCGCACGGACTACCGGCAAAGTACTTGGCGATGATGCACAAGTTGATGAAGCAGCGGGCGAAGGAGAATCGTTGGCGCCTAAAAAAAATAAGCCTCAACGCGCTCTCAACGCCGTTATTCCCGTTGCCGTTTTAGTATTTTCAGTGCTTATTTTTCTTTACACAACCGGCGTTGCCTCAGCAGGACCGAATGCATCAATCCGTGAAATTATCGGCGAAGCAGATTCCTTTTCTGCTTTAATGTGGGGTTCTCTACTAAGTGTAATTGTTGCAGCGGTGATGTCTGTAGGCCAGCGTATCTTAACTTTGGAAGAAACGGTAGAATCATGGTATGAAGGTCTCAAATCAATGCTTTTTGCGATGATTGTACTGCTATTGGCATGGTCTCTTGCACAAACAACTGAAGTATTACATACCGCTGAATTTTTAGGTTCTGCCCTAAGTGAAGCGATTCCGGCCGGGTTTATTCCGGCTCTCATTTTTGTACTGTCTGCTTTAATCTCATTTGCAACCGGCACAAGCTGGGGAACGATGGGTATTTTAATGCCGCTGGTCATTCCGCTTACCTGGAATGTGATGCAAGCTAACGGCATAGCAAATCCCGAACACTATTATATTCTTTATAACGCAGTATCATGTGTGCTGGCAGGCTCAGTTTTCGGTGACCACTGCTCGCCCATTTCTGATACTACTATTCTTTCATCGATGGCCTCCGGCTGTGATCATATCGCGCATGTAAATACACAGCTGCCTTATGCCGTTACCGTGGGAGGAACAGGGTTACTTTTAGGTACCATTCCTACCGGTTTTGGTTTCCCGTGGTGGATATCTATGCTTGCTACAAGTATTGTTTTAATAGGCGTTCTCTATTTCTATGGAGAGCCGCTGAATGTAAATGTAGATAAAGAATTAGAAACAGTTTGATTTTAATTGAAACTATATTGTACATTCCATTGCAAATAATAGAACGCAGATATTAAATAACAGTAGCGAATAATAAAATTTTAAAGCAATTTTTATTGATTCTTCGTTATTTGATATTTTATATCTTTCAGAAAGAAATGAAGTATAAATCTAAAGTAAATCATATTGGCTGACTCGGACAACAATCGTGGTAGTTGGAATTCAAAGTTAACCTTTATCTTGGCCGCCAGCGGTTCTGCTATCGGCTTGGGAAATATTGTATTTTTTAGCGCCAATGCCTATGCTTACGGAGGCGGTGCATTTTATCTCCCCTACCTTTTTGCCCTTTTTGCCGTGGGCATTCCCGTAATGATACTCGAATTCGGGCTCGGATCTATGACGCAGCGAGCTTTCCCCGAGGCCTTATCACGCATGACCGATAAACGCGGCGAATTTGTCGGTTGGTGGAGCCTGGGCAGCGCTCTGTTTATCACCATGTATTATGTAACAATATTAGGTTGGGCTTTAGGTATGTTTTTTGGCTCATTCGGCGGTTTGTTTGAAGCCGGAGCTACCGCTCCCTTTTCACCCATGCAAGAACCTACTGCCGCCGCAAATGCTCAAGTCTATTTTTTCGGCTTGATTGCAACCTGGTGGCCGGTTATTGGAGTTGTTGCGATGTGGACCATTAATTTATTTGTACTCTGGAAAGGTACCGACAGTATTGAATGGGCCGTCAAAATTGCCTTGCCGTTAATGTGGTTGTTCATGATTATTCTCATTATACGCGGACTCACGCTCGAAGGTGGGTTTTCGGGCATGATGTATCTTTTCACTCCTGATTTTAGCGGTATTATGCAACCAGAAGTATGGAAGGGCGCTTTTTCACAAATATTCTTTACGCTCTCGCTGGGCCTCGGAACCATGACCGCTTACGCCTCTTATTTGCCAAAAGATGCCGATGCTACAAATAATTCTTTAGTGGTCGCATGCATGAATTGTGGTTTTGAGTTTTTAGCAGGTATTGCCATCTTTTCGCTGCTATTTGCTTTTGCTATTAATCCGGCCGGCGGCACTACTCTATCGCTTTCATTCTTTGCCATCCCGCAGGGTATTTCGGAATTTCCTACGGGGGCCAAGATTTTCGGCGGCCTTTTCTTTCTATTATTTCTGATGGCCGGCGTCACTTCATCTATTTCTTTAATTGAAGGGCCAACCAGTGCTTTAATTGACAAGCTGGGCATTGGTCGAAATAAAGCGCTGGCAATGGTTGCTATACCGGGGATTTTGGGATCTGTTGCCGTTGCGTGGCCAACTATCATCGATCCGGGGCTCAGTTCTAACGGAACACTTGGGCTTTCCTTGTTAGATGTTTTAGACCACTGGGCATTTAATTACAGCTTGCTTACCGTAAGCTTTCTGGAATGTATTATGCTGGGCTGGGTTTTAGGTGCCGATAAATTACGAAAAGCAATCAATAAAAATAGTACCTTTAAACTCGGTCGCTGGTTCAACGGACAGATTAAATACTTCATTCCGGCCATACTGGGGATCGTAATTATATGGAATTTGTTTAATGAATTCTTTGGCGGTGATTTTTACGGTTCAACCGATGTCCTCGGCGGCTTCAATTGGATTCCATACCTGGTACCCATCGTTTGGTTAGCAGGCACCCTCTGCGTTGCTGCTTATTTAACTTTCAGCTCTAATTATAGCGGAAATACAGATGTCGATCCTTTAAAAGACGCAATTGAACAACCGAAAGTTTAAAAACTCAATCTAATCGAAGAATGAATTATTTTAAATATTATTTCAGTTTTCTTTTTCTTGTGCTGCTTTTTTCCGCTCCTTTTGCAGCAAAGGGCCAGTATGTTTCTAAGGATGAAGTAATAGTTGAGCACAAAACAGTTAAGCTGAATTTGCCAAATACCAAACGCGTTACTATTGTTTATCGTCCCGGCAGTAATATCAGCGACACTGTTCATGTGCAGATAAACAATGGAACGTATAATTGGACGCCTCGTGAGGCCGGAATCGTTGCTTTAAAAACACCGGACGGGCCAAAACAAAATATATCGGTACGTTTTGATTATACTCCGTTTTGGGGATTATTTATTATGTTCGGAGCGGCTTTTGTGCTTTTTGGCGGGGCTACTTTTGCTGCAATCAAACTATTTGGCAAAGAAACATCGCAAGAAATTGCTGCCCGGCCCGATACCTAAGAATGATTTACAATGAACAACGTTTTATAACGTTCTATTTCCAACTCTGCTCTTGGCTTTAAAATAATTGATTTTGCTCTGCCTTTTCCGACAAAGTCTTGTCGCAAACGCCTTTTGTTGATAACTTTGTTGATAACTTAAGCCTTATTTCATTTTAACTTGTGAATAACAGATTTAAAACCGTTAAAATGTGGATAACTTGAAGAAAATGTGGAAAAGTATTTCGTTTTTTTCTTGCACTCTTAGCAAATATTATTGTATCTATAAGGGACGGAAATAACGGGCTTAAAAAAATATTTCCGTCCGCAAACTAAATGTTACCTGTAAATAAATAAAGGATATTATGAAATTTACTCGCTTTTATACTGATGAAAACTGGAATTCTCCCTTCGAAGAAATAACATTTACCACCCGTAAGTCGGAAATAAAAAATCCTGACGGGTCGGTTGTTTTTAAAATGGATGAAGTAATTGTTCCTGCGTCATGGTCACAGATGTCAACCGATATTATCGCTCAAAAATATTTTCGTAAAGCAGGGGTACCGGCGGCTACAAAAAGAATTGACGAAAAAAATGTACCTGAATGGCTTCAAGCTTCTAAAGCAAATGAGCAGGAACTAAAAAAGCGGGATGAAGACAAACAGTACGGTTCAGAGCACGACAGCCGCCAGGTTTTCAAACGGTTAGCCGGATGCTGGACCTACTGGGGCTGGAAGCACGACTATTTTGACAGCGAAGCTGACGCCAAAGTATTTTATGACGAGCTTTGCTATATGCTGGCCAACCAAATGGCCGCTCCGAACAGTCCGCAGTGGTTTAATACGGGTTTGAATTGGGCTTACGGCATAAACGGGCCGGCACAAGGCCACTATTATGTCGACGGGAAAAGCGGTGAGCTTAAAAAATCAGAAGATGCTTACACGCATCCGCAGCCGCACGCCTGTTTCATCCAAAGCATTGATGACAATTTAGTGAACGAAGGCGGAATTATGGATTTATGGGTGCGAGAAGCTCGATTATTCAAATATGGGTCAGGCACCGGCAGCAATTTTTCAAACATCCGCGGCGAAGGCGAACCATTGAGCGGCGGGGGACATTCATCAGGATTGATGAGTTTTTTAAAAATAGGTGATAAAGCGGCCGGAGCTATTAAAAGCGGTGGTACAACGCGGCGAGCGGCAAAGATGGTAACGCTGGATTTGGATCATCCCGATATTGAAGAATATGTGAACTGGAAAATTCATGAAGAACGCAAAGTGGCTTCTATCGTCACCGGTTCAAAAATAATCGAGAATCATCTCAAAAAAATAATCAAACTTTGTAATAAGCCGGTTGAAATTGATGGACGAACTTTTAACGGAGCGGTAAGCCGTGATCCTTTAAAAAATAAGGAGTTGGCAAAAGCTATAAAAAAAGCAAAGCAAGATTCCGTTCCTTTAAATTACATCGAGCGTGTAATTCAGCTTGCAGCACAAGGCTACACGGATCTCGTTTTTGAAACCTACGATACCGACTGGGATTCGGAAGCATATAACACCGTAAGCGGGCAAAACTCTAATAATTCGGTCCGTATTCCCAATAAGTTTATGAAAGCTGTAAAAGAAGACAAAGATTGGGATCTATACTGGCGAACCGAAAAGCGTAAAGCAGCCGAAGAAAACCGCGATCCGGAGCCTCATAAAACAATCCCCGCTCATGATCTTTGGGATGATATTTCTTATGCGGCATGGTCGTGCGCTGATCCCGGGGCTCAATATCACGATACTATTAACGAATGGCACACCTGCCCCAATGACGGTCCTATAAATGCCAGCAACCCATGTTCGGAATATATGTTTTTAGACAATACCGCATGCAACCTGGCTTCATTAAATCTGATGAAATATTTTAAAACCGAACAGTGCCGGGAGTTTGATATTAAATCATTGCGTTATGCTTCCCGCATTTGGACTACCGTTTTAGAAATTTCCGTTTTAATGGCACAATTCCCTTCAAAAGAAATCGCTGACCTTTCCTATCTGTATCGAACGCTGGGATTAGGTTACGCCAATATTGGCACCGCTTTGATGGTTCAGGGTGTTCCCTACGACAGCGATGAAGGATGTGCCATCGCGGGCGCTTTAACCAGCATTATGCACATGAATGCTTACGCCACCAGCGCAGAAATGGCGGGCGAACTGGGTACATTCGAAGCATTTGAACGCAATAAAGAACCGATGATGAAAGTGCTGCGAAATCACAAACGCGCTGCTTATAATGTGGACCCTGATGAGTATGAAGATTTAACAGTTAAACCAATGGGTATTGACGCAAACAAATGTCCTGATTATCTGGTGAAAGCCGCTCGTACCGACTCCGACAAAGCAGTTGAAATGGGTGAAAAACATGGTTACCGCAATGCACAGGTCACCGTACTGGCCCCTACCGGAACCATTGGCTTGGTAATGGATTGCGATACGACCGGTATTGAACCTGATTTTGCGCTGGTGAAATTCAAGAAACTGGCTGGCGGCGGATATTTTAAAATTATCAATCAAAGTGTGCCGCTGGCGCTTGATAATTTAGGCTACACCCCTGAAGAACGCGAGGCTATTATCAATTACGCCAAAGGCTCCGGTTCGTTAGAAGGCGCTCCACATATTAATGAGGAAAGCCTGCGCAAAATGGGTTTCGATGATGAACAATTTGAAGCTATTGAAGAAGCACTGCCGGGCAGTTTTGAAATCAAATTTGCTTTTAACCAATGGACCCTCGGCGAAGATTTCTGCAAGGAACAACTCAGCCTAAGCGAAGATCAATTGTCGAATCCTCAATTTGACATCCTGAATTATTTAGGTTTCAGTGACGACGAAATTCAGGAAGCCAATGATTATGTTTGTGGAACCATGACGGTTGAAGGAGCTCCCGGGTTAAAAGAAGAGCATTTGCCCGTTTTTGACTGCGCCAATCGTTGCGGCCGCATCGGAACGCGAACCATTAGCCCCGGAGGCCATATCCGGATGATGGCCGCCGCGCAGCCTTTTATCTCAGGCGCTATATCAAAAACGATCAACCTGCCAAATGAAGCTACAGTTGATGATTTTAAGAAAGCTTATATGCAATCATGGGAGCTGATGCTGAAAGCAAATGCACTTTATCGCGATGGCTCCAAGTTAAGTCAACCGTTAAATAGTTTAAGCGATGTGTTTGACGGATTTGAGGAAGAGGAACCGGATGAAGAGACCGAAGAAGCGCAAAATAATGTGGTAAAAACAGCTGAACGTATCATTCATAAATACGTTGCCAAACGAAAACGACTTCCCGATCGGCGTCACGGTTACACCCAAAAAGTGAAAATTGGCGGCCAGAGCGTATATCTGCGCACGGGTGAATATGAAAACGGACAACTGGGTGAAATATTTATCGATATGCATCGCGAGGGCGCTGCTTTCCGCAGTCTTACCAATTGCTTTGCTATCGCTATTTCACTTGGCCTGCAACACGGCGTACCGCTTGAGGAATACGTAGATGCTTTCACCTTTACCAAATTTGACCCCAGCGGTCCGGTTCAGGGAAGTCCGCATATCAAAACAACCACTTCGGTTATTGATTTTATTTTCCGTGAATTGGCTGTTACTTATATGGGGCGCGATGACCTTGCTCACGTAAGTTCAGAAGATATTGTTACTCGGGAATTACATCCCTCAGAGCGAGGCGGTCCAACTATGCCTTATAACCGGCCGGGCCAACAGCAAGCAGAACCTAAGCCACAATCGGAACCGGTAGGCGAAGGTACTTCAGCCGTTCAAAATCAAGCCAAAAGCAGTTACGAAAGCGATTACGAACGCGCCAAAGAACTGGGCTACACCGGCGATTCCTGCCCTGAATGCGGCAGCATGACCATGGTGCGCAACGGTACCTGTCAGAAGTGCATTACGTGTGGTTCTACAACCGGATGTTCGTAAAATTAAACATAGTGATATCATCGCTTCAAGCGATGGTATCACTATTCATATTCATTGTGCGGCTGCTCATTACCCCCTTTTTTCCTATGTTCGTCCTCCCATTTCAATAACTTCCATGTTTTTTAATTTCCCTGCATCAATATCAAAACGAATGCAGGTTCGCTTTTCATGGAACCCATGTTTGCCGGCCGCACCCGGATTAATATAAAGCATATTATTTTTTTCCTTATCCCGGCCGATTTTTAAAATATGGGAATGGCCGCAGATAAAGACATCAGGGGGATTATTATCCATTTCTTCACGAATTGGCACACAATAACGTTTATAGGTTCCGCCGATATGTGTTATCCAAAAAGAGACTCCCTCCCGCTCAAAAGTGAGCTGTTTGGGAAACATTTTTCTTATTTCTGTGCCATCAATATTACCATATACGCCTTTTAGATCAGCTATTTTCTGTAGTGATTCAGCTACGGCAACTGAACCAAAATCACCTGCATGCCATATTTCATCCCTGTCAATAAAATATTCATTAAGTTTAGGGTCAAAATAACTGTGCGTGTCCGAAATCAAACCAACTTTTGTCATCTTTTGCTAACTATTTACTCAAAATATGTTAACTTTGCTCTGCTTTAGATTGCGCAAAACTTTAAATGTAATCAATAAAAACATCTAATGCTATCATTTAGCATCATCATTGTTACGTGGAATGCGTTGCCTCATTTAAAAAATTTTCTACCCTCTGTTGTCGAAACCAAATATCCTGATTATGAAATTATTTTAGCCGATAATGCCTCTACCGATCAATCTGTTAAATGGGTAAAGCAGCATTACCCAAAAGTAAAGATTGTTAAGCTTGATAAAAACTATGGTTATTGCGGCGGCAATAATAAAGCTGCTTCCTACGCTTCGGGTGATATTATTATTTTCTTAAATAACGATGTGCGAGTCCGCGAGGACTGGCTTCACCCCATAAATAAAACATTCAGCAATGCTCATACTACTGCTGCAGTTCAACCCAAAATATTATCCTATAAGGAACCGGGTTTATTTGAATATGCAGGAGCTGCGGGCGGTTTTATTGATAAACATGGTTTTCCATTTTGCCGGGGCCGCCTTTTCGAAACAGTTGAAAAAGATATGGGACAATATGATGAAGATATTAATCTTTTTTGGACAAGTGGTGCATCGCTGGCAATTCGAAAAACAGTATTTGAAGAATTAGGCGGTTTTGATGAAGATTTCAAATTTCACATGGAAGAAATTGACCTCTGCTGGCGTTTGCTTAATGCAGGATATAATATTAAAAGTTGCACAAAAAGTCTTGTTTTTCATCTGGGCGGCGGTTCCTTGCCTCGCAGCTCGCCGCGAAAAACATATTATAACTACCGCAACAGCTTGATGATGCTCTGGAAGAATTACTCCAAAGAAACTCTTTTCCCACGGTTTGTAGGCAGGTTATATTTAGACTTTATGGCGGCCTTGCGGGCATTATTTACCGGTAAAATGAAAAATCTTATTGCCATTACAAAAGCCCATCTACATTTCTGGAAAACATTTAATGCAACAAATAAAAAACGGAGAAAACTTCAGAAAAAACGAAAAAAGATAGATGACCCTAAAGAAATGTACAAAAAGGATATTATCTCCGCCTATTTTTTTAAGAATAAAAAAAAATATAGTGATTTAAAGAAAAACAAGAAGCCTTAATTCAAACAAAAGCAGCAAGGGGATAGAAACAGCTTTTATTGCGATGGCACCGAAAAAAGCTTTTTGAATGTTAGCGTGGTATCTTTTTTCAGTTCATACCGATAAAGCGTTTTTCCGCGAACATGCCCGTCTTCATATACTCCTATAACCCAGTTATCACCCAAAACAGTTATTTTTGAAAACCGCATTGCACCGCCTAAAACCGGTTTCATAGGAATTAATTCGGT
>Ga0079226_10002845_pt1 | contig 13329 bp, 11 predicted proteins | sample Poulit2014_FD_76345 | JGI IMG/M metagenome (GOLD analysis project Ga0079226, IMG submission 76345) | Agricultural soil microbial communities from Georgia to study Nitrogen management - Poultry litter 2014 | ecosystem: Environmental > Terrestrial > Soil > Agricultural land | place: USA: Georgia... | reverse complement strand
ATTTCCTAAATGCGGCTGTATTGCAAATGGCAAGTGAGCAACGAATAACAGAAGTACAAGCCATATAGAACCGTAAGTTGCATCTCCCGGAATAAATAATTTACCGAAATGGCCTTCTGGTCTACGTTCCTGTATTGTTTGAATCATTCCGCTGAATCCGCCTTCGGCACCCACTCCTAATGTAAAGCAAACTACTACTACTAATGCAATTAGAACCATGAGCATTCCCTGAACGGCATCAGTCATGATGTCCGAGTGGGAACCTCCCATGAACACATAGGTTCCAATAACTACAATTGTAATCAGAATACCGACTTTATAATCAACGCCCATCATAATCTGGAACATCGTTGCAGCCGCAACAAGCTGAGAAATGACGTAGAAAATTAATAACGCTGATATAATTGCAAGAACTACTCTTAGAAAATTGCTGTCATAACGATTTCCAATAAACTCGGGGATTGTTCTTGTCCCCAGCGTATCGCCATATTCTTTAATCGCTTTGGCAAAGAACAGCATTCCAAATACTGTCGCTACAGGATAAAGCAATGGGTACCATAAGGACGGTGCACCAAGGTCAAATGCTAGACCCGGCATCCCCATAAATGTTGAACCACTGGAGATCCCCGCTGCAATTACAAGTGCAATTGTTATTGGTCCATAACTTGAACGTGCTGTAGCAAAGTCATCATTATTATGAGTTTTTTTCATTCCTATAATCCCAAATGTCACCATCATTACAACGAATGCAATAAGAAGCACCCACGACCAAAATACTACGCTCTCCATTATTTATCCCCCTCATCAACATCCAGTAAAGGTGTTTTAAATATTAAGAAATACATAGTAATCCACGTCACAGCATTTACAGCTAAAATTATATATAGAAAAGTCATATGCATTATCCCCTTTGTAAAAGTTCATATATTTTATTCTTTTTGGATATTTTCTTCTTCATCCCAGTTGATTCCTCAACTAAAAAAACTTTTTTATTATCTTCTTCAATAGCATATGGAAGATAAACAATATACTCTGTTATCTTTTTAATCTCTGGAAAACTCCAGCTTTTCTTTTGATGCATATAATAATTCTTAAGCATATTCTCTCCATATTGGTTCACATCGTAATCTATGCTGACTGGGAGAGTGATATCATAACGTTCTTCCTTAAAGTCTCTGAGACTTTCATCACTGAATGAAGTCGACGTTTCAATTAAATTCGTTGCCAGAAAGTGTGTTAAACCTTTCTTTTTCATTAAAGGCAGCGGCTTATACTTCACCTGCCACTCGGAAATCAATACCGGTAAGTTAAATTGTGTACTAGACATATTTTAAACTCACCATCTTCAACTGTGACATTTCTTTAATCGCATACTTTATTCCTTCTGTACCATAGCCAGAATTCCTTCTGCCGTTATAAGGCATATGATCAAAGCGTAATGTCGGAACATCATTTATAAGTACCTGTCCATAATCCAGTTCATTGGAAAGCTGCAGTGCTTCTTCTAAATCGGAAGAAAATACACCGATATTAAGTCCAAACTTGCTGTCATTTAAAAGTTTAAGCACGTCCCTGCCTTTAACATTTTCAACGACAACAACCGGACCGAATATTTCCTGACTGCATACTTTCATCTCGTCAGATGTGTTAGTTAAAACGGTTGGTGTTACAGCACCTTCATGCTTTTCACCGCCAACAAGAACTTTTGCTCCGGCCTGTTCAGCTTCTTTGATCCATTCAAGTATTCTCTCTTGTGAATGCGCGTCAATCAAGTCGGAATAATCAGTCTTTTTATCCTGTAATGAACCATAGTTTAATGACTTAGTACGCTTAACTATTTTTTCTAATAATGTGTCATAGACCTCATCATCAATAAATACTTTCTGAGTACTGATGCAGACTTGGCCATTATAAGAGAATGCTCCGTTGACCACTTGAGCTGCTATATCATCAAGCTTTTCTTCCTTTATGTTCTTCGAAATATACAGAGCTGATGTACTACCGAGTTCCAGAGTCAATTTTCTTAAGCCTATTTTATTTTTGAGAATTTTACCGACTCTTACGCTCCCGGTAAATGAAAGCTTTTTAATCTCATCATAAGACAGCAGCACATCGGAAATTCTCTCACCGTCACCTGTAACAACCTGCAATACTCCATCAGGCAGCCCTGCTTGTTCAAACAGATACTTTAAAAAATAAGTAGAAAACGGTGTTTTCTCTGAAGGCTTTACAATAATTGAGTTCCCTACCGCTAGAGCAGGCCCTGCTTTATGAATAACCAGGTTTAACGGGAAGTTAAATGGTGTCATTGCATAAACGACTCCAAGGGATTCATATTTTGTAAAAGCATTTCTGCCCCCGCCGTTAGCTGCTACATCAAGGTTGATATATTCTCCTTCTAATTTCGATGCCTCGATACCTGATAGTTTCAATGTCTGAATAGATCTATCTACTTCCTGAAGTGCAAACTTAATCGGTTTTTTAGCTTCATAGCTGATTATTTCAGCCATCGTTTCCCTGTTCTCTTCCAGCAGCCTGGCTGTATTCAGTAGTATCTCTGTTCTTTCGTAAAGTGTTGTTTTTCTATACTCTTGATACTTTATCTTTGCTTTGTTAACTACGTCTGCTAAAGCATCTTCATTAAAATCGTAAATCTCTAAGTTTTGAAGAGTACCGGTATATTTATATGGGTACGTATTCAAATTATAATTAGAATATTTCTTTATTTCATTTTCTATGACTTTTGTATAATCCAATTTCCCACCCCTTTGTTTTAACACCTTTTTTGAATACGTATTCAAAAAAGTTTAAACAGTACCGCGTTCATATAATTTACAAGGTATTGTTCTTTGAAATCCCTTCATTTCTCCATTCTCAATCATTTTGAATAACTGCTCAACTGCTATGGAACTTAAATGTTCACCTTCTACAGGGCCGATTGATGTGAGATTTAGTGAACTGTGTTTCAAAGTTTCCGTATTATCAATTCCTATAATTGCAATATCCTCAGGTATTCTTAAATTCATTTTTTGAAGACAATCGATTAATGTCAACGCGATCATATCCGTCGCAGCAAATATTGCAGAAGGCCTTTTCTCCTGTGACAATACTTTTCCCAGCTCTTCTCTGATTAAATCAGGATTTTGTTTTGTAATGGATATCGTTGAATCATCATAAGCCGTATTAAGCTCATCCATTGCTTCGCAAAAACCTTTATACCTGTTTAGAAAAGTTGATTTCTCCAGTTCACCCGAGAAAAAATGTATATCTTTATGACCTTTTGAAACTAAATACTTTGCTCCAAGATAACCTGCCTGATGATTATCAATCTCTACAAAATTACCGCCGCTCTTATGCTTTCTGTTGAACATTATGTAAGGAATACCCAGTTTCAGCAGTTCATCAAAATACTGACTTTCATAATACATTGATGATAAAATAATCCCCTCTGATTTTTGACTGAAAACTGTTTTGTATAAACTTTCTTTACTTACATCCTCTTCAAAAAACACATTCACAGTAAATCCTTTTTTATATGCAGCATTAACAATAGTCCTTGTCGCTTCTACAAAAAACGGATTATTCAAAGTACCGGAAATTAAAGAAATTTGATTTGTCTTATTGCTGATTAAAGATCTTGCAATTGAATTTGGAATATAATTCAGTTCGTTCATAACCCTTTCAACCTTATCCCGTTTCAACTTAGAAACAGATTCAGGATTATTAACTACTCTCGAAACAGTCGACTGGGAAACTCCCGCCTTTTTCGCAACGTCTTTTGAAGAAACCATGATCCACCTCGTAAATTTATGTAAAGCGCTTACAAAACCATTAAATCATTATCTGATAATTGTGTCAATAATTTTCGAACTACGTCTTACATATCGATTTTTCTTGTTTAGTATGATCTAATTAATATAAGGGCAGATATTTTTATTATACAAGGAGAATATACTATGATTTTCAAAGATCAATTATTATTTGATTTAATTGAAAGAGTTTCCAAATTAGAGAATGAGATTAACATTCTTAAAAAATATAACGACCATCCGATTTATGAAAAAACCGATAATTCCTTTTTGAAGAAAATGAATATTACTACCTCTTCTTTAAATGAAAGAGCCAACAGAAAGGATATCCTACAAGAATTAAATTATATTTTTAGTCCGTACGGAATTAATTTTACTAGTTCCAACCTTGGCAATAAGGTTCTAATTAGGGATGAAGACAACTCTATAATATCCACTATAAAATTATTAAACAGTAAAGTAAGAGATGGTAATAAAAATAAAATTTGGTCTAGTTGGCATACTTTACATGCGAGTGATATTGATGAATATGATTTTTATATTTTTACAATAAAAATCAATAAAACTATAGAAATGTTTATCCTTTCTCATGAAAATACCTTAAAAATACTGAGTAAGAAAAAAGATTCTGATAGATACCATTTCAAAATTTTTAAAGATACTAATGGAGATTTTTATGACGAAGATAGACTGCCAAGCTATGATCTAATTGATGTTAATGAGTTTCATAATAATTTTCTACCATTCTATAATATAAAAAGCTAGGGAATCAAAGTTCGCTAGCTTTTTACTTCTTCAGTTAAGTTATTATTTAATAGTATATTTTCATTGATATGATCAATTTGTTCAAATATTTTTTCTAAAATAGGGACTACTATACTATTTCCAGTTAATCTGTATAGTTTCGCTGCATTAAGAAACTTCTTTCCACCAGTTGCTTTTAAATTATGTTCCATTAATAAATCGTACTCTTCTTCTTTAAATCCCATCAATAAGAAACATTCCCGGGGGGTTAAATTTCTGTATGCTGCTCCTTCTTTCAATTTTTCATTTTCCATAACAATTATTCCTGAATTCGGGTTTCGGTCTTGCTTAGTTGTCAATGTAGCTGTATTTATTAAATTGTTTGGAGTCCTATCAAATGCTAACTTACGGTTAGAGTTGAATATTTTAACTCTTGAGGGTGTATAATTAGGTGTACTTTCAATTCCTTCATTCCGATATTTCTCAATATCATAATTCAATCGAAGATAATCACCTATATAATTTGTTTTCTCAATACTATAATTTTCCAAGTTATTCTCAAAGAAATAATCTTCTATTTTATGTTTACTATCTTGATCTTCATATAGAACACTAATCATAAATGTCCTTTCTCGATCTTGAGGTACATTAAAATTATTTGAGTTCAATGTGTATACTTGGTTCACATAACCTATGTTTTCTAAAAACTCCTGCCACAATCTAAAATTCCCAATGTGTCTTTTAGATAGAATTGCGCTAACGTTTTCCATAAGTAGAAATTTAGGAAGCTTTTTATCAATATTGCAATACTCTTTCAAAAGTCTTTCCACTTGCCATAACAATCCAGACCTATTACCTGCATTTTTATCTATACCCGTTAAGTTATTATGCCAAAAACTGCTGATTGACAGATCTTGACATGGGAACGAATACGTTAAAACATCAATATCATCTGGAAGCTCTTCAGCTTTAATAGAGGTAATATCTATTAAATTATTTGTTCTCTCTATAGCTGCCAAAATAGATTTTAATTGTATCATGGTCATAGACCTCAATGATCTTTTCGTTAATAAATCCTTACCTGAGGAACTTAAGTTATATTCAGCAAGCTTTTCTATCATTGATTCTTTTGTATGAACTCTATAATCTTTTAAATCTTGTTTTCCATTATGCATAATATCATAAGCGTATAGAGCAGATACTTCCCATTCTATTGTTGCTGCAATAGAATGGTCTATTTTAATATTTTTTAGTGCTTCTACCTGGCTTCCTATCCCACTAAATGCTTCCACAACTTTTAGCATAGTCATTCTCCTTCTTAAATATACCAACCATTCTAAAAGTCCAATTTAAAACGATTATTGCCAATTTTTGTAAAAACTAGTTTCTCTAATCCTTGTCTGTCTAGATCAGCATAGTCAATTGTATCTGTAAAGTCAATACCTAAGCACTCGCAAATTACTTTGTGAAAGTCCCAATCATTGTTTAGAATAACTAATTTTCGTGAAAAAGGCCCTTCTCTAGTAACTTCTAGATTTCTTCCATTAATCTCTAGTGACCCTATAACATTTCTTTTCAAGTGTCTATTAAAATATTCTATGTTTTTATCAATATCCAAGTAAGAATTACTCCCTTTATTTAGACCTCTATTTATTTTTTTATTATGGAAGAATAGATCAACTTCAGTTTGATCATCGTCCAATAAATAATTTCTTTTCAGTTGTCTTAATGTCTTGCCATACATTCTTCTAGGGCTAAATTCATCTTTAAGATCTTCAGTTAAAACTGAACCATCTGAATTGTTAATATTTTCCATCATGTGCTCGATTCCTTGTTCAATTGCATCACTGTATACCTTAATATTATCTTCTATTTTTTGACTTGAACAATGGACACTCATTTTTAAAGTGTCAGTTATTATATTCGTGTAATCTAGTTTTGATGAAATAAGTATCTCTCTTTGATTTTTAAAGCCAGAATGAGAAAAGTTTGCTGAACCTATAAAGCATTCTGCCGGATTTTCATTTATATACCATTGGTATAACTTAATATGAGTTAATGGTTCTTCTATTTGAAGATATACTTCAATATTTGATTTTGTTTTACACAGTTCTCTATAACCTTCTAAGTTCCCTTTTGATATCCCATAGGGAGTCATGCCCAATATTAAGGTTATTTTCAAGTTCGGAAGTCTCTCTGAGACTTCTTTTAAGAAGCTATATGAAGAATAACCAGACACAATCTTTAGTTCGTTATATAATTTTGCAGGTTCCAATAAAGTATCTTTAAATAGGGCATTCACATGATAACTCAAGAGTTACACATCCTTGTAAAGGTCACTTACATATTTTTCAATCTCACCCATAGTAAACTCCGGTACAAGACTAACTGTTCTTGCGTTATTAAGAATTAGCACTTTTCGGAAGAGCTTTCTAGGGTCACTATTTTTTTTGCTCTCTAAATAGTATTGTCTCATAATCTCTCTGTATAAATGGAGATTATAACCTAGGCCTGGACGTTCTACTAAGTTCATTACAGTGTCCGTGGAGTTATCCTTCAATATTTGGTATGTAAGTCCACTATTTTCATTCCATGATAAATGAATATACCACCAAATTGTTTTCAACCAAATTCTTCTAGAGTTATTAAAAAATCTTTCTTCATTAAAACCCCATCTTACATGAACAATATCCGGTACTACTTCTAATTGTAGAAACCTCCAGACATCATCGTTAGATGCATCTCTTAATGAAAAATTATAATTATTTCTAAGAATCTCATACAGTTCGATACCAAAACCCAAGTCTAACGAGTAGCCTTGCTTATCTAATTCATCTAAATTATAATTTTCGAAAACACGATCTCGCGCATCAACTAGATCTTCTCTTAGTTGGTTATATGTTGAACTAGCTTTGAATTTATTTAAACTCTCAGCATCCATTTCTTTCAATATATCAAATTTATTTTTCGCTTTTGTTTTACTGTAACTAATGCCTTCCCATTCTATTCCCATTCTTATTCAATCATTCCTTTTTCTAAACTTTCTCTCAACGTATAACTAATGGATTCGAAAGTACCTGTTTGCACTTGGTAAGTTTCTATCCAATAATCTATGATACTTGTTATACTTTGCTCTTCAGAAGTCTCGCTATCATATAGTTCATCATTTATAACTTTATATATAATTTGCGTCATGACATTACTCATAATCTCAAATAACATTGTTCTAGATGGTTTTGAGTCCCTGAATATATAATCATACATGCCATGTTTTCTATTCAGTTCTAATTTTACATTATCACTTTCAAAGTAATCACTATTAACATCATTCCAGCTTGTTATCAGTTTCCATAAAGGTTCTCCCGGTTTCTCTACCTCTACAATAGGAAATGCAGAACCGTCTCCATCAACTACAATTTCAAATGCATCTATTAAGCCGAATTGGGTCCCTTTCTCACTGGCATGATTCAATCCAGGTTCGACAGAATCTTTAAGATAAATAAATATTTCCACTTGTACTTTCCCGCGCATTACAGCAGGAAGAAATACATGTGTAAAATGTATGTCTAACATATCCATGGTATGATCCAATTCGTAATCCAAATCTTTAACTATTGAAAAGTCTGATGTCCGGCTGTATATTATCGCGCCTAAGCCTAGTTTATTCCCTTTATTTGTCAGCCCCTCTTCACTAAATAATAAGCTTATATCTTTTATGTTTAATGTGCGATTGATGATTAAATCATTAGAATTAGGCTCCCAAAACTCTGGAACATTCCCTAAATAGTATGTGTAAAGTTCTTCTCCCAATGTAAGTTCTTTAATCCCAGATGCTGATGAGTAATAGAATTTGCTTTCTAATACTTTTATATCTAATGTTGTTAAAATATTTTCGTCAACCGTTTTATATAATGTAAATCGATTTCTTATCATTTTTTAACCTCTTTTACTTGAATGGCTGGCAAGATGGACAGATCATTTATTTCTACTTCTAACATAACTTTCACTTGAATAGGATCTAGTGATGAATTTAAAAATGTTACTTTATTTTGTACAAAAAAGTTTGTTAATAAGTCATTTTCAATAAGCTTATTATTCTCATCTGCTATTTGCTGGACATTCACATTTTTAATTGTAAAAGGATATGGTTTTTCCATATCTTTGATCCATTTTTCATGACTAAAGATCTGATTACCCATATTTATATCTATACTCATTTCAAAGTCTATTTCACTTTGTAGTTCAATTGAGTTATAAAGTAAAATTACATTTTCGTTTATTCTTTCTTGTTTTTCTAAAGAATAGTTTATTCTTCGTTTTCGTTTTCCCGGATTTCCGCCGCCTCCAGTAGTATTAATTGGAGGTTGACCTGAAGTACCTTTCTTAAATGATGGCAATATTATATTCCCAAGTTTTCGTCCTAAAGCTGAAGACTTACTGCCCTTACTACTCTCCACATCATCACTAAATTCCTCATTAAGTGACTTTGCTACATTACCTTTAATTCTAGAGACAATAGTTGCTCTTTTATTATTTACAGTAACATCGACCCATGAGGCATGATCAGCATTTTCTGATTTTCTTAAGTAATCGTCTAGATAGTATAACTCTTCCTGAAAATCTTCATGTAAAACCTCTCCACTTCTAGGAACAAATATACCCAGTATAATTCTATCTTCAAAACTAGGTACATTTTGCGTCCATATACCATCGATGTCATAATCAACAATCATCGCCGGCTTACGTGTGTATGCAATTATTTTGGAATTGAGTTCTTTTATTTCATTTGTGGTGGTTTGTCCGAATAAACTGAGAGGATGCGGTTCATTATCAGGCGCCAACATAGACAGTTCCTCTTTATTTAAAGTCGTAAAAGCTAGGTCACCTACAATCTTTTGAGATGATTTGCTCAACGCCATTCTATTTATTTGTATGGTTTTAACCCAAAAGCCATCTGCTTGGTTACCAATCTTCGGATCATTTTCTGACCGAAGTGCATAACTGTATAATTCTCTTAGTTTCTGAAATATCGTTTGAAAATCTTTTGGTAAAAATGGTTTGCCATTAATAGATATATTTAAATAAGGACCATATTTATCTTGATAGTCTTTATTTAATATTCTTATTCCATACCATTTTTGAATCGCCATCTCGATTCGTTCACTTAGTGAGTCTTCCCACCAGTTTCTAGCTGTTTTTTCATTTTCTTCGTAAGCAATATCATGAGAATTAATTCTTTTCTCATCTATAAAGGGTATTAGCACTGTGGTGCCTGTTTCATTATTTTTATAGGGTTCTACACCAAGTACTCGTAGTATTCCATGAATTTCGTCCTTATTTGTTATAGGATAAGTTTCATCATATTCATCTTTGCCGCTTTCTTTGAAGCCCCACCATGCTAAACCCCTAGTGTTATCTTTTAAAAGCGCATCTTCTTTTGTACTATCTTCTATTAGAGATGCTGCCATTCTTTCTTCATATTCTCCATTGTCGAGTTGTACTCTCGTATAGTAGATGACTATCCCATTACCTAGTCTAAAAAAGCTTGTTTTTCCCAGTCCCCATGATCCTCCAGCTCCTGATTTGGTTTGATTCATTGAGATCCCATAGATCAATTTATAAATTTTACTATTATATAAGTCTGAGTTCTCTTCATCTCGAATTCCACCTGTTAATCCTGAAGTATTCTTATCAGATAAATAAATCGCCTTCGGATTAGTATTACCGTATCTATTCACTAAAATCTCTTCTGCTCCACCAAAGTATTTTGCTAAGTCTTCGGTCTTAAATTCAGAAACTCCCACATCTATTATTGTTTCTTTTTTATTATCAAGCGTAGCATCCAAACTATTTTGAATTGCCTCTCTAATAAAGAGATCTATCAAAGGGAGTGATTCATTTTGTAAAAGTCTCAAAAGGCCTTTTCCATTCTCTCCCATTCGTTCTTGTCTTGTAAGTTGTATTCTCACTATTTTATTCCTCCACGTAACTATTATCCTCAGTGTCTACATTTATAGTTAATTTAGCTGCTAAGTTCTTCTTAGTGCTTTGACCTGGGATCATTAAACTTATCCCTATTATATCTTTTTGGAAATTCAAGGCTTTCCTGCTGCTTTTGGAAACGATATTTTGTGGTTTTGAATCTTTATTAATTCTATATATCACTAATTGTGGAATTTGGTCATGTCCATATTCTTTTCTAATCTTTCTGACTTCACTCATTTTACTAGTATTCTTTAAGTTTTCTTCATCTATATCAGAGAGCAGATCTTTTGGAGATCTCAATGCTCCGATACTAACACGTCTAGGATTTGTGTTATCCTCATTAAGAACTGAGCGATTAACATTCGACACGCTATAACCATGGATATTCCAAAGGTTTTGGTCATCGTCTTCCTTTATCTCGCCTCTTGAACTAAATACAACATTCCATTTTTCAATAGGTATATCATCCTTAATTTTTTCACACCATTCGATAAATGCTTTTAAGTTACTGAACATCATATCAGTTGACGGAGCTTGATATTTTTCAAAGAATTTCTCTTTGATTATTTGAAAGTCCACATTATTCCAAATAAGTCTCGATCCTCTTACCTTAGGCTTTCTTAACGCTTCGAAAAATTCTTCTGTTATTTTTATATTATTACTTAGAACTTCCAAGTCATCCTCAAACACAATGGTCTGCTTACTTATCCCACTAAAGTCCATTTCAGTAGGATAAGCCCCTTGCATTTTATTGTTTGATGTAACTCTAATGAACGAATTATTTGGTGAGTTTTTTATAAGAAGGGCACTTTCTCTTGGTGTTCTGTTTGACTCAATATTTTGTTGAATAACATCTCTCAATTCATAGTCTAACTGTGTAACAAATTGAAATCTTTCTTTAGCTTTACTGTTTAACCATATCCTCGGAAAAACTTCGTAACCAATTCTATACCCAAACCATCTTCCCATTTGCATTAACGTATCTGAATTAAGTGAGTTTCTCATAAAATATGAACTGGTTAGCCCTTCTAATGTCAATCCTCTAGATAAAGTGTTTCCACCAATAACAAGAAATATTGTTGCATGACCAGGATCTGTAAGATCGTTCGGATAAGCTAGTCTCGTAAACTCTTTGTTTTTAACAGTGATATCACTGTTATCGGTACACAAATGTATCCCTTTATGATAAGTCAAAGTGCCATCTTCTTTCATAGGAATATGCGATAAAAACTCTTTCGACTCTCTATAAAATAATGCTCTTAGACCATTTTCAATAGATTCCCATTGAGGATAGTCATTTATTTTATCCTCGGAAACACTATATCCTGGCATACCTTCAATAAAATCTTCTCTAGTAAAATCGTTTGTTTCCTTTATAAAAAGCTCTTTACACTCTTTAATGAATCCTTCCAATCTATTTTGCTTAACTTCTCTTAAATACCGCAATATAGAATCTTCCATTGATTGATGAGATATTACAAAGGGACTAACGTGTACTAACATGCTAATCGGTTTTTTATGTCCATTTATCTTCATTCCAATTGCAGATATTAGAAACCATTGAATTGACTCCTTAAGAGATCTCGGTAAACCATGGGCCACATATCCTTCATTAATATCTTGAATATGTTTTTCATCTTCGGGAGGGATATCATTTATTATCTGAAGATCTTCATACTGTCCAGGCTCTTGTAATCCAAATAATTTCTCCGGCCCAATATAGTCAGACGAGATAGGTAGTGATACTATAAAGTCTTCTGGATACAATGATTCTTTTCCAGATTCATTTAGTACGTTTGCATATGGCGTAGCTGTGTAACTGATATAATTAGAAGCTTTCAATTTATTTCCCTTGTAACCATTTACCAAGTTAACAATTTGTTCATTTATTTTAGTTCTTTCAATTTCCTCATCATCACTCATTTTTTTTGTATTTACACTAGCTTGATCAGCCTCATCATCAATAATTAGAACCTTTAAATTATTACACTTAGCTTTATTCGAGTACAACCAGTTTAATAAGTTTCCTAAACGAGTACTATTCTTTAACACAACGCTCATATATCTCATTTTAGAGCCGTTTGATAAATCTAATTTATCCATATTGTCTTCTGGATGGTGTAAATTGGTTGGATGAGGATGCTTTACTAAATGCCAATGTAGATTCCCCGTATTGGCTACCTCGTCGAAAAGTCTTTTTTCAGTTTGCTCCCTTAAATTATCAATCATTCCAGACAATACTATAAAGCAATTAAACCCATAATCTGCTGCCATACTGATTAAACCAGACATGTTTGCAGTTTTACCGGATTGGACATTACCTAATACTAATCCTTTAATTGGACCAATCTTCGTTGTATCTATACTGAGCATTCTTAAAGTTTTTATTGAAGAGTCTTCTATTGAATCAATAGTAAGTTGACCCCAGCCTTTATCCTTCAAAGTTTTTTCGTACATTTTCCAAGCTGCTCTGGGGTTGGTTGAAACTGTGGCATCGTTTCTAGTCTGCTTTTCAATTATTCCAATTTTATCAGTATTTTTCTTGGTATCTATGACAAAATCTATAATTTCATTCCACTCTTCATAGGTGTATGTATTGTCGATTTTAATAGTTTTTTGAATAATTCCATATAATACTTCAAATGATAATGATGGCAAGTCTAGAAAACTCAAGTTTCTCACTTGTTCTTCTGGATACTGCTTTAACTTTTCATTAATAAATTCAACGGCTTCTATATGTTTAAAATCTTTAAAGTCCATATTATCTCACTCCAATGAAATTTTAATTTAT
>Ga0079226_10002844_pt1 | contig 13329 bp, 14 predicted proteins | sample Poulit2014_FD_76345 | JGI IMG/M metagenome (GOLD analysis project Ga0079226, IMG submission 76345) | Agricultural soil microbial communities from Georgia to study Nitrogen management - Poultry litter 2014 | ecosystem: Environmental > Terrestrial > Soil > Agricultural land | place: USA: Georgia... | reverse complement strand
CTCGGACGGAACCGTCACGCCGCACTGGCCTGCGTCCGACGGCTTGCGGCCCTGGCAGCACGTCGTCGCACTGCTGCGTGCCCAGCATCCGAACTGGGATTTCGCCGAAAGCTGAGCCCCACGGCACGCGGCCGCCGCGCCGAGCCGCGCTGATCGCTTCGCTACTCGGAACTCTGCCGCGCGGTGGCCATGGCTCTGTCGGTTTCCCAGAAGGCACGCATCGACAGGATCAGGCCGTCCTCTCCGACGCGGTAGACAAACACGCCCTCGGTGTCGACGCGATACCCTCCCGGAAAGAACGTTGTGATCGTTCCGACGTTGGCGACCTCGTCACCTGCCGCGTGGGAGTCACGGATGTCGAACTCGAAACGCTGCACGTTCGCGATCGAGGCATCCCAGAACTCCGCGATCGCTGCCCGACCGTGGTGCCCCTTGCCCTCCGGATCGAAACCCGACACCCCCACAGGGTCCTCGACCACGGCGGCCGGATCGAACAAGGCCAACCAGTCATCCTTGCGCCCGTCGCTGACGGCGTGCATCGACCGCCACGCCGCGACACGTGCGGGCGCCTGCTCGGTCTCGGGATCCCAGCACACTGTTACGCCCATGTCAGGCCTCCACTCCTTCGAGCTCGGTCGTCTCGAACCGGTCGATGATCTTGTCTGCGAACTTCTTGATGGAATCCTTCTTCTGTTCCACCGGTGCGTCGAACCCGAGACCGTCGAACATCCACGGCACAGTGATCGCGTCGGTGACACCGATGTCGGCCTGTCTGCGGTAGCCGTCCAAACCGAAACTGTCCGTACAGACCGCCTGAACCTCGAACGGCGCCCCGCCCGTGCCCGCTTCGGCACGCAACCTGTTCAGTTCCACGACGGTGTCCTGCAACTCGTCGAACGTCATCATCGCCGAGGCCCAACCGTCACCGACCCGTGCGGCGCGACGCAGCGCCGGAGCGCTGTGCCCGCCGACGTAGAACGGCACCCGTTGCTGCGGAGCCGGACTCATCTGCAGCCTGCCGAAGTCGAAGAATTCGCCATGGTATTCACTCATGCCGCCGTCGAGGATGCGCCGCAACACCTCGATCGCTTCGTCGACCCGCTTGCCGCGTCGCGCGTACGGCACGCCACACCACTCGAACTCCTCGGGCAACCACCCCACGCCGATCCCGAGACCGAATCGGTCACCGGTCATCGCCGCCACCGAACCGACCTGCCGGGCGAGTAGCACAGGATGTCGAGAACCGAGTTTGAGTACGGAAGTGTAGAAACGGATGCGGCTCGTGGCCGCTGCCGTCGTCGCCGTCGCGATCAGCGGATCGACCCACGGCGTATCGGCATCCCAGAACCTGGTGCCACCCGCGGTGTAGGGGTACGAGGCGGAGGCCTGTTCGGAATAGAACAGGGAATCGGGCAGCGCGATCGAGTCGAAGCCGCATTCCTCGGCACACACGGCGAGCTCGCCGAACTGTTGGGGCGGGCTCAAAGCCACGGACAGGGTGAACTTCACGGCGTCACCATCCTGCTACGGAAACTACTACCGGACCCGTGAAACTGTAACGTGTTCTAGTTTGATGTGCCAGACTCCGTCATCCGGCCTGACAGCGCGGACACCAGTACAGGTGTCGGTTCGCGAGCCTGCGGTGCTCCACCGGCGTGGCGCACACCAGACACGGCGCCCCTGCTCGACGGTACACATACACCTCGCCGCCGTGTCGATCGCGGCGCGGCGCTCTGCCGGTCGCTTCAGGCGCGTGCTCGGCGCGCACGGTGTCGATTCTGCCGGAACGAACCCCCTCCCCCATCAGTCCCACCAGATCGGCCCACAACGCCCGCCACGTCTCGGGCTCCACCGCGTTCCCCGGCAGCAACGGTGGCACGCCGTGCCGGAACAGTACCTCCGCGCGGTACACGTTCCCCACGCCGGCCAACACCGTCTGGTCCAGCAACAGGCTCGCCAGGGCCGTCCGCGATCGCGTGATCCGATTCCACGCCCGGTCCGGATCGGCGTCGTCGCGCAGCGGATCAGGGCCCAGTCCCGCGACGATCTCGGCGGCCTCCGCCGTGGTCACCAACTCACACCGGATCGGGCCACGCAGATCCGTCCAACACGACTCCCCCACCAGCCGCATCCGGACCTTGCCGACGGGGTCGGTAACCGGTTTACCGTGCGCGGTGAACGAGCCGTACAACCCGAGATGGATGTGGACGGTACCCACCGGCCCGTAATCATGGAACAGGTGTTTGCCGTATGCCCACGCTTCCCGGAACACGTGCCCGTCCAACAGTTCCGCTTCGGCGGCGAAACGTCCCTGCGGACTGGATACCTCGACAGCACCGCCCGCGAAATCACGCTGCTGCGAACCGGCGAGCCGGTGCAGTGTGTGTCCCTCCGGCATAACCGCGGCGCCGTCAGTCGCGGGACAAAGGCGGCGGAGTCCCGGTCCGCTCGTACTCTCGCAGTTGCCGGACCCGACGTTCGTGTCGTTCGTCGGTGGCCACCGGCGTGCGCAGGAACGCCACCGCGATCTCCGCCGCCTGCTCCGCGGTGTGCATCCGCGCGCCGATACCGATCAGTTGCGCATGATTGTGCTCACGCGCGAGTTGAGCTGTCTCGGTACTCCAAGCCAACGCGGCGCGGGCACCTGCGACCTTGTTCGCCGCGATCTGCTCACCGTTACCGGAACCCCCCACGACTATCCCGGTACTCCCCTCATCGGCGACCACCCGCCGTGCAGTCTCGATGCAGTACGGCGGGTAGTCGTCCTCGGCGTCGTACTCGAACGGGCCGACGTCGACGATCTCAAAACCACGCGCTCCCAGCCACGACACAAGGTGGCTCTTCAACTCCAGACCAGCATGGTCCGATCCCAGATAAACTCGCACAGCCGCACAGTCTGCCATCCCCCTGTCATTACCGTGCACCGCATGTCCGCAGTCGAGGCGTGCGGACATGCGGCGACACTCACTCGAAGTTCAGTTCCCCGCTACGCGTACGTTTCAACTCGTAGAAGTCCGAGTAGCCTGCGAGCAACCGTGCGCCGTCGAACACCCGGACGGCATCCTCACCACGGGGGATCGAGCTCAACACCGGTCCGAAGAACGCGACACCGTCGACATGCAACGTGGGCGTGCCGACATCCATCCCGACCGGGTCCATACCCTCGTGGTGACTCTTACGAACCAGCTCGTCGTACTCCTGCGAGTGTGCGACGTCAGCCAACTCGGCAGGTGCACCGATCTCGGCGAGTGCCTCGCCGACCACGGTGTCGAAATTCTTGTTGTCCTCGTTGTGAATTCGCCTGCCCACCGCGGTGTAGTAATCACGCAGGGCCTGCTCACCCTGCCGCTGCGCCAACGCGACAGCGACGCGCACCGGTCCCCATGCCCGGTCCAACAGGTCCCGATAGTCGTCCGAGAGGTCCTGGTCCTCGTTGAGCACCGACAGGCTCATCACGCGAAAAGTCAGATCAATGTCACGCTGCTTCTCCACCTCGAGGATCCAGCGTGAGGTGATCCAGGCGAACGGGCATGCCGGGTCGAAGTAGAAGTCGACCTTCGTGACACCGTCGTCAGCACTCATCCAAACTCCTTGTTGTTTCCGTCTCGTGGTCGCTTCCGTCTCGTCACTCGCCGGTGGTAACACCACGAGCGCGTCTGCTTGTTCCAACCGCGCATGATTGGATGCAGCAAGGAAATACCGACAATACGATCGAGGTGCCCGTGCCCGCTCCCAACCTGACCCGAGAACAAGCCCAGCAACGCGCCGCACTGCTCGACATCGACTCCTATGACATCGAGGTCGATCTCACCGACGGATCGGGCGGACCGGGGATCGAGACGTTCGACTCCGTGACAACGGTACGTTTCGCCTGCCGGGAGCCGGGAGCCGACGCGTGGATCGATCTCGTCGCCGCACAGGTGCGCTCGGCAACGCTCAACGGCGTCGAGCTGGACACCAGCGGTTACACGGAGGACCAGGGCATCGTCCTACCCGGTCTGGCCGAACACAACGAATTGACGGTGTATGCCGACTGCCGGTACATGAACACCGGCGAGGGCCTGCATCGGTTCGTCGACCCGGTCGACGGCAACGTCTATCTCTACAGCCAGTTCGAGAGCGCCGACGCCAAACGGATGTTCGCCTGCTTCGACCAGCCCGATCTCAAGGCCCGGGTCACGATGACGGTGACCGCGCCGGAGCAGTGGACGGTCGTCTGCAACACGCTGGCCACGTCACGCAACCGTGGCGACAGCGGTGCGCTGCGGTGGATGTTCGAGCCGTCGGCTCCCATCTCCACCTACCTCGTCGCACTGGTTGCGGGCCCGTACCGGCAGTGGCGCGACGAGCACACCAGTTCGGTTCCCACCGCGGACGGCAGCGAGGAGATCACCATCCCGCTGGGGATCTACTGCCGCGCCTCGTTGGCGGAGCACATGGATGCCGAACGGGTATTCACCGAGACCAAGCAGGGCTTCGACTTCTACCACCGTAGCTTCGGCATCGCCTACCCGTTCACCAAGTACGACCAGCTGTTCGTTCCGGAGTTCAACGCTGGCGCCATGGAGAACGTGGGGGCCGTGACATTCCGTGAGGACTACGTTTTCCGTAGCCGCGTCACCCACTACGCCTACGAACGCAGAGCCGAGACACTGCTCCACGAGATGGCCCACATGTGGTTCGGTGATCTGGTCACCATGCGCTGGTGGGACGACCTGTGGTTGAACGAGTCCTTCGCGACGCTGGCGAGCGTGCTCTGCCAGGTGGACGCCACCCAGTACGTCAACGCATGGACCAGTTTCGCCAACATCGAGAAGGCTTGGGCATACCGACAGGACCAACTACCGTCCACCCACCCGATCGCCGCGGACATGGTCGATCTGCAAGCGGTGGAGGTGAACTTCGACGGCATCACCTATGCCAAGGGCGCGAGCGTACTGAAGCAGTTGGTCGCCTACGTGGGGCTGGACAACTTCCTGTCCGGGTTGAACGTGTACTTCACCCGGCACGCCTACGGCAACGCCGAACTCACCGATCTGCTACAGGCACTGGAGGAGGCCTCGGGACGCGATTTGTCCTGGTGGAGCGCACAGTGGCTCGAGACAACGGGGCTCAACGCACTCCGCCCCCGCTTCGAGGTGGACGACACCGGCCGATTCAGCTCGTTCACGGTGTTGCAGAACGGTGCGGCGCCGGGGGCCGGGGAGCTGCGCACGCACCGGGTGGCGATCGGTGTGTACGCCGATGACGGCAGCGGCAAGCTGGCCCGCACGAACCGCGTCGAACTCGACGTCTCCGGAGCAGCCACTGACGTGCCCGACCTCGCCGGAGCTTCGGCGGGGGAACTGGTGCTGGTCAACGATGACGACCTGACCTACTGCACCATGCGGCTGGATCCGGGTTCGTTGGCCACACTCGTGCAACGGATCGCCGACATCACCGATCCCCTGCCGCGGACCCTGTGTTGGTCGGCCGCCTGGGAAATGACCCGCGAGGCGGAACTGAAGGCGCGGGATTTCGTCACCCTGGTCTTGCGTGGGCTCACCGCCGAAACGGAAGTCGGCGTGGTACAGCGGTTGCTGATGCAGGTCCAGACCGCGTTGAACTCCTATGCGGACCCCACTTGGGCCGCCGAGCACGGGTGGCCGACGTTCAGTAGCGCGCTGTTGGAACTAGCGGCGGCCGCGGAGCCCGGTTCGGACCATCAACTGGCCTTCGTGAACGCGCTGACCTCGTCAGTACTGGACACCGCGGAACTCGACGCCCTGACCGGGTGGCTGGACGGTTCCGCTCCCCTGCCGGGGCTCATTGTCGACACGGACCTTCGGTGGCGACTGTTGCACGCACTCGTGGCCCACGGCAGGGCCGCAGAACCCGAGATCGAAGCGGAACACTCCGCCGACGACACGGCGGCGGGCCGTCGACATGCCGAGCGGGCCCGGGCGCTGCGGCCGGATCCCGAAAGCAAGGCCGCGGCCTGGCACAGCGCCGTTCACGACGACGAACTACCCAACGCCATCAACGAGGCGATCATCACGGGGTTCGCGCATCCCGCGCAGAAGCACCTGCTGGGCGGCTACGCCGAGGAATACTTCGCCACGATCGACGAGGTGTGGCAACGACGTTCGAGCGAACGTGCCCAGCCCGTCGTTGTCGGCCTGTTCCCCTCCTGGAAGGTGGATCAGGAAACGATCGCCGCGGCGGACAGGTGGTTGGCGGGTGACCATCCCGCCGCACTACGGCGACTCGTTTCCGAGGGGCGTGCCGGGGTTGTCCGCGCCCTGGCGGCACGGCAATTCGACCAGGGCTGACCGTTACGCGCCGACCGGGCGGGCACTGCCCGCCTGGTCGGCGAGCATGCGCAGCCCGCTGAGTAATCCGCCGATCAGGTCGCCTTCCCGGAAGAAGGCCACCATGCTCATCACGGCCAGCTTCGCCGCGCGTTCGGTGACACGACGCATGGCATTCGAGCCGGTGACGACCTCCACGGAACGCTCGTTGGGCGAGACGGCGATCAACACTGACTCGTCGCCCGCCGCTCCCATCGACTCGTGCAGCGCTTCGGCACCTGCACGGGTGTCCTCGCCGAGGTCACCGAGATAGACACTGAAATCGATACCGGTGTCCCGGCTGGCCAACGTCAGCGCCTCGTCCAAGCGGGAGAGTTCGACGGGTCCGAAGGGCCCCTCCGGTTGGTCGTCCTCGTACATCTTGGCAGCGGAGCGGCGTCCGCTGACCGTGATGACGGTCCCCGGCTCGTGCTCGATCATTTCCGGGTGGGCGCGCAGCGTCACGAGCGCGCTCTCCGGAGGCAGGTGTGCGGCGAGTTCCCCGCCGTTCTCACCAGCTGCCACTGGCACCTCCTCGCGTCCGCGCCGTCTCACTCGAGGCGCCCTCTGGCGATCCCCCCGAAGCGGTCTCGCGCGCCGCTACGCGACCCGCGACTCCTTCCGGGTTCGCACTCCACCAAATCGGCGGGTGATCCCACTGCTGCCCGGGTCGGTACTTGGGCGCTGCCCCGATCTTGCTCCGCAGGGTCAGCAACGCGATGAAGCCGTAAATGGCCAGCGGGATCACCGCAAAGATCAGAACCGTCTCCACGATGCTCACAGGCGCAGCCTAACCGATGGGGCTGTGCGCTCACCACACCGCTTGGCCACCACCCGGAATGCGAGGCACCGTTCGTCGTCTCACAACCACCATCCGTCGTGCGAAGTATCGTGTGATCATCCGTTTGGAGTAACTCCGCACCGCATACAGCGGCATTTCGGCGTACCAAAGGCGCCATTCGACGCCCCCACCTTGTTTCGTGAAACTCTGAGCCGTAGTTTTCACCTATATGGGTATTGCACCCAACTGACCGTTGATCATTCACCCCGAAAAACCGCAGGAGGCTCCCGATGAGCGTCGACACAACCCCCAGTCAGGTGAGCATCACAACGAGTCGGTCACTTACCGTGTCGCAATCCTTGTCCCCCAGCGCCGGTACCCGAGTGACGGCCGGCACGCGGGTCACCCGCGGCACGCGTGTCACCCGCGCGCCCCGCGTGAGCTGCGGTACCCGAGTCACCCGCGGCACCCGAGTCACCCGCTGAGCCCGCTCCGGACGCTGTTCGGGCGCATCGCAGTCCGTTGTGCGGGTCGCACCGCGCCAACAGGCGCCCTCCGCACCGCGCCTGGGTGCACCCGGCCAGGGCGTACCTAGGCCGCTGATGCCTCCAGGTACGGCCGCCACGCGGGATCCGCCGCGTCCGGTTGGGCCAGCAAGCGCCAATTCGGCCCCTTCGGCACATGCGGCACCACCTGCATCCCCCAGCCCAGCTCTGCCACCATGCGATCGGCCTTGCGGTGATTGCATTTCGCGCAACACGCAACACAGTTCTGCCAGGAGTGCGCACCCCCGCGACTGCGAGGTATCACGTGATCGATCGTGTCGGCCTTGTTCCCGCAGTAGGCACAACGATGCCCGTCACGAAACATCAACCCCGCCCGTGTCAGCGGGACCCGCGCACGGTAAGGTACCCGAACGTAGGTACTGAGTCGTATCACTGAGGGCACCTCCATGCTGGTCGTGGCGGCGTGGAGTGTCAGCCCAGTGGGATCCTCGTGAACAACCTCGGCCTTGCCGCACACCACCAGCACCACGGCGCGCCGTAGCGGCACGGCAGTGAGCGGCTCAAAGGTGGCGTTGAGCAGCAGCACTCGGCGTTTGTGCCATGTCCTACCACCAACCGCGGGCGCTCGTTCCCGCAGTATGGGGTGCGGCGTCTGCTCCAACGGCACTGTGCCTGCGACGCCGCGAGGGCTCGGTTGTCGGAACCTCACGCGACCACCTCCACCGGGTGCAGCCACAGTCGACCATAAACGGCGACACAACGCACATGTATTCGGGCGTTTATCACAGAACAAGTAGTGTGTTTTGTGACCCCCTCGTGGCCTCGGCTCGGTGCCGCACCGGCCGGACCCGCAAACAGTTCCGGGTGCTGAGTGCCCCGGTCAGACACTCCGGAGCAGTGAAAGGAGTACGCCCGTCGTGGAATCGTTCCCCTCCCAAACAGGTGACACGCAACCACCCACGTGTTCGGAGGCGGGCGCCTGGTGCCAACAGGTGCTCGACATCACCGGTAACGAGTGGTTGGCGACATCAGCGGGCTGGCTGATCGCCAAACCGATCACGATCATCCTCATCTTCGTTGTCGCGATCATTCTCCGCGCGGTGCTGAAGCGGTTGATCAACAAGCTGACGACGCTACCCGAGAACGGCAGAGGCAAGATGCCTCCGCTACTCAAACCGATGAAGGACAAGGCGCCCAGTCAGATGAGCGCCCAACTGGACGAACGTCGCAGGCAACGTGCCCGAACGATCGGTTCTGTCCTGAAATCGATCATGTCGTTCATCGTCTTCGGGTTCGCGATACTCATCGCACTGGGCGAGGTCGGTATCGACATGGCCCCGATCATCACCTCGGCCGGAGTCATCGGTGTCGCTCTCGGCTTCGGCGCCCAGGCGATCGTCAAGGACTTCCTCTCCGGGGTGTTCATGATGGTCGAGGACCAGTACGGCGTCGGTGACTGGGCCGACCTCGGGGAGGCCGCCGGCACGATCGAAGCCGTAGGACTCCGTGTCACCACCCTGCGTGACCTGAACGGCACGGTGTGGTACGTCCGCAACGGTGAGGTCATCAGGGTCGGTAACTACAATCAGGACTTCGCCTTCGCGGTCGTCGACATACCGCTCGGTTACCGGGCCGATGTCGAACACGCCACCCAGCTGCTGCGCGACGTGGGCACCAAGGTGATCTCGGAACCGCCGATCGCGGGGGAGGTACTCGGCCCGTTGAACGTGCTCGGCGTACAGACCGTCAGCGTCGAAGGGATCACGCTCCGGCTGATGGTGAAGACCATGCCGGGGTCCCAGTGGGCCACCGAGCGCGCACTTCGCGCCGAGATCATGCCCGCTGTCGAGTCGGCGGGACTGGACCAGCCGCTGGTCAACCTCCTGCCCAACGGGTCCACGCAGTAGCCGAGTGGCAAGGCATGATGGGGTCGTGGCAGAGTTCAGCGTCCAACCCGACACCAGCGAAGAGACGTTCTACGACGCGGTCGGTGGTGAGCCCACCTTCCGGAAACTGGTCAACCGTTTCTACCGTGAGGTCGCCGACGACGAGATCCTGCGTCCGATGTATCCGGAACAGGACCTCAGCGGGGCGGAGGAGCGCCTCAGACTGTTCCTCATGCAGTACTGGGGTGGTCCGACGACCTACTCGCAGCAACGCGGGCATCCGCGCCTACGCATGCGACACGTGCCGTACACGATCGGATCGATCGAACGGGACGCGTGGCTACGATGCATGCGGATCGCCATCGACGAGACCGGTTTCGAGGAACCGTATCGACAACGGCTCTGGAACTACCTGGAGATGGCTGCCAACGCCATGATGAACAGCCAGCCCTGATGGGGGTGGTGTATGCGGCGGTCGCCGCATACACCACCCCCATCATCAGCAGTGTCGTACACGCCGCCCCAACCATCCCCCACACGACACTAGGTCAACAACGGGAGCAGCGCCCTACGCCGGCGCACGACCGCGCCGTAGCGGGCGTCGAGCCGCAGCCAGGAATCCGTGGCACGCACTCGAACCGTGTCGGAATCGACATCGCCGCCCAGGAAACCCATTCCCGACATCGCGAACAAACACCGCATGGGTATGGTGACCTCGCGACCATCCTCGTGCACCGTGAGCACCGTCTGGTCCAACAGCGACGTCGGCGGGGTACCCCGCGGTCCGAGATTCTCACGAGCCAGGTTCGCGCCCTTCTCCGCCAGGTCGGACACAACCCGTGCCGGTAGTTCCTCGAGCACGTGCCACCCCTGCCCCCTCGGTAGCTCCGACTGCCAGTACATGTCCCGAACCTGACCGGGACTCATCACCCGACCCCCCGCCACTGTCACCGCCGCCAACAGTTCGTTTCCGGGGACCGTCACATCGGTGGGCGCGACAGTACCGGCGACGGTGCGGGTCACGAGGGCATCGAACGGCGTGGCGACCCATGCCTCCACCGTGTCGGTTTCAGCGTCACCGGGTCGACCGTCACCGGGTCGACCGTCACCGGGTCGACCGCGTAGCCGGACGAGTGCGTCCGAGCGCAGTCGAACAGCGCGTGCCGCGAACGCACCCAGTGTTTCTCTGTCCGTCTGTTCCGGGACACACAACTCGGGGTCAGTCACCGTACCGTACTCCTGATCTGGCGAGCCGCCCCTGACACCGTGGCCAGGTCCGGCTCGCCCACCTGCCGAAACTCCTGCAGCGCCAGGCGAGCACGGGACGAGTGTGCCTCCTCCCCGTCGGCGATCCTGGCGTCCACATCCCGCGCGGGGTCACTGGACCCTACCGTAACGAGCGTGATCATCCGCAGCCGCGCGTACAGACATCACACAGCACCGGCCGAGCGAACACACACGTGCCGACGATCCCCCGCGTGAGACCGCTGACTGCCCAAAGCATATCCGTGATGCGGAGACATGCGGACGGACCGCCTCCGGCGGACAGTCCGAAGTCGTAGCCCCAGCAGAGCGTGGCTCCCGCGTGGTGGACATCGCCGGGCCGCTGGTCGAGCACCGTCGCCATCATCTGCGCTGCGACGAACGGACTCCTACCCGTCGCTGCGATGCCGGCCGTTACTGGGTGCGGTCTCGTCGGTCGTGTCGTCGGAATGCATGGTACCGCTCTCCAAACGCGCGACCAGGGTCGCCGCACTCGAACGTCCCGACTGATGCTCTGCCATCGCCCTGGTCAACAACTCGGCAAGGCCGGCCTCCGGGTCGGGGGCCGAATTGTCGTCCCCGGGGGCCGCCGCCCCCGGGGAAGGCGCCGGATCCGAGACGGTTGACTGATCCGCACCTGCGGGTTCGTTCGTCGACTCACCAGGCTGTTCGTCGCGCCGATCCGTGGCGTAGAGCTCTTCGACCGGCGCCAGGGAGGGCGGCAGGCGCAGTTTCGGGAGCCAGTCCATCCGATCCGCCACCGACTCGTCGGCCGTGTCCTCTCCCACACGTGAGGCAGCGGCGTCGTCTCCTGGTCGTTGCGACGTCTCGTCCGACCCGGCGGGAACGTCCTGCCCACTTGCTTCCGAGGCGGCCGTGTACTCTCCGGACTCGGCCTTCCGGGAGGGGTCATCGAGCTCCGGGTCCGCCGCGCGACGTCGCCCACCCCCACGCTCGCGGCTGCCAACCGTGATCCCCAACCGGTCGAGGACCGATCCCGCACCCACGCGTTCGGCAGGTTTGTTGTCATCGGGGTGGACGGTCTGTTGTACGGGCTGCTGGTCGACGGCGGGAGTGTCATGCGCCGGCGGTTGCACGCTGGTATCGGCAGCGGGTGAGCCGGGCTCAGCAACGTGTGCCGCGGCAGAGTCGGTCGGCTGCTCGGCAAGGATCTCACCGAGATCCAATTCCGGTTGTCGTGCGCCGTCGAATTCGCTGGTCAGGATTGCGTGAGCCTGCGCACGCACCCTGGCGTCGGCACGCTCGTCAGCACGAGCGTCGCGCAATATTTCCAGAGCATCATCCGTCCGTCCCATTCGTTCTTCCACGTGGGCGAGTTCGGAGCGCAGTTGCGCGCTCAGGGACCGCATGCGGTGCCGGTCCGTGTCCCGGAGTGCGTCGCGCAACAAACGGGTGGCCGCATACCCCTCGCCGGCGGCGAGGTGTACCCGGGTGGCGATCGCGAGTCGCAGCCACGCCACCGGGGCAACTTCGGCAGCACGCAACGGGCGGGACAGGCTCGGCCCAGCCACTTCGAGCGCCACGGCGGACTCTCCACGGTCCAGCGAGGAGGTGACGAGTTCGAGTGACAGCCGTGCCCGCGCCACTCCCCCATCCGTCGCACCATCGTCGAGCCCGTCGAGGAATCCGATTCCCGTTCGTGCCGCGTCGGCAGCACCGACGATGTCGCCATACCGGCGCCGGTGCACAGACATGCCGATCCGTAACAGTGCCCGTCGCACGAGCCTGGTGTCCGCGGTCAGCGTGCTGTCCGCCGTGCACAGCCGGTCGGCTGTCGCGAACGTCTTGTCCAACTCGGCCTTACCGGCCACTCCCGACACGCACCGAGCGAGCTGGCACAGTGCCGTCGCACGGTGAGCTCCCGGAACCCCCGACTCGGACAGGGCGTGCCGCAACGCCGCGAGCCCGGTCAGCGGAGCCCCCACACTACGGGCACACACCGCCAACGCGGCCCGCAGTCGCACGGCGAGGACATGCTCATGCGCATCCTCCGCGGCCCGCAACACCGTCACCGCGCGGCCGGTCGTTTCGGCTCGGTAACCGAGTCGCACTGCCGTGAGCACCGCCAGAGATTCAGCATGGATCCAGACCGCGTTCGCGCCCGCGGATTCCGCCAGAACCGCGACACGTTCCGCGAGCACCCTCGCGAGTTCCGGAGCACGCAGGCTGAGCGCCTCCGCCCGGTCGAGCGGCTGGCGCAGTTGCGCCGTGGCCGTGGTATGGGATTCGGCAGTCGGCCCACCATCCGCGGCCCGATGTCCGCCCACACCGGCAGTGGACCGACCCGGTGTGGCTATCTGGCTGGTGTGCTCGCTGGCGACCACGGGCTACTCCGCTCAGTAGTTGTTCCGGCGTACTCGGGAAACTCACGACCGCGTGGGCGAACTACTTCCTTATCACACGCGATCTCGCGGCGACTAGTCTCTGGTCAACCGCCGCCTGGTGACCCGGTGGGGGCGTGCTGCCTCGGGGCCGAGACGTTCGAGCTTGTTCTGCTGGTAGCCCTGGAAGTTGCCTTCGAACCAGTACCAGGCCGCCGGGTT
>Ga0079226_10002842_pt1 | contig 13333 bp, 12 predicted proteins | sample Poulit2014_FD_76345 | JGI IMG/M metagenome (GOLD analysis project Ga0079226, IMG submission 76345) | Agricultural soil microbial communities from Georgia to study Nitrogen management - Poultry litter 2014 | ecosystem: Environmental > Terrestrial > Soil > Agricultural land | place: USA: Georgia... | reverse complement strand
TTAAGCGGAAGCCTTGTGCGTTACGCTTTATTTTTTGGAGGAATGGCAGAGCGGTCGAATGCGGCGGTCTTGAAAACCGTTGAGGGTCACACCTCCGGGGGTTCGAATCCCTCTTCCTCCGCATAAAGCCCTGTAAGTTTTTGACTTACAGGGCTTTATTTTTTTTGATGCGAATAGTTCATTTTAAACTTTCGGATAATTAGCTAATTATTCAAGATTAACTTTATAATTCTAATGTGATGCAGAACATTCTAGGCACAGAAGCTTTGGCAACTTTATAACTAATTTAATTTCGAGCTCGATAACCTATTCCTTTCAGGAAAAGAAACCATCAATAAAATTCGAAAGAGAAGAAAATAAAAATGGACAATTAACGCTTTTTTGCTAATGACTTATCCCGAACTCAGGTTAGAAAAATAAACGATTTCTAGTTGGGTAAGATTATAACTATCTTGGGTCTTTATTAAAAATATGATACGTTTGTCTTGAACTTTCTAAGTATTAATTTTCTATATAACTAGAATAATAATATCTTTGCAACATCTTATAATTAACCAAGTTTTAATTGATTACTTTATGAAATTAGCTTATAAACTGATGCTATGTCTTATACTCTTGATAGGGTTGAGCATAGAAGTTCATGCCCAAATACCTAATGATTTGTCTAAGGTACAGGTGGAGCAACTTTCAGACGAGCAAGTTGTGGCTGTTATGAAGAAGATGCAATCTTCGGGAACCAGTGATGCTCAAGTAGAGAAAGAAGCCAGTCGTCGTGGAATGTCGCAGAGTCAGATTAGTCTTTTAAAAAGACGTATGGCTAATTTAAGTAAAAAAGAATCAACAGGAGATGAACATCGATTAGATAGTTCTTTAGATGTGTCTGCTTCTCAGGGGATTAATGAAGCTTATGTGGCACAAGAAGCAGCAGATGACAATCGATATAAAATTTACGGGATGAGTCTCTTCAGTAGAGCTACACCTCAATTTGTTCCTAATATGGCAATGGCAACCCCTATCTCCTACGTAATAGGGGTCGGAGATCAAATTGATATTATAGTGTATGGCGATTCAGAAGCTAATCACTCTCTTCGTGTTAACAAAGAAGGACGTATTCAAGTACCTTATGTTGGAACCCTTACGGTTTCTGGGATGACAATTGAGGCTTTAAAAGCTCGTTTAACTACTGAGTTAAGTAAAGTGTACACGGGTATTAGTACGGGTAATACCAAAGTAGATATCAATTTAGGAGAAGTACGTAGTATTCAAGTAGTATTATCAGGCGAAGTTATGCGTCCGGGGACCTATACTGTATCTTCGGTCGCTACTGCCTATAATGCACTTTATAGTGCAGGAGGTCCTACAGCATTAGGAAGCTTGAGAAATATAAAAGTATATCGTAATGGAGAGATGATTAGTGAATTGGATGTTTATGAATTTATGCAAACGGGCAAACTCAGTGGAAATATCACTTTACAAGATCAAGATGTAATTCAAGTAACACCCTATACCAATCGTGTTCACCTCTCAGGAGAAGTGAAAAGGGAACTTTATTTCGACTTAAAAGAAGGGGAAACTTTTGATGAGGTTATACAATATGCAGGTGGTTTTACCGAAAAAGCTTTTAAAGGTCATGTACAAGTAGTAAGGCTAACTGATAAAGAAAGGAAGGTAATAGATTTATTGGAAAGTCAGTTTCCTCAATTTATTCCTAAGAACGGCGATCGCTTTACTGTTTCTAAGATTGTCGATAGGTATGAAAACCGTATAGAGTTATTTGGAGTAGTCTATAAGCCTGGGATGTACGAGCTTACTCCAGGATTGACTTTATCCATGCTTATTGAAAAAGCTGAAGGATTAAAAGAAGATGCTTTTCTAAAATTGGGTTATATAGATCGTTTAAAACCTAATTTAGAAGTAGAGCGTATTGCATTTAATATTTCTAATCTATTAGCGGGTTTAGAGAATGATATTTCTTTAGAGCGTGAAGATAAAGTTTATATAGCTTCAATCTTCGACCTACGAGATTCTTATCAAGTACGAATTCTGGGAGAAGTACGCCATCCAGGTACTTATGATTTTGCAGAAGGAATGAAAATTGATGAGCTGATTTTTGAAGCAGGAGGTTTTACTCCAGCTGCCTCTTCCACACGGATAGAAGTATCTCGTCGTATGCAGAATGAACAAGGGGAAGCCTCCGATCTGGTAGCCGAAACTTTTACCGTAGATCTAACACGTGATTTAGAATATTTAGACCAACCTATCGAATTACAACCTTTTGATTTGGTAATAGTTCGTTCTGACGATAACTATCATACTCAAAAAAATGTACGTATAGAAGGAGAGGTTAAGTATCCAGGAATTTATACCCTACGTCATAAGGAAGAAAGAGTGAGTGACCTGCTTGAAAGAGCTGGAGGACTTACGCGTCATGCTTATGCTAAGGGAGCTTCTTTACGTAGAGGTGGAAGCCTTAGTAGTCCAGACTCTTTTGCAAAAGAAAGTCAAGCTGAAAAATTCAAAGAAGAACAAGAAAAAAATGCACTTGCCGAGCAACAACAGCGGGTGCGTGAAGTACAAGAAGACTTTTCAGGAAGTGTGTCCAGTTCTTCTCGTCAAGCCAATAGGTATGTGGGGATTGAATTGGATAGGATCATAAAAAATGTAAATGCTATTGACAATATTTTTCTAGAAGATGGTGATGTGTTGTTTGTTCCTAAAGAACTTCAGACTATCAAAGTAGATGGCGAAGTGCTTTCTCCCGTAACTACTCTGTATCGTCCTAACAAAACATTTAAGTACTATCTAGGCAATGGCAGGAGGATTTACCGAAAAATCCCTAAAGCGTCGCTCTTATGTAGTATATGCCAATGGTTCTACTGCACGTACCAAGAGTTTTATGGGAATTAAGTCCTACCCTCATATCGAACCTGGGGCTGAGATTTATGTCCCGGAAAAGAAAGAACGTGAACCTCTTAGTCCTCAAGCTTGGGTAGGGCTAGGAACTAGTATGGCTACCCTTGCCGCTATTATTTTTGGAATATTAAAATAAACCATGTCAGAACAAACCCAAAATAAAGATTTAAAAAATGAATCCAAGGAGGAGCTAAGAGCCTTGATATCCGATATCCAATCTTGGATTACTTATTTGTTAAGTAAATGGAAAATAATTGTTCCGATTGGAATCTTAGGAGGAATAATTGGATTTATATATGCACATTTCCAGACCCCTAATTATAAGGCAACAGTAGATTTTGTAGTAGAAGACTCCAAATCTGGAGGTGGAAGTTTAGGGGGCTTAGCCGCTTTGGCGGGCGTCAACCTAGGAAGTGGAGGTGGAGGTGCTTTTCAAGGTGATAATATCTTGGAACTGTATAAATCTCGCACCATGCTTACCCAAACACTATTGAGTCCAGATGGGGATCAATTATTATTAGACCGGTATATGAAGATGAATGAGATACATGAAGACTGGAGAGAACGTCCTGATCTTTTGGCATTAGATTTTCATGTTCCTGCCGATCAACGCACCTATCAACAAGACTCGATTTTGGGTAGATTTGTAAAAAATATAAAAGAAAACTATTTGTCGGTCAATAAGCCCGATAAGATGCTTTCACTAATTAGAGTAGAAATAGTAACTCCAGAAGAACAATTTTCTAAAAAATTTACAGACGCTTTGGTGCAAACGGTCAATGACTATTATATTTCTACCCGGACTCAAAAGACTCAAGCGAGTGTGGATATCTTACAGCATCAGGCCGATTCTGTTCGCACCGAGTTAGACCGTTCCCTTTTGGCTGCAGCTAAAGCAAGAGAACAAAATCCTAATGCCAACCCAACTCGAATGAGTTTACACGTCCCCTATGCCAAACATGAGGTGGACGTACAAGTTAATGAAGCCTTAATGAAAGAGCTTATTAAAAATCTCGAAGTTACTAAAATGGATTTACGTCGGGAAACCCCATTGATACAAATTATTGATAAACCTATTCTTCCTTTAGAAGAGGTACGTTCTAGTCGTGCTAAAGGATTAATAATTGGGGGTATCCTAGCAGGATTGCTAATAGTAGGTGGCTTAGTAGCGGTAGAGTATTATAGAAGAGTTATGCAAGAGGATTAAGTAGGCGATTTAATGTGAATGTATTTTCGTGAGTTGTAAATCGCGAATCATTGGTGTCCAGTTAAAACGGATTTCATTTATTTTTCATTTCTATAAACCACTATTTACGTTACTTAAGTTGTTTTTAAAAAAAAACTAAAAAACCTCTGTTTAAATAAATCATCAGTCTTTCAAGGTGTCTGATAAAAAATAGAAGGATCAGTTTGGGGTGAAAAACAGTTGTTTGATTTGCATATCTTTGACCCCCGCATTCATGACTAACGAAGTAAATAAAAAAAATCATTTCTACTCTCTAGTAGAAATGATTTTTTTATACAATTTTCTTTGCAATGAATATTTTACTTCAATAGAAAGAGATTCGAAGTAGGTATTGGCGAAGTAAAAATTTGTATTTTTGTTCGAGCTTCATTAGAATTTAAATATAACTATGAGTGAGAAAATACTTTTGAACGAACAAGAGGTTGCCATTACTTTACAGCGTTTAGTATGCCAACTCATCGAACGTCATGATACCTTTAAAAATACTGTATTGATAGGTATTCAACCGAGAGGGATATATTTAGCTGAGCGGATAAAGTCTATATTAGAAAATGATTATAATATAGAAAACTTACTTCTAGGTTATTTAGACATCACTTTTTTTAGAGATGATTTTCGTCGAACCACCCAGCCTATTGAAGCCAATAAAACAAAAATTGACTTTATAGTAGAAGACAAAAACGTAGTTTTTATAGACGATGTGCTTTATACAGGAAGGAGTGTTCGTTCTGCTTTGACTGCTATTCAGTCATTTGGCAGACCAAAGCATATTGAGCTCCTCACTTTAATTGACAGAAGGTTTAGTAGGCACTTACCCATTCAACCCGATTATAGGGGAAGACAGGTAGATGCTATTAATAAAGAAAAAGTGAAAGTAAGTTGGAAACAACAAGATGGTATAGATTCCGTCTATCTTATTGAAGATTAAAAATATGAGCGATAAACAATCAACAACTCTCAGCGAATTAAGTGTATCCCACTTATTAGGGATCAAAGATTTAACAGAAGCGGATATTGATCTTATTTTTCAAACAGCGGATCATTTTAAGGAGGTCATTAATAGACCTATCAAGAAGGTACCAAGTTTGCGGGATATTACGATAGCCAATTTATTTTTTGAAAATAGCACACGTACACGTTTGTCATTTGAATTGGCCGAAAAAAGACTTTCAGCAGATACGATTAACTTTTCGGCAGCTTCATCTTCCGTAAATAAAGGAGAAACTCTAATAGATACTGTCAATAACATATTGGCGATGAAAGTGGATATGGTGGTTATGCGTCATCCCCACCCAGGTGCAAGTGTGTTCTTATCGCAACATGTAAATGCCAAAATTATAAATGCTGGAGATGGAGCCCATGAACACCCGACTCAAGCTTTATTAGATGCTTATTCTATCCAGGAAAAGTTAGGAAGTGTTAAAGACAAAAAAATAGTAATTGTTGGAGATATTTTACATTCAAGAGTAGCATTATCCAATATTTTTGCATTGCAAAAACTCGGTGCAAAGGTGAAAGTTTGTGGTCCAAAAACTTTAATTCCAAAACATATAGAAGAGTTGGGGGTAGAGGTAGAGCTTAATCTTAGGGAGGCACTCGAATGGTGTGATGTTGCTAATATGTTGCGCATTCAAAATGAAAGAATGGATATCAGTTACTTCCCTTCTACCAGAGAATATGTAAGACAATATGGAGTAAATAAAAAACTTCTCGACTCTTTACATAAAGAAATTGTAATCATGCATCCAGGACCTATAAACCGCGGTGTGGAAATAACAAGTGATGTTGCTGATAGTAAACAAGCTATTATTCTGAATCAAGTAGAAAATGGAGTTGCCATCCGAATGGCAGTTATTTATTTACTCGCATCCAAAATAAAAAGAAATGAAAATTAAAACCTTAGATAAAATAGTAATTATATCATTAGATAAATTTCCTTCCCCCGAGGTCATTCAAGATATAAAAAGAGAAATGAATTCGGGACAGGCTAAAAATAAAAATCTTATAATAGACTTACTGGCTGTTAATATTATAAACATTGAAGAGGTGTTGAAATTTCAAGAGTTATCAACAGAACATACCAAAAGTAAATGTTCGTTGGTTATAGTTACTAATAATGTTAACCATAATGAAGTGCCTGAAAATCTTCATATTACCCCGACTATTTTAGAGGCAAAAGATTTAATAGAAATGGAAGAGATTGAACGGGATTTAGGATTTTAAAAAAATATGAAACTTACAGTATTGGGTTGCCATTCTGGATCATTGAGGTGGGGAGCATTTGCTACCTCACAGGTTTTAGAAGTCGCAGGGAGAGTGTTTTTAATTGACTGTGGGGAGGGAACTCAAATGCAACTTAGAAAGAATAAAGTAAAGTTTTCAAGAATAAAACAAATATTTATTTCCCATCTTCACGGGGATCATTTTTATGGATTGATAGGGTTGATTTCTACTCTTCAGTTATTAGGAAGAGAAGCAAGTTTAACACTATACGGACCAAAAGGCATAAAAGAAATTATAGAATTACAACTAAAATTATCCCAAGCTTATATTCAGTTTCCTCTGGCGTTTGTTGAATTAGATAGTTTAAGTCCACAACTGGTTTATGAAGATGATAAAGTGAAGGTAACTACTATACCATTGCGACATCGTATCTATTGTAATGGATATCTATTCGAAGAAAAACTAGGTTTAAGACGCATTGATATTGATAAGGCAAATGAAGCCGAAATAGATTTTGCTTACTTCAATAAACTCAAACAAGGATTTGATGTACCCAATAGTAAAGGAAAGCGCATCATTAATGCGGATGTTACGAAAGATCCATTTCCTCCAAAGAAATATGCCTTTTGTAGTGATACTGCTTTTTATCCCAAAATTATTAAACAAATAAAAGGGGTAGATATGCTTTACCATGAAAGTACATTTTTGGAATCGGAACAATATTTATGCGAGCGTACAATGCATAGTACTGCAAAGCAAGCAGCTACAATTGCCTTACAAGCAAAAGTCGGAAATTTAATTTTAGGACATTACTCAGGTCGATATCCAGACAAAGAGGAATTTAGAAGAGAAGCACAAAAAGTATTTGAAAAGGTGCTCTTAGCCGAAGACGGAAAAAAGTTTGAATTTTAAAAAGAATCCAACTACGATTTTATTTTAGAATAAGCTTTTAAAAGTTGTCTTGAATACTGTAAATTGCATGAAATAGCTTTAGAGATATGTCTATAAATATGCAATCTTATCGTAAATCTTACGAAAGATCAAGTTTGGATGAGAAAGATTTGACGAAAAACCCTATTGATCAATTTCAAAAATGGATCAAAGAGGCTGAGGTTTCTGGTACTATAGAAGAGGTTAATGCGATGACCCTCACTACTATAGGTCTGGATCGGTTTCCAAGGTCCCGAGTTGTCTTGTTAAAAAAAGTAGATGCTGACGGATTTTACTTTTATACGAATTATCATAGTAATAAAGGTCAAGCAATAACTCAAAATAATAAAGTATGCTTATCTTTTTTTTGGCCCAGTTTAGAACGTCAGATTATTATTCTAGGCACTGCTGAGAAAATTGCTCACAATGACTCTGAAAGATACTTTCATTCTCGCCCTAAAGGGAGTCAACTAGGGGCTATTGCCTCTCCTCAAAGTCAACCGATAGAAAGTCGGAAAGAATTGGAAGAACGATTGGAACAGGTAAGTAAAGAGTTTAAAGACTTTGAAACAATACCAATGCCAGATTATTGGGGAGGTTATCATGTTAAACCCTATAGTGTGGAATTTTGGCAAGGTCGCCCCAATAGACTTCATGATAGAGTAGAATATATCCATTCTGGACGAAATTGGGTCAAGAGACGACTAGCGCCTTAAATTAATTGTAAAATAAATGATAAAATATGAAGAAAATATATTTTTTACGTCACGCCCATTCAGAGTCTAATGCCTACATTGAAGATATTGATCGCCCAATTAGTGTTTTTGGAAAAATACAAGCGGCACAAGTTGCAAAAGATGCATTTGATAATGTAGAGAAGCCTGAATTTTGTTTTGTTAGTTCAGCACAAAGAGCACAAGAAACAGCAAAATATTTTCAGGATATCTGGCAAATTAAAAATGATCACTTTATAATCACTTCAGATTTATATGATTTTCAAGGAAGAGTTTTTCGGAACTTCATTTATAATTTATCAGAAGAATGGCAGACCGTTATGTTAGTAGGTCATAATTTTGCCATTTCAAATGTGGTTAAGTATTTTGCCGATAGTCATGTCGATCCATTGGCACCTTGTACTATGGTGTGTATAGAATTCGACTGTAAAGAATGGTATTCTCTACGAAAAGGAACTGTTACGAATATATTTTTGTCCAAACTATAAGATATGATTAATGAAGCCATTTAATACTACTTCTAAAGATATTTTTTTTAACCGTGAATTAAGTTGGTTACAATTTAATGCTCGTGTACTTCAAGAAGCCGAAGATCCGAGTGTCCCCTTGGTGGAACGCTTTCGATTTTTGGGGATTTTTTCTAATAATCTAGATGAGTTTTTTAGAGTCAGATATGCGAGTATAAAAAGAATAGTAGAAACTGGTAAGTACGAAGAAGAAATATTAGACGATATCGATCCGAAAGACCTATTAGATCAAATAACGAGTATCGTCATACATCAACAAAGTCATAGCTTAGAAATTCTTAAGGATATACGTGAAGAGCTTAGAAAGCATGATATTTTTATCATTGACGAAACGAAAATCGATGAGGTACAAAGTCAATTTGTAAAAAAATATTTTACAGAAAACGTCCAACCCGCACTAGTCACTTATATCTTAGATGGTTTAGAAAATTTTCCTACTTTAAAAGATAATGCCGGCTATTTAGCGGTGACCATGCAAATTAAATCTGCTAAAAATAAAGAGTCAAAAGTAAGTTATGGTTTAATAGAAGTTCCAAGAATTATAGAAAGATTCATCGAGATCCCATCCACTAACAAGAAGCGATATATTATCATTTTGGATGATTTAATACGTTATTGCTTAAATAAAATTTTTAATATATTTGAGTATGAGAGTATTTGTGCTCATATGATTAAAATAACTCGAGATGCTTCTTTGGATATTGATAGCGATTTAAATCGCAGTTTTATTGATAAAATCTATAGAAGTGTAAAAGGTAGAAGCGTGGGACATCCCGTCCGTTTTGTATATGATAAAGATATCGATAAGCGTACTTTAGACTATTTTCTTGAAAAGATGAACTTGGTGCGTACAGATAGTCTTATTCCAGGAGGACGTTATCATAATCGAAGAGATTATATGAAATTCCCTAGTTTAGGAATAAGAGAGTTCCTTTACAAAAAATACCCACCATTAAAAGTTCCAAATTTATTGATGCAAGGTAGTATTCTTAAACAAATTGCACAAAAAGACTATTTGTTGTATGCTCCTTATCATACCTTTTCTTATGTAGTACGTTTTTTAAGAGAAGCAGCTCTAGACCCAAAGGTACGTGCTATACGAATTAGCATCTACAGATTGGCTGAGGTGTCCCATATCGCTAGTTCTTTGATTAATGCAGTGAAAAACGGAAAAAATGTTACGGTTGTTATCGAGTTGCAAGCCAGGTTTGATGAGGAAGCCAATATTAGATATGCAGAACAAATGCAACAAGAGGGTGTTAAATTGATTTTTGGAGTCAAAGGATTAAAAGTGCACTGTAAAGCTTGTATCATCGATAGACTTGAAGGAAATATTACTCACCATTATGGATTTATAAGCACTGGGAATTTTAATGAATCAACTGCTAAAGTCTATACAGACTACACCCTTTTTACTGCTAATCAAAAAATAAATAAAGAGGTTATTAAAGTATTTCAATTTTTTGAGGTAAACTATCGAGTAAAAAAATACAAACATCTTTTAGTATCTCCTCACTATACAAGAAATGCCATTAAAAAGCTAATTGATAATGAGATTGAAAATCATAGGAAAGGTTTACCTTGCGGTATTCGATTAAAAATGAATAGCCTTTCAGATTATAAAATGATCAGTCAACTCTACAAAGCTAGTAGAGCAGGAGTACCAATACGGTTGATAGTAAGAGGTATTTGTTGTCTAGTACCAGGAGTTAAAGAAATGAGCGAAACTATAGAAATTATCAGTGTTGTTGATAAGTTCCTAGAACATACACGCTTGTTTATATTTGAAAATGCAGGACAATCTAAAGTTTATATCTCTTCTGCAGATTTTATGACAAGAAATCTAGATGCTAGAGTAGAAATTTCATGCCCTATCTATGATGAAAATATTAAACAAGAACTTATCGATACTTTCGAAATATGTTGGAATGATAATGTTAAAGCAAGGATTATTGACCAACACCAATCTAATCAATACCGTCGAAATGCTAAAATAGATATCCGTTCACAAGCTGAAACGTATTCTTATTACCTCCAAAAAACTGAACAATAGATATGGATCTAAAAGTATTAAAATATGGAGGAATCGATATCGGATCAAATGCTATTCGACTTTTGATTATGTTGGTATATGAAATGGAAGGACAACCTACTGTTTTTAAAAAATCTTCTCTGGTTAGAGTACCGATAAGATTGGGAGCAGATGTGTTTTTTCATGATCAGATATCAGAGCATAATATAAAAAGAATGCAGAAAACCATGTGTGCTTTTAACTTACTGCTTCAATCTCATGGTGTGAATACTTATAGAGCTTGTGCCACTTCGGCTATGCGAGAGGCAAAGAATGCCGATAAAGTAATCCAATTGATGAAAGAACATTCGAATATCGAAATCGAAATTATCGATGGAGAAGAAGAGGCCAAAATCATTGCAAAGACAAACTTATCGGATTTACTTAAAACTAAAAAAAACTTTTTGTATGTGGATGTTGGAGGAGGCAGTACAGAACTTAATTTTTATAGTGCAGGGCGTTTTATGGGTACCAAGTCTTTTAATCTAGGAACTGTTCGTTTGCTTAATGACGATAATATTATTGCAGAAACTAATCGAATGAAAGAATGGATTGTTAAAACTACTAAAGGATATCATGCCATAACACTAATAGGGTCTGGAGGAAATATTAATCATATCCATAAATATAGTGGTAGAAAAACTACTAAACCACTAAGTTATGGATTTCTGAAAAATTACTATGATACCGTGAAAAATTATAGCTATAATGATCGAATCATGAAAATGCAAATGAAACCCGATCGTGCCGATGTAATCGTACCAGCTACCCGAATATATTTACAAGCGATGAAATGGGCCAATGCTAAACGTATTTTTGTACCTAAAATAGGACTTGCAGACGGAATTGTAAAAGGTTTATACAATGATTCTATTTTATAAGATTCCTCATTATAAGATTGAGTAATAAAGATTTAAGTCGATTAATTATCTTCCCTTTTGTTTCAATTTAGAAAATATTAACAAAAGGGTTTTTTTGTTACAAAATAAATTTTTAGCTTTGTCTAAAAATAAATATAGTTGTAATGAAATATAAAGTTACTTTAATCGTATTGCCATTGATGATGGTAGGTTGCGAAGTATTTGCACCGAAAGAGCTAGAAGAGTATGAGCTGCTTGATGGCCCATTGGAGGGATTAACGTATGCAGAAACCAAACGATTTGTGGCGGGTGATGCAGCCTTCGACAATCAGATTTTTACGGCAGAAACTGGATTGGGTCCAATTTTTACAGGCACTAGCTGTATTAGTTGTCATGCTGGTGAAGGGAAAGGACATCCCTATAATCAATTTATTCGTTTTGGTCAGAGTGACGCGACTGGCAATCATTATTTAGATCAAGGGGGACCACAATTACAAAATAAAGCTTTGCCAGGCTACGAACCTGAAGCTTTACCACCAGGTGCTCCTCATGCTACATTTATAGCGCAAGCTGTTACTGGGTTAGGTTATTTTGATGCTGTTACTGATGAGTATTTATTACAAATAGAGGAAGAACAAGCAAAACGCACCGATGGAATACGGGGACAAGTACATTGGAATGAAATTCCTGAATATGTAAATTTACGTGAAGGTACTATTACTCGTAATGGGAAGTATATCACTAGATTTGGTAAAAAAGCTTCTATTTATGATTTACTCCAACAAACCGCATTTGCTTATAATCAAGATATAGGTATCACTTCCTATTATGAGCCTTATGACACCTATAGTGGTGAAATGTTATCTCCAGAAATTGATCGACAGACTATAAATGATGTAGTTTTTTATCTTAAAACATTAAAAGCTCCAGAACCACGAAATCAAGATAACCTAGACGTTTTAGCAGGTAAAATTCTTTTTGAACAAATTAATTGCGCAGTATGTCATCGACCTACTATGGAAACGGGCTATTCTCCAATAGAACCTCTTTCTTATCAAACGTTCCATCCATACACTGATCTGTTACTTCATGATTTGGGACCAGATTTAAATGATGGATATACAGAGGGGTATGCTACGTCTGGACAGTGGAGAACGGCTGCATTATGGGGGTTAGGGTTGTCCAAAGATTCACAAGGAGGCTCGTATTATTTAATGCATGATGGTCGTGCAAAAAGTATTGAAGAAGCTATTGCATGGCACGGAGGAGAAGCCGAAGAATCAAAAAAACAATTTGAATTATTAACTCTAGAAGAAAAAAAACAAGTAATAAAATTTTTAGAATCTTTATAAAAAATGGACCGAGTTAAATTTATTAAAACCCTAGGTTGTGCCATTATTGGAGCACCATTAGCTATGAACTTATTTCAATCATGTGAGAGTATCTATTATGCACAATCCCAGTTCAAAGAAGATCAAATCGTTCTCAAGAAAACTGAGTTTCTACAAAAAAAATCAGATAAAAATTCATTTAGAAATTTTGTTCTTATAAGTGAAAGTAGAGAGGGATACCCCATTTGTGTAGTTAGACTTTCTGATGAAAAATACGTAGCGAGTTTACTCAAGTGCACGCATCAAGGCTGTGAATTGGACGTAGGAGGTGGAATATACTCTTGTCCATGTCATGGTAGTGAGTTTAGCACTCACGGAACACTCCTTCAAGGTCCTGCAGAAAAAGATTTAAAAACATTTCCTATAATAACTGATAATGAAAATATTTACATCAATCTTATATAAGACACTCTTCATAAGCATAGGTTTAGGGAGTAT
>Ga0079226_10002841_pt1 | contig 13345 bp, 13 predicted proteins | sample Poulit2014_FD_76345 | JGI IMG/M metagenome (GOLD analysis project Ga0079226, IMG submission 76345) | Agricultural soil microbial communities from Georgia to study Nitrogen management - Poultry litter 2014 | ecosystem: Environmental > Terrestrial > Soil > Agricultural land | place: USA: Georgia... | reverse complement strand
CGCAAACCACCCGCCTGTTTGGCAAGGTCACCAACCTGACTGATTACGGCGCGTTTGTCGAGGTCGAGGACGGCATCGAAGGTCTGGTGCACGTCTCCGAAATGGACTGGACCAACAAAAACGTCGATCCCCGCAAGATGGTCACGCTGGGTGAAGAAGTCGAAGTCATGGTTCTCGACATCGACGAAGATCGTCGCCGTATTTCACTGGGCATGAAGCAATGCCGCGCCAATCCCTGGGAAGAGTTCGCCATGAACTTCTCCCGTGGCGACAAGGTAGAGGGCGCCATCAAGTCCATTACCGACTTCGGCGTGTTTGTGGGCCTGCCTGGCGGTATCGATGGTCTGGTTCACCTGTCCGATCTTTCCTGGTCCGAGTCCGGCGAAGAAGCTGTACGCAACTTCAAGAAAGGCGAAGAGATCGAAACCGTTGTTCTGGGTATCGACACCGACAAGGAACGCATTTCCCTGGGCATCAAGCAGCTCGAAGGCGATCCATTCAACAACTTCGTGTCCACCCACGACAAGGGCGCAGTCGTGCCTGGTGTGATCAAGTCGGTCGAGCCTCGCGGTGCCGTGGTCAGTCTTTCGGTTGACGTCGATGGCTATCTGCGTGCCTCCGAGATCTCCCAGGGCCGTGTTGAAGACGCGACTACTGTGCTATCCGAAGACCAGAAGATCGAAAGCATGATCATCAACATTGATCGCAAGAACCGCTCGATCCAGCTTTCCATGAAAGCCCGCGAATCCGCCGAAACCGCAGATTCCCTGCAGCGTCTGTCGGATGCCAGCGCGTCCTCGGGTACCACCAACCTGGGTGCCCTGCTCAAGGCCAAGCTTGATCAGCAACGCGACGACGACTGAAGGCCGTGACAAAATCTGAACTCATCGCCGTACTGGCCAGTCGCTTTCCGCATCTGGCCTTGCGCGACGCAGATGTCGCCGTCAAAACGGTTCTCGATGCCATGACCCGTACCTTGGCAAACGGGCAGCGCATCGAGATCCGCGGCTTTGGCAGCTTTTCCTTGTCACAACGGGCGCCGCGAGTCGGGCGCAATCCCAAGTCCGGAGAAAAAGTCATGGTACCTGCCAAGCATGTGCCACACTTCAAACCCGGAAAAGGTCTGCGCGAACGGGTCGATTCCGCTGCCAAGGCGGAATCAGGCACTCGCTGAGCTTTCAGCCAGCATTTTTTTGAAGCGGGCTCCACCATGATCTGGAGCCCGTTTTCATTTTCTCGCTACAATTGACCCACGCTGAGTTCATTGGATCCTGTTTATGCGCTATCTGACCTGGATACTGCGGCTGCTCGCCTTTGTTGTCATTCTGCTCTTTGCACTCAAGAATACCGATCCCGTCGTGGTCAGATTTTTCGCCGACTACGCTATCACGGGCGTGCCGCTTATTGTCGTCATGCTGGTCATGGTCATCGTGGGTACGGTGCTGGGCTGGCTGATCACCTTGCCTTCCGTGCTCCGGCATCGTCGCGAAGCCGCCCGGCTCAAGCGCGACAATGGCCAGCTTCAGCAGCGCCTCGATACCTCCCCTGGTCAGCAGGCCACCTCCACGGCTGTCGCGCCAGTCCGTAATCCCTAGCATACAAAAGCAGGCTGCTCATGGACTTTGAACCTTGGTGGCTGATCAGCGTTCCCTTGCTGTTCGGTCTGGGCTGGATCGCCGCACGGGTGGATTTCCGTCAAATGCTCTCGGAAACCCGCAGCATGCCCAAGTCGTATTTCAAGGGGCTCAATTTTCTGCTCAACGAGCAGCCCGACCGGGCGATTGATGCGTTTATCGAAGTCGCCAAGCTTGATCCCGAAACCACCGAGCTGCATTTTGCCCTGGGCAGCCTGTTCCGGCGGCGCGGGGAAATGGAAAGGGCCATCCGCGTGCATCAGAGCCTGCTGGCCCGCGCCGATCTGCCTGCTGCCGACCGCGAGATGGCCGAGCACGAGCTGGCCCAGGATTATCTCAAGGCAGGCATGCTCGACCGGGCAGAAGCGGCTTTTACGGCCGTCCAGGATACGCGTTATGCGGTTCAGGCCACCCGGGCCCTGATCCGCATTCACGAATCCAGCCACGAATGGCCCCAGGCCATTGCGGCCGTCAAGCGCCTGCGCAAGCTGGTGGACGAGCCAGTGCCACAGCTGGTGCATTACCATTGCGAACAGGCCGAAGCCGCGCTTGCCCAGCAACCACCGGCCCTGCCGGCTGCACGGGCGGCGCTCGACAATGCCGAAAAAGCGGCCGATCGCCTGCCAGATTCTCATCGCGGGCAGGCTTCCGAGGCACGTATCGCCATGTTGCGGGCACAAATCGCCCAGATAGAGGGAGACGAATCCCTTCGCTGTCATCACCTGACTTCCATTCTTGACCAGGCGCCTTCCTACGGCAGTCTGGTCGCGCCCGACATCATGGCCTGCCACCATCAGCTGGGCCTGGCCGATCAGGGGCTGGAACGCCTGCTCACTCACTATCAGCAGCATCCGGACCTTGACACCTTCAATGTCCTGTTTCAGGAAAAGCGCGCGCGTGAAGGCTACGAGCCAGCCTGGCAGTTTGTCCGGCAAGCCTTGCAGCAGCACCCCACCTTGCTGGGGCTGGATCGCGTGCTGGAATCTGAATTGGCCCTTGAACACGATGGCCAATTTGCAGACTTCGACCTGTTGCGTCGCATCATTCACCGCCACACCCGACGACTGGATCGCTATGCATGCCAGCAATGCGGCTTTGAGGCGCGCCACTATTACTGGCAGTGCCCGGGCTGCAATGGGTGGGAAACCTACGCACCCCGGCGCATCGAGGAGCTGACATGAGTCATTTTCCGCTGGATGCGGTCAGGCAGGCCAGCGTACTGGTTGTGGGCGACATCATGCTGGATCGTTACTGGTTCGGCGAGGTGGATCGCATTTCACCCGAAGCCCCCGTACCCGTGGTGCACGTGGCGCGCCGTGAAGACCGGCTCGGCGGCGCCGCCAATGTGGCCCGCAACGCCCGCGCGCTGGGCGCCCGGGTCAGTCTGTTCGGGCTGGTCGGGGACGACGAGGCCGGCAGAGAGATTCAGCAAATGCTGAGTGCGCAACAAATTTCCAGTGGCGTGCAGGTGGATGCCAAAGTGCCGACAGTCCTGAAAATGCGCGTATTGGGCCGGCAGCAACAGCTGTTGCGCATCGACTTCGAGCAGCCACCTGCCCCGCAAAGCTGCCAGCAGCTGTACGACGCCGTGGCACAAGCGCTGCCCGAACACGATATCCTGGTTCTCTCGGACTACAACAAGGGGGTGCTCCAGGGTGTCGAGCAGCTTATTGATGCGGCGCATCAGCACGGGGTGCCGGTGCTGGTGGATCCCAAGGGTCACCGCTACGAGCGCTACCGCGGGGCAACCATGATGACACCCAACCGGGTCGAGCTGCGCGATGCCGTAGGCCACTGGGAAGACGAAGCTGATCTGCTGGACCGGGCCCAGGCGCTGCGCCAGCAACTGGCCCTGGATGCCTTGCTGGTGACTCGTTCGGAAGAGGGCATGAGCCTGTTCACCGATTCGGGCGTCGAGCACGTTCGGGCCTGGGCGCATGAAGTCTTTGACGTGTCTGGCGCCGGTGATACGGTTCTGGCAACGCTGGCCGTGACGCACGCGGCCGGGCTGGACTGGCCCCAGGCCATGTACTGGGCAAACCGGGCCGGTGGCGTGGTCGTGGGTAAACTGGGCACTTCAATCATCACACCCGAGGAACTGACATGATCATCGTCACCGGAGCGGCCGGCTTCATTGGCAGCAATCTCGTTGCCGGGCTCAATGAGCGTGGGGAAACAGACATCATTGCCGTTGATGATCTCACCGATGGCGACAAGTTCGTCAACCTGTCTCGCTGCAATATTGCTGATTATCTGGACAAGGATGGTTTTCGCCAGCGGCTGGCCACCAATTCCTTGCCCCGTGTGCGGGCAGTGTTTCATCAGGGTGCCTGTTCCGACACCACCGAGCGTAACGGCCAGTACATGATGGACAACAATTATCGGGTCTCGCTTGAACTCTTCGAGTGGTGTCAGGCCCACAAACTGCCTTTCTTCTACGCGTCATCGGCTGCTGTCTACGGGGCAGGGCCCGTCTATGCAGAAGATCCCGCCAATGAAAAACCGCTCAACGTCTATGGCTACTCAAAATACCTGTTTGACCAGGTCGTGCGACGACACCTGTCGCAACTCGCCGCACCGGTAGTGGGTTTGCGGTATTTCAATGTCTATGGCCCCAACGAGCAGCACAAGGGGCGCATGGCATCGGTTGCACGCCACAACATGTATCAGTTTCTGGCCGATGGCCACGTGCGCTTGTTTGGCGCCTGGGACGGCTATGGTGCAGGTCAGCAAGAGCGCGACTTCATCCATGTGGACGATGTGGTGGCCGTTAACCTGCACTTCCTCGACAAGGGTGGCCCGTCGGGTATTTACAATTGCGGCACGGGCCGGGCACAGCCTTTCAATGACATCGCCATGGCGGTGATCAATGGTCTTTCCCGTCCGGGGCAGAAGGACGGCATGGGTCTGGACAAGCTCGTGCAGCAGGATCTCATCCAGTACATTGCCTTCCCGGATGACCTCAAGGGTCGCTATCAGAGCCATACGCAGGCGGATCTCACCCAACTGCGCGAAGCTGGCTATGAGCAGCCCTTCATGGATGTGGCAACGGGTGTGCAGGCATACATGAATACCCTGCAATCCCGGGGCGAGCTATAACCGGAGCTTTCCAGAGCGCTGCGGTTTTTACTGATGGCTGAAGGCGTGTGTTGGCCATAGCCGCCCAGGCCGCAAAAGGTGATGATGGTTTCAGGCACCCCGGTGTGCCCAACTTTTTTCAACCGTGTCACGGAGAACCATCATGAACCCTTTCATGGAACCCACTGTTGCTCGTCCCCTGCCTGCCGGTACGGGCCTGTCCGGTCACCAATCCCAACCATCCGGTCGCCGTCATGGGCCCGCTCCGGACAGTCCGCGCGTTTCTGCCAACCCGGGTACGCCGGGCCGTCGTGCGGGTCGACAACGGCAGCGCACCTCATCACGGCGCCTGCCGCTGCCTCGGGCCTTGCTGGTGGCCGGCGTGTTCGTTCTGGCAAGCCTGGTGCTGCCCGGTGCTGCCAATGCAGTTGATGTCAATCAGGCATCGGAGACCGAGCTCACCAGCCTCAAGGGAATTGGTCCCAAGACGGCTCAGAGCATCCTGTCCGAGCGGCAACGTGGCGGGCCTTACGCATCGCTGATTGATCTTTCCGAGCGCGTCAAGGGCATTGGCCCCAAAAAACTGGCTTCCCTGAAGGAGGCCGGTCTGATGGTGGGGCACGCAGCCGCTGCAGACAAGGGTGCCGCTTCAGCCACAGCCACAACGGGCAAGAAGTAGCCTGCGTCGCCGCCAACCAGTTTCCGCGGGCGTCTATCCCGTGTATGATTTTGCCCATGCATACTTACACAACGATTGAAGACACCATTGGCCACACACCACTTGTGCGGTTGCAACGTATTCCTGATGCCCGGGTGGCCCAGCGCGGCAATGTCGTGCTGGCCAAGCTGGAGGGCAATAATCCGGCGGGTTCTGTCAAGGACCGGCCGGCCCTGGCCATGATTGCCGGGGCACAGGATCGCGGTGACATCCGCCCCGGCGACACACTCATCGAAGCAACCAGCGGCAACACGGGCATTGCCCTGGCCATGGCTGCAGCCATCCGTGGTTATCGCATGGTGCTCATCATGCCCGACAATCTTTCTGTTGAGCGCCGCGCCGCCATGACCGCCTACGGGGCGGAACTCATCCTGACCCCGGCAGACCAGGGCGGCATGGAATATGCCCGCGACCTGGCCCTGCAGATGCAGGAAGAGGGCAAGGGCATTGTGCTCGATCAGTTCGCCAATATCGACAACCCACGGGCGCACCACGATGCCACCGGGCCAGAGATCTGGACACAGACACATGGGCGCATCACCCATTTTGTCAGCGCCATGGGCACTACCGGTACCATCATGGGTGTGGGCAATTATCTGCGTGAACAAAACCCTGCCATCCAGGTCGTGGGCGCCCAACCTGCCGAGGGTGCCAATATTCCTGGCATTCGGAAATGGCCCGAGCCATACGAACCCGCCATCTACGACGCGAGCCGGGTAGACCGTTTTGAGGCCATCCTGCAGCCGCAGGCTGAAGAGATGGCCCGTCGGCTGGCAGCAGAAGAGGGCATTTTTGCCGGTATCTCATCAGGTGGCGCGCTGGAAGCAGCCATGCGTATTGCTCACCAGGAAGAAAATGCCACCATCGTGTTCATCGTTTGCGATCGTGGCGATCGCTACCTGTCGACAGGTGTGTTCAATTAGAGGCTGACTGGCCGTGTGCAGGGAGCACGCAAGGCTGGCTCTGCGCTGCCAGCCCCATGCCATATCGGGTGCCACGTCGGCCAGCCGACGGGTCAGCGGTACGTCAGGACCCGATTGTCCTTGCTGCGCTCGTAAGCCAGGTTTTGCGCAAGATCAGCCACGGATGCCGCATAAAAGTAGCTGTGGTTGTAATGCGTAATGGCGAAAAAATTGGGAGTACCCACCCGGTACTCCACGGTCTTGCGTGGTTCGTCCACCAGGTCCACCATACCCAGCGCATGTTGCTGCCAGATGGCGGGGGTGCCGTCCGGCCGCGCAAGTGCCTGCCGCTCCAGCAACTGGGGCCATTCCAGATTGGGTTCCAGGCCCCGGGTTTGCAGCCGCTTTGCCTGTTCGGACAGAATCACCGGCGCAAAGACGGGCAGGCCGGGCACCCAGCCATGGTGGCGCAGGTAGCTGGCTATTGAAAACACGGCATCAGCCACACTGTTTTCAAGGTCAATCCGGCCATCGCCATCACCATCTACAGCAAAACGCTGCAGGCTGCCCGGCATGAATTGCGGCAGGCCCATGGCACCCGCATACGACCCCTTTGCTTCGTACGCATTCAGCTTGCCCTCGTGGTGCAGGGTGATCAGGTCGGCCAGCTGGTTGCGAAACATCCGGCTGCGTTCTGGCCGGGTGGGGTCCGGGTAGCGAAAGCCCAGTGTGGCCAGGGCATCCAGAGTACGAAAGTCGCCCGTGTAGCGTCCGAATATGGTTTCAACGCCAATAATGGACACGATGATGGAGGCGGGTACCCCATAAGTCTGTTCGGCCTGCTTCAGCAAGCTGGCATGCTGCTGCCAGAATTCCAGCCCGGCCTTGAGGCGGACCGGCTCGACAAATCGCTTGCGGTATGTCACCCAGCTGCGCCGCACGCGGGTTTTGGCGGGTGACATCAGCTTGGCGGCCTGGGCGTTGTAGCGCGCTGACTTCAGCAGCTGTTCCACCGTATCCTGCGGTATGTTGCGGGTTTCTGCGAGCTCGGTAGCGTAGGCTTGGACATCAGGCTTGAGCCGGCCCTGGTCATCGACCCATTCCGAAGCCATGGCCTGTGACTGGCCTGCCTGAATTGTGGGCAATGCATCGGGCGCTGGCCCCGCCGGCAGGTAGCCTGCTGCGGTGGCATCTGCCCCTGTGGCCGAGGGCGTGCTAGCATCAGACTTGCCTGGGGCGTCTTTGTCCGTCTCGGCGCTGCGCACTGGCCGTACTTGATTGGTTGGCTCGGTGGCGGTGGTGCGGCTGGCGCAACCCGCCAGAAGGCTGGCTGAAACCAGCAGTACAGATAACTGGATAACTCTCAATTTACGTCTCCCCATGGACACCCTGTATATTACCCATCCTACTTTCGGTTTGCACGAAATGGGGGCTTTCCATCCCGAGTGTCCGGCACGTCTGGATGCCATTGACGATCAGTTGTTGTCTTCGGGCCTGATCAACTACCTGGACCACGGACAGCCACGCGATGCAACCGACACGGACCTGCTTCGCGTACACAGTGCTGCCTACCTGGCGCAGCTGGTGCGTCAGGCGCCCGACCGGGGCCACTTCTCGATTGATCCGGATACCATCATGAACCCCCAGACACTGGCTGCTGCCCGTCTGGCGGCGGGGGCAGGCCTGGAAGCGGTCGATGCGCTCATGCGAGGGGATCACCGCGTGGCATTTTGTGCCGTGCGGCCACCGGGCCACCATGCCACACCCGACCGGGCCATGGGGTTCTGCTTCTATAACAACATCGCCCTAGCCGCTGCTTATGCGCTGGATGTTCATGGCCTTGAGCGCGTGGCCATCATTGACTTTGACGTGCATCATGGCAATGGTACCGAAGACGCGTTCGCTCACGACCACCGCACCCTGATGTGCAGCTTTTATCAGTATCCGTTTTATCCGGGCGTGCGTCACGAGCCCGCAGCAGACAACATGGTGAACGTTGCCGTACCCGCTGGCACGTCTGGTACCGAGCTGCGCGAGCTGGTTCACGATGTCTGGATGCCACGTCTGCGCCAGTTTGCCCCGGAGATGGTTTTCATTTCGGCTGGCTTTGATGCCCATCGCGAAGAACAGCTGGGGCAGTTGGCCATGGTTGAAGATGACTACGCCTGGATCACCACGCAGTTGGTGTCGCTGGCCGATGCCACGGCCCGGGGCCGGATTGTCAGCATGCTGGAAGGCGGCTATGAGCTTTCTGCATTGGGTCGCAGTGTGGTGGCGCACGTCAAGGCACTGTCAAAGTTGTAGAATATCAGGATTACGTTTTTTTATTCCCTGGAGAAGGTTCCATGAAGGTATTGGTACCGGTCAAGCGTGTGGTTGACTTCAACGTCAAGGTACGCGTCAAATCCGACCAGAGCGATGTCGATATCGCCAATGTCAAAATGTCCATGAACCCGTTTGACGAAATTGCCGTCGAAGAGGCCATGCGCCTCAAGGAAGGTGGATCCGTCACGGAAGTCGTGGCCGTATCTTGTGGTGTGGCCCAGTGTCAGGAAACGCTGCGCACCGCCATGGCAATCGGAGCCGATCGCTCAACGCTGGTTCAGACAGACGAAACCCTGCAGCCGCTGGCCGTCGCCAAGTTGCTCAAGGCCGTGGTAGACAAGGAACAGCCCGAACTGGTCATTCTTGGCAAGCAGGCCATTGATGACGATGCCAACCAGACCGGCCAGATGCTGGCATCCCTGCTGGGCTGGCCCCAGGCTACCTTTGCAAGCAAGGTCGAGCTGGCCGATGACAGCGTGCAGGTCACTCGTGAGGTCGATGGCGGGCTGGAAACCATTGCGCTCAAGTTGCCGGCCATCATCACCACCGACCTGCGTCTCAATGAGCCGCGTTATGTCACCCTGCCCAACATCATGAAGGCCAAGAAAAAGCCCCTGGAAACCCTCACTCCCGGTGATCTGGGTGTCGATGTCACCCCGCGCCTGAAGACTCTGAAGGTGACGGAACCCGCCGAGCGTTCGGCAGGCATCATGGTGCCCGATGTGGCAACGCTGGTTGACAAACTCAAGAATGAAGCCAAGGTGGTTTAAATGATATTGGTCATAGCTGAACACGATAACGCCCAGCTCAATGGCGCAACGCTCAACACGGTGGCCGCTGCCAGCCAACTGGGCAACACCGATGTGCACGTACTGGTTGCCGGTGAAAACGCCGCAGACGTGGCCGCCCAGGCCGCAGCCGTTGCCGGTGTCACCAAGGTCCTGCATGCCGATGGCCCTTCACTGGCCCATGGCCTTGCCGAAAACGTCGCTGCCCAGGTGCTGGCCGTGGCCGACGGTTACAGCCACATCCTGTTCCCCGCCACCTCCGCTGGCAAAAACACGGCGCCGCGCGTGGCAGCGCAGCTGGATGTCGCACAAATTTCTGACATCAGTGGCATTGAATCACCCGATACCTTTGTGCGGCCCATCTATGCGGGCAACGCCATGGCCACCGTGCAATCATCGGATTCCGTCAAGGTCATCACCGTCCGTACCACCGCATTTGATCCGGTCGCTGCCGAAGGCGGCAGTGGTACGGTCGAAACCATCGACGCCATTGCAGACTCCGGCCTGTCCAGTTTTGTCAGCCGCGATGTCGCTGCTTCCGATCGCCCGGATCTGGCCAGTGCCGAGGTCGTCATCTCTGGCGGGCGGGGCCTGGGCAGCGCCGATAACTTCAAGTTGCTGGATGCTCTGGCCGACAAGCTGGGTGCCGCCATTGGCGCATCGCGTGCAGCAGTGGATGCCGGCTACGCGCCCAACGACTGGCAGGTGGGCCAGACGGGTAAAATTGTTGCACCCCAGTTGTATATTGCAGTGGGTATTTCGGGTGCCATTCAGCATCTGGCCGGCATGAAAGACTCCAAAGTCATCGTGGCCATCAACAAGGATGCCGAAGCGCCCATCTTCAGTGTGGCCGACTACGGTCTGGTTGCCGATCTGTTCGAGGTGCTTCCTGAACTGACTCAGGCACTCTGATACGCATCTTCCTGCATGGCAGGTCGAATCAGCCCGCCGGCCTTGCACAGGCTCGCGGGCTGTTTTTCATGGAGACAAGCATCATGTCCTATCAAGTTCCCACGCAAGAGTTGCAGTTCGTTCTCAATGAGCTGGCAGGCTTGCCCGATATCCTGGCGCTGTCCGCATTCAGCGAGATCACGCCCGATCTGGTCGAAGCCGTGCTCCATGAAAAGGCCCGTTTTGTCGAACAGGAAATCGTCCCGCTAAATCGTACGGGTGACACGCAGCCTCCAGTTTGTGAAGATGGCGTGGTGACGACCAGCCCTGGATTTCGCGAGGCCTTTCAGGCATACGCACAGGCCGGATGGCAGGGTCTGAATCATTCCGAAGAGCTGGGCGGGCAGGGCCTGCCCAAGGTCATCGCCGCCTGTGCGACCGAAAGCATGAACAGCGCCAACCTGTCCTTGTCCTTGTGTCCCCTGCTTACGGATGGCGTGATCGAGGCGCTGGCGCTGGTCGGCTCTGACGAGCAAAAACAACAATTTATTGGCCCGCTGGTCGAAGGGCGCTGGACCGGCACCATGAATCTCACCGAGCCTCAGGCCGGCTCCGACCTGGCCCAGGTGGCCACACGGGCAACGCTGCAGGACGACGGCAGCTACCGTCTTTCCGGAAGAAAGATATTCATTACCTATGGCGAGCACGACATGGCTGAAAACATCATCCATCTGGTGCTGGCCCGGACACCCGGGGCACCCGAGGGGGTAAAGGGTCTGTCACTGTTCCTGGTGCCCAAATATCTTGTCAATGATGACGGCAGCCTGGGCGCACGCAATGATGTCTGGTGTGCAGCCATTGAAGACAAGCTTGGCATTCATGGCAGTCCGACCGCCGAGTTGCTCTACGGAGACAACAAGGGCGAGGTCGGCGAGGGCGCCATCGGTTACCTGATCGGGCAGGAAAACCAGGGGTTGAGCCTAATGTTCATCATGATGAACGCAGCGCGCTATGCCGTAGGCATTCAAGGCATTGCGGTTTCCGAGGCGGCCTGTCAGCAGGCCACGGCCTTTGCCCACGAGCGGGTGCAAGGCCAGGCGCTGACGGGCTCTGACGGCCCGGTCACCATTGCCCATCACCCCGATGTCCAGCGCCTGCTCCTGACCATGCGTGCACTGACTGAAGGCGGGCGGGCCCTGGCGCACGTGGCGGCGGCAGCCAACGACCTGGCGCGGGCGCACCCGGACGAAAAGGTGCGTGAACATCAGCGTGCCCGCTATGAGTTTCTTGTGCCTGTGGTCAAGGGGTTCTGCACCGAAATGTCGGTAGAGGTGGCGTCCATGGGCCTCCAGGTGCATGGGGGCATGGGCTATATCGAAGAAACCGGAATCGCCCAGCATTATCGCGATGCGCGCATTCTGCCCATCTACGAAGGCACCACCGCCATTCAGGCAAACGACATGCTGGCGCGAAAACTGTTGCGTGATGGGGGCGAGACGGCCCGGGCATTTCTGCAAGACATGCACGTCACGCTGGCGGAGCTGAAGCAAGCCGAGGGTTCAGATGATGAGGCCAGTGCCGGGCTGAGGCTGATTGCCCGGCAATTTGAATCTGCCCTGAAAGCCTGTGAGCAGGCGGCGGGCTATTTGCTGGAAAAGGGCAAGCAGAACGCCCTGCCTGTGGCCTTTCTGGGCAGTGTGCCCTGGCTGATGCTGGCAGGAATCACGCTGGCGGGCTGGCAGATGGCGCGTGCCGCGCTGGTTTGCGAGCAACACCGCCAGGCAGGCAACCACACGGATTTTCATGAAAGAAAGATGGCCAGTTGTGTGGCGTATGCTACGTGGGTGTTGCCATGGGCCTCGGCCTGGGCATCCAGTATCGTATCGGGGTCGTCCGCCATTGGTTATGCCGACAAGGTCTGAATTCGTCTGCCTTATTACTTCAGGTTGATAAGGGTATGCGTAAACGGTATTTCACCTTGGCATTCGGGTGATGCAACAATGAAGATGTTTTATCCATCAACCAATTGAGGCTGACCATGACGCTAAGACTTGGCGACATTGCCCCCGATTTCGAGCAGGAATCTTCTGTGGGCCCCATCCGTCTGTATGACTATCTGGGCGATAGCTGGGGGGTACTGTTCTCTCATCCAGCCGACTACACTCCGGTCTGCACTACCGAGCTGGGTTATACGGCTATTGTTTCCGGCGAGTTTGCCAAGCGCAATGTCAAGGTGTTGGCGTTGTCGGTAGACGATGTCGATTCCCACAAGGGCTGGATTGAAGACATCAACGACACTCAGAACACGACGGTAAACTATCCGATCATTGCTGATGTGGATCGCAAGGTTTCTCATCTGTACGACATGATTCATCCCAATGCGGATGACACGCTGACGGTTCGTTCGGTGTTTGTGATCGATCCGCAAAAGAAAATCCGGATGATCCTCACTTACCCGGCCAGCACGGGTCGCAATTTTGACGAGATCCTGCGGGTCATTGATTCTCTGCAACTGACGGACAGCCACAGTGTGGCGACGCCGGTGAATTGGCAGGAAGATGACGATGTCATCATTGTGCCCAGTCTGCAAGATGAGAATGAGCTCAAGGTTCGTTTTCCGAAGGGGTATACGGTTGTGCGGCCTTACTTGCGGATTACGCCGCGTCCTGATCGCTGATCAGGTCTGATCCCGTTGCCTACTTCCAGATCGCGGTGATCGGTCGCACATCTTCTGACCGGTCCGATCTGTCGTATCTCTTCAGATCGCCCCGATCTGTCACGTCTCTCCAGACAGCCCCGATCTGTCACGTCTCTCCAGATCGCCCCGACCAGTCGGACACCGACCCGCCCTCCCTGTCCTGCGGACAGAAAGTCGGGCTTGGCCGGTTCCGCAGTTCGGGGCTTTGTGCGTGGTGGACAGGTAGGTGCCCTGCCGTGGTCGGAGTTTTGTGCATGGTGGGCGAGTGGTGCCATATCGTGTTCAGGGTTTTGTGCTTGCCATAGGAGCTG
>Ga0079226_10002840_pt1 | contig 13346 bp, 13 predicted proteins | sample Poulit2014_FD_76345 | JGI IMG/M metagenome (GOLD analysis project Ga0079226, IMG submission 76345) | Agricultural soil microbial communities from Georgia to study Nitrogen management - Poultry litter 2014 | ecosystem: Environmental > Terrestrial > Soil > Agricultural land | place: USA: Georgia... | reverse complement strand
TTCAATACTTTGGTTAATCTTTCAATAGTCAACTCTCTTCTAATTAGGCTTTCGATTTCAGCATTAACTTGTTCTTCTGTACAATAACCTTTTCTCAAACGTTCTTTATACTTCTCACGCAACTCTTCCATTCGGAAACGAACCGCTTCTACCTTACCTTCGTTAATAGCTTGAACTTCTTCTTTATGTTTTTCGTTAGTTTTATGAGTGAAGTAAACAGCTAATACGACATAAGATACCCTTAATAAGAAGTAAACACTTATGAAGGTTAGTGGATCTTGTGTAGCACTTACTGTAAGTGTAATAACAAGTGCCATTAAACCAATAGCAATCGCCCCACCTAAAGCCGAAGCATACAAGACACCGAATGAACCGAATATCATTGAAAGAATAGTTGATACAACCATGTATCTTTTAGGTTTATATTCAACCTGCATATAGTCAGTTTTTGGTGGTTCTTCACCAACCATTTCTCTATATTCATCCTTTGTTTTGTTGATCGTATTATTTATATCACTTTCTAACTGATACCTTCTAGCTTCAATGCTATTACTAACCAACATATCCAACATTACAAACTCTTGAATTTTCATCACTAAACACCTCCTGTTTTTTAATCACTGAACATTTTGATTTTTTTCAAAATGCGTTTCATTAACATATTCACTTTGTATATGTGTTTTGAATTTCTGACTTTCTAATTTCATTATACTACCTAATTAACACAAAACTATATATAGTTTTCCTTCTTGAAAATACGACTATATACAGTTTCTTTCTAATAAAATAAGTTTAGTGATTATGTTAACAATCCATATTATAACATTTATGTTAAAAAATATATGACCACTTTGTGACACGTCGCTATAAAACAGCTTTAAAACGGAATAATTTGTCTTTTTTATGAAAACTGAACATTATTATCATTATCAATTAGAAACTTTATTTAGTAGTATTGATTCTTTTTTATATGTAAAACACCTATCAAACTATATGATAGGTGGTGCTATTCACTAAATTATAAATGCGTCTTAAACTTATATAACATCAAATAAAGATGAAGGTAATATCTCGTACAGCTTCATTAGCCCTCTATCTTTCAATCTGTAATATGTTCTTTCACTTAGTTGTAATTTATGTCTAACAGTATAATCGAACAACTCTTCTTCGTTATCAATATAGGATAACAGCAATACGTTATATTCATCTTTTGTTAAAACAACTAAATGTTTCTTCACAGATGAAACTAGACTTGATTCATTTTCATCTAATTCAATTCCTACTTCTTTCCTTCTTTTTAACTCACCATATTCTTCTAGTAACAAAACAACATTCTTCTTGATTTTTTTAACGTCAGTTTCCATCTTTAATTCATACTCCTTGTCATTCACTTATAACAAACCAACTATAACTACACCATCTATATAAATCGTATAAAATAAAACAGAAGGCTATCTTGTTAGCCTTCCGTCTTTATACGCATAAAATATATCCTTATTTATGTTTCTATTTGATACCAATTCACTTTCAATTACTACTCGAACTCTTAGATCTTCTAAAAACAATTCGGCTGGTTTCAGTTGATTTAGATTTTCAACAACCAATATTAAGCGGTGTCCTTTCTGTTGTTTGAACTTTAAATAGTGTAACAAGTCGTCTGGATTGCCCTTAAATACATAAACAAAAATGATGTTGTCGTTGTTTTGGACTGCTCCAGTAAACGGTTTAGGTGTAGGAATAACCTTTAACTCTGGGAAATAAAGATATGTCTGGAAAAATAATAAACCCTTTAATACATCTTCTGTTGTATATTGAAACCAATAATTTGTTTCATAACTATCAATTTCAAGTAACATAGCACCTTTATTACCTAGCGTGTATATCTTAGTCGGTTCACCGTCATTCTTAATAATGTCATGCTCTATAATACGGTAGTTGTGAACTAAATCATTTACTTCTTTATAACTCAAATAAAATATCTTCATCAACTGCGGTCTTGTTATTACCCCAATTGAAGCCAATGCTTTTAATGCTCTTTTCTCTCTCATGTTATGAAAATTAACCCGTGGATCTATGCGTATGTTCGATGGTATTCTCTTCCAATTTATTTTCCATTTGTGTTCTAATGAAAAAGGTGTTTTGTCCATTCTACTCACCCCTTACCTTTCATTATCCATGTAAGGTTTTGTATTTGAAGCGGTATATTACGTGAACTACCCACCACTTAAAATTTTACAATTTTTGAAGTGGGGGAATTCTCATTTTACTTAGTTAAAGGCGAACTATCCCAATTCGTAAAACTTTAATTATTACCGCTTCAAACCCATAATTTAACTCATTATTGTAAAACAATCAGTTTATATTAATCTAATAATCTTACAATCCTAGAACGGATCTGTTCGGATTCTACATCAACATCTAACACTCGAACTAAAACCCTGTCACCTTTTTCAACATTATCAAACTTCATATGCCTTGCTAAAGAATCTACACCATCTGCTAAACGAATAAACACACCGTACTCTTGAACACCAGAAACTTCACCTTCATATTCGTTGTTCTTCAAGAAGCGGAAAGCCTCACCACCATCACCCCAAGGGTTTCTTTGTAACGCTTTACTACTCGCTTGAATACGGTGTTCTGATGTACCACCATCTTCACCATCTTCATCACTTTCGTTTACTTCTTCAATGTTAACAACCTTTACAGCAAGAACATCACCAACTTTTGCTTCATCGTACAAGTTATCAATCCAACCATAACGCAATTCTTCTAATGGAATAAACGCACGAACACCACCAACATCACCAAACAATCCATAAGGTCTAATAGATGTTACTTCAAACTTAACACCCATACCTTCTTTGATATGACGCATGGTGATTTCAGCACGTTGTTTTTGTGCATCAATATATGAACCAGTGAAGATTTCTTGTTCACGATCATAATTCACAACCTTAAACCAAATCTCTTTACCTGCGAAAGTACGCATATGACGTTTGTTATTCACACCTAAATATTCTTGTGGAATAATACCTTTAACACCTTCAACCATAACAATCGCACACAACATCTTACCGATTTGCTCAATACCAGTTACTCGACCACGCAATAACTTGTCATTCTGATAAGCACCATAAACCTTTTCCCAACCTGCATTACTTTTCGCTTCACTTTGTAAGTTCTTAAACTCTTCTGGATTAAAACCTTCAACTAGAAACGTATCTTGAAATAAATCTTTTGTCATTTTAAAATTCCTCTCCTTAATCTATTTTAAATTTAATTAACGTCATTCACTTCAATTAATTGAGTGACATTTAATTCATCTATATTCTTGCTTTTAGAAATGAAAATAACAGCCTTTCCTTCTTCGACCTGTTTATTTGCATCTAAGACAGCTTGATCTAACCTTTCGCCATCTAAATTAAATGTGCTAAATAAAACAACATCATCACTATTCATCATAAGTGTTCGCTGTAACGAACCTGCTACAAAACGGACATCAACTTCTACTTCACCAGCCACAAGAACTAACAAACTCCCACCCCCATTTCAACCAACTAAAACTCTTACTATTTTAGTTGAGCTTTAATGTCTTCTTTTAAAAAGTAACCAGTATCATCTTCATCTTCGACTTCTCTATCGTTGTAATCGAATGACACTGTTCCTACACCTTCAAAATGGAAAGATAACTTACTCCAACCATCTAATTTAAGCATTTCTTTTCCAATATCATAAGTCATTTTCTCCGCTAATTTCTCATTCTCTTTTTCATCATCTTTATCGAATTCAATATCTAAATCAACAATATCGTTAGCGACAGATATAACCGGAATTGTTGCACCTTTAAATGTTTCTTCATTCAGTAATTCACGTATTTCATCTACTGTTACATCAATTGATTTATCACTTGAATCACTTACGTCTTCATCATCGTCACTTAGGTACATATCACTCTTTTCCATGTAATTTTCATGTTCATTTACATATAAACCTGTTTTCGCAGTTTCAACCCACTCATCTCTTAACTTATAAAATGAATCTTTGTATTCTTTCTCATTTATAAGTCCACCATTGAATTCAACTCTTAAATTAGATGTGTTTTCCGTTAAAACCAACAACCTAAACTCTTCATCTGTAAAACCATTCACTGCACCATCTTCAAAACTTTCATCAAAAAAACCTTCGACATCAATGTGTTCTTTTGTTTTATCAAGCGAATCTAATATGTCCTCTCGTTCTTCTGGATATATAAAACTTTCATAATACAAAACAACTTCATATGCTTTTTTAGCAAATTCATCATTAATGTTTTTGTTTATTTCTAAGTCTGAAAAAGGAATTAATTTATCGTGTGAACTCTTGTTATCTTTATCACCACTACTTCCACAAGCGATCAATAACATAGACAATAGACCAACCATCAAAAACTTTAACCAATTACGTTTCATATATATATAAAACCCCCTAATTTATTAAGCGATCAAATTAGTTCATTTTCACGAAACACAAATGTCAAAACATAATAACCACCTGTCCCCTCTTTATGAATTGTACGTTTAAAGTCCGTCAATATTAAACGTTACGTTTATACAATATTATGCCACAGTACATAAAAGTTTTCAAAACCTTTTTTCTCCACACTTTCAGCTTTTGATACAATCAAACAACACCCCATTTTCAAAGTCCTTCTGACTGGCAACTAATTACCAGAAATCATCGTCATTCTTAAATTTATCAATCGTTTCTGAACCACCACTATTAACCTTAGGTTTGTCAGCTTGATTAGATACTTTAATATCTGGCATAGTTTGTTCTGTTACATCCTTATACTTCTTTTTCTTCGGTTTTTGTTCAGTTACCATGTTTGGTTCTTCTTTAATTTTTGGTTCAGCAGGTTTCTTCTCAACCTTCTTCTCTTGCGGTTGTTTCGGTGTAGGTTGAGTATTGTTCCGCTTCTGCCCTTCTTTCTCCTTACGCTCCCTTCTTCGCCTATGTTGTGGTCTTTCTTTCTTCTTATCTTCTTCATCAACAACAGGTTCAGTAGGTAGTAACTCTGCTAAGGTATCTTCCGCTTTTACCTTCTTTTCTTCTTGTTTTTTATTCTCTTCTTTTGGTTTCGGCTTCGTTTCCTTTTTCTTTTTATCTACACCCATAGGGAAACTAAACATATCATCTTTACGATTATCTTTCCTTTCCCTTTCACGTTCTTCATCCATTTCAATCGCTTCTTCTGATTCAGCAAATGGATCAATACCAACTTCAACCTCTCGCTTCTCTACTTGTTCTTCTTTCTTTGTAACAGAAGCGGTTTCTTCTACATGATCATCACCATCTAAGTGAGCTTCATCTTTACGTTTATTAAATTCAGCTTCATATTTTGCTTTTTCTTGTTCTGTTGTAGTTTCTAAATCACTTAACAAGACACTTTCTTGTTCTGTTTCTTCTACAAACTCCTGAAACTCTTCTTCTGGTAAATCATGTACATATTTAGGTTTTTCTTCTTTTTCTCCATTATCTTTCATGAAGAAATCTTTGAATAACTTCTTAACCTTCTCTACTATATTGAATTGCTCCATGATATTCTGGTCTTCCCATTCCCTACGTTCCTTCCAATCTCTTGGAACGAATGTACCTAAACCTAAACCCGGTTCTTGCAATCTTCCATCTTGTACTAATTGATGTACATATGTGAAGCGGGGTAAACCATCTAATATATCTGTTGCATCGAAGCGGTATTCATCTGTTTCGGTATCTCTGAAACTATCTGGGAAAAGGTTCGGTAATACAACCCTGTTCTTATATGTGCTTTGACGCATTAAGATTTTATCTTTACCAAACATTTCAGCAAATTCCATCGCATCATTCATTGCAACTCCACCAAATACGATCTTGTTACGTGCGTTTGTGATAATAGAGTTCTTAATAGCTCTTGCACTATACTTACCTGATTCAACTTCAAGTTGTGATAATGACTGTACTGCAAATATACCTGCTACACGATACTCTGCCGCTAAAGATAGGAATATTTCTACGTCAGGATTAATGTATCGTGAATACTCGTCTACAATTAAAAAGTGCGGAACTCGTGTGTCTTCTGTTCCGGGTCTTCTAAATGTAGCGTTCTGCAAGTGCATAATGTCGGGTAAGAACCTAACGCCTTACTTTATTACTAAAGCAGGTCTTTCTGAACTTCCCACCGAACCATACATACACTTCTCAATGTATATGGCTCTCCATTCATCTTTAGTTAGCACACTTTTAAATACCTTTATGAAGTTTCGCATGACAACTCTTGCATAACGGAACTACCTTACTTACCCGTTCTATTTCTTTGCGTTGCCATATTCGTTTTCCCTTTGTACTTCTTAGCTTATTTTTATGATGTTGTTCAACATTCTCTTTACTACCACAACTCATACAAGTTTTATTTGACAACTTGTTCATCATGCTGTTTTTACTACTATGATACATATGCGTATTAGGTAGTAAATCAACTGACTGATGATTAGCAGTGATGTTCTTCCTGCGTTTGAACCCTTTATTGTAAAAGTACGCTGTTTGTTTTTGGTTATTGAAGCGGTACGTTACCCTAAAGACACCTTTATACTTATAACGCTTAATAACTTTAGGTACGTTCATTTTATATTTATAAGCGAATGTTTTATACATGCTGTATTCCATAAAATGCTTGAATTGAACTAAATTAGAACTATCATTCGCAAGTGCGTAATAGTTATACATAGATTCGATTTCCGTATTGTATGTCCTTAATATTTCTAAATCATCTGCATGTACTAAATGTGTACGATGAACCGATTTCCACTTATTCGTATGACTGTTGATTTTAATTGCCTTATAACCAAGTAACTTATTTCTCCACACCTCGTGCGGTAACAATAACTGACATACACCAGATAACACTCTTTGTGTATATCCGCTTCTGGTCTTCTTCGTTCGATCACTATTCCAATTAACTAATATGTCATAACCTAAAAACCGTGTTCTTTTACCACTATGACTTACATGCAACCGAAAATCGTTCACCTGCAAGGTACTTTTTATAAACGATGATAATTCCGCTTCTAACTTCTTCGCATCAGCATTACTACCAATAACACCAATTAGAAGTGATGTTTTAGAACGGACAAATTGAATACGTTTATAACTATCGTCCATTTGATCTTTATATTTCATTGATTGTAATACCTTGCGTGTTTCTTTCATGTAGTTCAATGCTTCTTCTTGTTCCACTTCACTCATTTCATCCCATTCAGCTTTATACTTCTTACGCTTCTTATATAACCTTGATTGTAACCTTTTGTATTCTGGGTTCACTTTACGCATTCTACCAACGTCAAACTGTTCTTTATACGATTCCAAATAACAATCTAGTTCGTTATAGTAAACATGTAGCAATAGTTCATTTAATGTATTGCCTATTGGTAAACCACTGTATGTCTTACCGTAAGTCCAATCAGTTAAATAACCTGCATTAATAAACTTGAACACCAGTTGTATAAATGGTTCATCTTGCACTTTCTTTCGTAATGAATTGATTAATACATGCTTGTTGATGTTTATATCAAGCTTTGCATAAACAAACCATTTCACACCCCTAAATGTACCTTCAACGTGTTTTAGTGCTGTATGGTTACTACAACCGCTTCTACTAGCATGTGAATGTTCACTAAATGATTGATCGTATATAGAAGATAACAACATCCTTAATATCTCTAACACCAAACTATCTGTTAAATGCTTTATGTTCCTACTATCTTCTGCATTTAACTTACTAGGTTGATAAGTTCTGTTTCGCATGTTTGTGATCATGCTTTGAACATACTCTTTTTCTTTACTAGATATTTCTTTTTGATACAAATTAAAATAAGCTAAGAAATAAAACTCTTCATTGTAAAAATTTCTGTATAAACGTTTGAATACATAACTTTTTTCTTTACCAACTAAATTATCCAATATGATTTCTGGACTTCTCATAGAGCCTCTCGCTCCTTCCTAAAATATATATCAGATGTGATGAACTGCTTCCCTTCGCCATGTATTAGGCTTTCCCTAACTCCGACTACTACGAAAGCTCCGTAACCTTATTAGCTTTTCAAACAGCTATTCTGTTATAACCGTCTTAATTGAATAATGAAGCGGTTCGCTAACTTAGGTCTTCTCCATTTAGTGTTATTGAAAATAATAGCGTTATAATATCGGATAGGTTTTTCGTCCTTTACTTGTTATACAAGTCGGTTAATCAAAAGAACATACCAATACGAACTTCGTTATAATTCATACTGTTTGATTACATGACGTTAATAGTTGTATTCCGTCACAGGTGGTCATTTAACCCCCTCGGACTAACCTTCAAGCAATCTAGCCTTTATCCTTATTTATAACTTTTACCTTGCCTATTCAGTCGTATGGTACAACTCCATAACTTATAGGCTTTCTCAACATGCTACACTCCCTGTCCAGTTTCCCTTCCAGATAAGTTGAGTGGTAATAGGTTTACCTTTGTTCTTTTACCTACGTTTTATATAAACGAATTTTCAACAACCCTTATGGACGCACAACAAATTGTCCAAACGCATCTCCACTCGAACGAAGCATACCGAGTGCTGTATTTACCGCCAACACTCCACCTTCTTCAAAGTGTTTATCAATATCAATACTACTTCTACCAGTCATAATACTTCTTAAAGCATCGTTACTTACTACGTTCTCTAATTGAGCCCTTAAACCAATAACGAACTGTCTGTATTTATCTGCCATACTTCCCAATAATTCAGATTCAAAGAAATGTACTAAATCTGTATTACCTTGTTTCTGTTTCAATTCACTTACTCGTTGTTGCAACACTACTGGATCTCTCAAGGTATTCAATACGTCTGTTATATCCATATCATCACCATGTAACTCTTTTAATAACTTAGTTACGTTTCTGGCTGATAATTCTTGTACTGTTGCGAAGAAAGCGTCCTGCTTACCAAATAGACCTTTTAATACGATAACAGTCGCTTCTGCTACCGAGTTGATTTCCCCTTCCATCGGATTGAACTTGCCTGAACCTTCTTGCATTGGATCAATGTGCGTATATGGTATCTCCATTTCATGTGCAATGTCTGCTACCATTTGTGCTACATCCCCTTTTGGCTCGACAAGTGATATACCTAAAGGAATACCTTTCTTCTTTAACAGCATTAACTGATACACAATCGGTTTTAGTATCGTTGCTGTCTTACCGCTTCGGGTTGCTCCTACAATCAACATGTGAGTGAATAAATCAGATCCACCCCATTTAATAGGTACTGCCACTATAAATCACCCATTCCTTTCTTTATTTATTTTTTTCTAACTATACTTCCTGTTTCAAAACCTTCACACTAACTTCTTTACCGTAACCAACGGTAGATAGTTCATTTAGTAAATCAAATTGAAGGTCTTCATCTAATTCAAACAATGTTAAAAACACTTTTCTATGAGTCATCCAAATATCCTTCAACCGATCATAAACAGGCATAACCACCTTTTTGTATTTCTCTTTTTTAAGCATGTTCTTTTCAGGTTCTTGATACTCTAACCTATCGAAAAACAATTCGATTGCACTCATAATAAAATCAACTTCTATTAAGTGAATGTCTAAGTCATTAATTACTGGTGGTATTAAATTCTCCATTACTGCATTACAAGTAAAGTACATCGGACACGCATAAGGCGATTCATTATTACTCTCTGCCCACTGACGTGAATCTTCAAATTGATCTTCTATTACATGCAGTAAGTGTTCCGCTTCATTTTCACTCATTTTAAAATACACCCTGTACTTCTTAAAAACATACTCTTTGTTCACTTTCATAACTGTCACTTTTAACACCCCTTTTCTTTAAGTGACGTAAACCAATAGTTAAAACCTTTTAAACATTACAGTTGTCTTACTATCAGGATCTCCTTTAGCACTATCTCCACTGGTTTCTTTATACCCTTGAGTATTATAAAAATAGTTTAAAAAGCTCTTCCTTTCATCTTCATCTACCAATAAAGAAATAAACGTAATACCAAATAAATCATGTAGCTTAACTTCTATATCACGTAAAAACTTTCTGCCGTAACCTTTTGATCTATATTCATCCCTTATTGTTATATAGTCTAAATAAAAACCAACATCATAAAAACTCTCGAAATCTTCTTTGTCTATTCCGTGCTTTTTTGATAACTGAACAATAAGCTCCTCATTGTCTTCATATTGAAATCTATGTTCAAGATATTCTTCAACCGCTTCTATATAGTCAATCATTCGATAAGAAGGAATAAATACCGAATCAGAAAAACCATCCATGTACATAGCAACTTCCATAGGACTTGCTTGTGTTGATTCATAGTCCACAACAAAACCATTTGCCCTACCAATCTCTATCGTTTCCGTTCCATTAACAGTGTATTTTTCTTGATACAACCTAAAACTTAACGGAATTAAACCCGCTTCCTTTTCTTCGTTATAAACACCTTCATCATTAGTTAAATATGATTCAAATACAATTTCACTTTTTATAATTTTATCTCCCAACACTATCTCCCCCTTTTCTAAAATTAAAAGAAGCGGTATGATCACACATAACCGCTTCTCTTTCACATATCAATAAGCTCACTAAAATAAGCTCACTTGATGTTTACCTTCTGTCATTTCTTTGATTTCTAGTAACTCTTTTTCTAAATCTTCCGAAGGCTTCCATACAGTTATATCTTCAATGATATTAGGCAGGTTTTCTAATAGTAATTCTTCATATGAATTAACACTATACCTTTTAAATATGTGACCCTGAATATTGCTATCTAACTTCTTCTTACAAGCGTCACCATAGATACTCATTAACTCCTTCACTCTAACTTCTTTATGCTTTAACACATTTCTCTTTTCTCGTTCGGTGAATTTCGTTAATGATGTAACCTGTTCATCAATTTTATTAATTTCTTCATACATCTTACTAAAAGCCTTTTTCGTTCTTTCGTTTTGTTCAATTAATTGGTCATAACCTTCAATTATATTGCTTAATTGCTCACTAATTCTTTGGTTATCCCTTTCAATTTCTGTTAGCTTTGTGATCGGAACTAAAGCATATCCCTTCGGTGCTTGATAATCACTGGCAATAACATCACTTTCTTCTCTTTTTGTAGATACATCATTTACACTTTGTGTGTTTTCCTTCTTTTTACTCAACAGAAAGTTGAACATTGAACGTTGATCATCGTTTCTTTTATCCATAACTACTTAATACCTCCGTCTTGTTTGCTGTTCTGTTTTACAATGAACCAGAAGCGGTTCTTACTCCCAGAACTTATCGTCATTCGGTAGATCATTACTGCCATCAACTACTTCATCAACTTCAACCACTTCATCCCTCAAATAGTCTTCAATCACAGAACTATCGTCCACTGGTTCTGTAAACTCAACATCAATTACATCCACAACATCATCTTCAATCTCGTCAGTCAAAGAACTGTTATCAAAACTATTATCAACAGGATCGCTTTCGATAACATCTACACCTTTAAACAAAATTTCATCCATATCATTACACCACTTACGCACAAGTTCAACAGTCTTAACCAAATTATTATAAGCTCTTGAATCTTTTGGTAAGTTTGCGATTTCCCTTGAATATACAGCAGGTGACATTGATTCTGATTGCAATTCTTCAATTTGAACAATGTACTCATAAACCTTACTGATATTATCAATATCCGTTTCTAAATGTCTTCCTTGTTCTTCTAACAACTTTAACTTATCTCGCATTTTTTCCATTTGTGATTGATTAATACTTGCTTCTTGTAAGTCGTGTTTAAGTTGTTCTTTTTCTTCTTTTGTTTTCTCCAATTCTTCTTCATATGTTTCTAAACTTTTACGCATATTCGATAACTCTTCTTCGTTCTCTGGGTTATCTACATATTTAACTTCTGGTTCTTTTGATTGTTCTTCTTCTAACTTCTTAATTGCAATTTCTTCTGATTGCCTAGATTGTTCTAACTCTTTTTCGATTTTCTCTTTCTCTGACTGCAAAGCTAACAACTTTTCTTCATAGTCTGATGAACCATCAGCAGTTTGTTCGCTCACTTCTTCGACTGAACGATACTCTTTAGCCTTCGCTACTGTTGTCCGTTCAATTTCATCACCAAGTACATTTAATAATGCTCGTTGATTATCTTCTGTCATGTGTGCAAGTTGTTCCCCTGCTGTCGCTCCTAATTTACCTTCACTTACTAAGTTTTGTAATTCTGGAATTAAATCGTTTAACTTCATAATTCTTTTTGTGTTTCTTTCACTTTCACCTAATGTTTCGGATATATCAGAAACAGATTTCAAAGGCATTTTGTCCTTTGATCTTCTGTCACCACCCTTACCTTCCAAAACTCCCCAATACTCTTTCAAGAAATTAGCAATACGACTTTTCTTAATCGGATCTGTTTCTGCTTGACCCCTACGTTCAACGTTTTCAGCAATTAATAAATATTCCGCTTCCCATTCATCTACATCAATGATTTGTACTGGTACTGTTTCTAATTCTAACTCTTTTGCAATATGCAAACGTTGGTGTCCGCTAATTACTGTAAATGCTGTTGTACATTTAATTGGATCACGAATACCATTCTCTTCAATACTCCGCTTCACTTCATCATATTTAGCACCATCTAAATCAGTAAAATAATGATTGTTTTTCGGGTGTTCTTTTAATTTACTTGTTTCAATATGACCACTCATTAACTATCCACTTTCCTTTCAATTTACTTTTCAATTTACTTTCTTTCATTTTTTTCGTTTTATTTATCTTTAAGCAACTTCACCACCTTGATGTAGTTTCATAAATTTCGTTCACAGGAAACCCACTAATTTATTCGTGGGAGGAATGTGAACAGTCACTTCCTTTCTATAAGCCATGAACTGGCTTTCTCTTTTAATAATAACTTTTTGAAACTTGCACTACGATGGATAATTCTTCCGTCTAAGAGACGTAAATCAAAGTAGCCTGTTTTTCTTCTTCCGAAAATGAAACACTCTTGATCTTCATAGTCAACCTTATCAAATAGCTGAAACCCTTTTACAAAGCGTTCCGCTTTATTATTTCTTCTAATGCCACCCTTTGAAATTGTTGCCTTGTGTAACTGTCGATTATTTTTCCTTACCTGCTTAATGAGATAAGTTACATGACTTTCTTTCGCAAGCGGATTATCACTAATACAACGTGCATCTACCATATGTGACTTCTCTAACTTATTTTTAATGCGAGTATTCTTTGTAATATATCCATATGTTAGTTTCGTATGAGGATATTTTTCTGTTATTC
>Ga0079226_10002839_pt1 | contig 13349 bp, 14 predicted proteins | sample Poulit2014_FD_76345 | JGI IMG/M metagenome (GOLD analysis project Ga0079226, IMG submission 76345) | Agricultural soil microbial communities from Georgia to study Nitrogen management - Poultry litter 2014 | ecosystem: Environmental > Terrestrial > Soil > Agricultural land | place: USA: Georgia... | reverse complement strand
TATCGCTCGTGTAGGTGAAGGTGTTGTTAGTACGATCGGTAGTTCAAAAACACACAAACAAGTATTAGAAAATCCAGATTCAATTTCACATACTGTACTTGCAAAAGGACTAGACTCTGGTACTGCTTTTGAAATTTTATCAATTGATATTGCAGACGTAGATATCGGGAAGAACATCGGTGCTATGTTACAAACCGACCAGGCCCAAGCAGATAAAAATATCGCCCAAGCTAAAGCAGAAGAACGCCGTGCCATGGCTGTTGCTTTAGAACAAGAAATGACAGCTAAAGTTGAAGAAATGCGTGCGCGTGTTGTTGAAGCTGAGGCAGATGTGCCATTAGCTTTAGCGGAAGCATTACGTTCTGGTAATATGGGAGTCATGGATTATTTAAACTATAAAAATATCCAGGCTGATACGGATATGAGAGATACGATTGGGAAGGTTACTGGAAAAGACGATTCAAATGAAGCCCCTACGCCGAAGAAATAAGAGTTTAAAACGATATGAAGGGGAGTCTTCGATATGGATGAATTAATTAACTTGATTTTTGAAAATCCCTTTTTATTATTTATCATTATTGCTGGACTCGTTTCGTTTTTTAATCGTATGAAGGCCAGTAGTAGGGATCGAAATGGGAGAGAACAACCATCAGCTGAGCGCGAAGCAGACACAAAGCCTAAACAGTCACCAGTGCGTGAAATGATGAAACGACTTGAAGAAATGGCAGAATCACTCGATCCTGATTCGCCAAAACAAGAACAATCTGCAGAAGCAAAAACAGTTGAAGAAAAGCCTAAATCTATCCCACGGATGTCTACTTTTGAACAACAACGTGAGGAACAGTATAAACAATTGCAAAAGCAATATCAAAGTGCACAAAGTGAAAAACCGAGTGAGCACATAAAGAATATGGATTCACCTATTTTTAATGATGCACAAATGATGAAGGGTAGTATAGAAGCAAATGAAATATCATCAACTAACATCAATATTAAATCACGGTTAAATAAGTCGGGCCTTATTGAAAGTGTCGTCATGGCAGAAGTACTTGGACCACCACGTGCCCGGAAACAATATAGTAATCGCTATTTAGAAAGATAAGGATTAAACAAAACTACTTACAAGAAATTGTGAGTAGTTTTTTTATGGAAAAAAGTTCTTATCATAATTTTATATCATAATTATAGATAGAAAGGGGAGATGTGCATGGAACGAATTAAAAATCTATTTAATTCATTAACCCAACTAGCAGCGGAAGAGCAAACACCTCTATTTATTATGTATTCGAATAAGCATATTATTTTTGAACAAATAGAAGAACTACTATCATTTTCCAATAGACGTATAACTCTTCAGAGTAAATTAGGTATTATTGAAATAAACGGTGAAAATTTAACTATAAGTTTATTACAACAAGAAGAAATGAGCCTATCTGGAAGGATTTATCAAGTCCAATTTTTAAATGAAAAAGGTGACAGGGAATGAAAATCGTAAATGTAAAATCATTGTTCGGATCCATTACCTGCAGACTGGAAGGACAAGACTTAATCGACTTCATTCAATACTGTAAAAAAAACAATATCCAGTTATGGAATATGAACTTTCTTTCGAATAGGCAAGTGGAAATGACCTTATATATAACAGATTTTAAAAAAGTAAAAGCTATAATAGAACCATTACAGTTGGAACTTCTAGAGCTTCATCAGCAAGGTTTTTTTATCCATCTAAGTAAGCTATGGCAGCAAAAAGAACAGCTTATAGCCCTCTTTTGTGCGGGAATTTTTTTATTTTTATTATCAAATACAGTGTGGCAAGTAGAAATAAAGCAAGTAGCTAGTCATTTAGAAGGGGATATTAATGAACAATTGATAGATTTAGGTATTTATCCCGGAGCACTCCATATTAAAGAGTTACCCGTTGCTACAATTGAAGCTAAGATGATGGAAAAATTACCAAATTTGTTATACATAAGCGTGAAAAAACGTGGTACAATTTATACAATTGAAGCCATCGAGAAAATAGAAGAGAGAGCGAAAAAAGCTAAAAGACCAGGTCATCTTATTGCACGAAAAAGCGGTATTATCAAAAAAATGCTCATTAAAGAAGGCCAAGCTGTCGTCAATGTGAATGATTTTGTTAAAAAAGGCGATATACTCGTAAGAGGCAGCATAAATGAGGGAGAAAATGAGAGCGAAATGGCTGAAAAAGAAAAGCCTAAACTAGTCGCTTCAGAAGGGACTGTCTATGCAAATACATGGTATGAAATGACCGTGCATAGTAATTTAATTTCTAAGGAAGAGCTATTACAAGGTGATTATATAACACATTATTCACTTTCTTATAAAAAAGTTAACATACCTTTTGTTTTTTGGCCCAAAATAAACTATAAAGAATATATGACGATTGATGAAGAAATACCTTTAAAACTATTTCAACAAGCACTTCCTTTCACAATAAAAAAGCATATTAACTTGAATAAAGAAAGGATTAATATAACACTTTCACAGACAGAAGCCAGGAAAAAAGGAATCGAACATGCCTTGTTAGATTTGCAACAAAAATTAGGTAAGGACGCGGAAATAAACAACTATTATATTTTGCATGAAGAGCTAGACAGTGGTAAAGTTAAACTTAGCTTATACGTAAGTGCTCTAGAGAATATTGCTCATGATAGGCCCATTGAATAAAAATGTATTTAAAGGAGTAAATAATGGCAGATACATTACATGAAATTGATTTACAACTTGAAGATGCACATGTTGCTCGTGAATTATTTGGAACTAACGATATCTTTTTGAAAAGAATTGAAGAACAACTATCTGTTTCAATTATAACGCGTGGTGGCCAAGTTAATGTCATCGGAGACCAATATAAAATTGTAGAGCTCGTATTACAACATATGTTAGCAGTGGTTGAAAAGGGAATTACGATTAATGAGCGGGATGTTATTTATGCCGTAAAGTTAGCGGAAGAAGGCAAGATAGATGCCTTTCCAACTTTATTTGAAGATGAAATAATTAAAAATGCACGAGGCAACCCAATTCGAGTTAAAACATTAGGTCAAAAAACCTACATTGACGCAATAGAGCGTAATGACTTAGTATTCGGTATTGGACCAGCAGGTACGGGAAAAACCTATTTAGCTGTTGTAAAAGCGGTTCAAGCCTTAAAGCAAGGACGCGTAAGAAGAATCATTTTAACTCGTCCAGCAGTAGAAGCAGGGGAAAACTTAGGGTTTTTGCCTGGTGATTTAAAAGAGAAAGTAGATCCCTATTTACGTCCTTTGTACGATGCACTACATGACATTTTAGGGCGCGAACAAGCAGGAAGGTTAATTGAAAAAGAAATAATTGAAATTGCACCGCTAGCTTATATGCGTGGTCGAACGTTAGAAGAAGCATTCGTTATTTTAGATGAGGCACAAAACACCACACCTGAACAAATGAAGATGTTTTTAACCCGACTAGGATTTGGTTCAAAAATGATTATTACAGGTGACGATACACAAATTGATTTGCCAAGGGGAATAAAATCTGGGCTCGACATTGCCATTGGTCGCTTACGAAACTTACAAGCGATTTCTTTTGTTAACTTCGAAAGTTCAGATGTCGTGCGACACCCACTCGTGCAAAAAATTATCGATGCCTATGAAGTGAAAAGCGAATAAATATAAGAGACGTCGCTAAAGGTGAATAGGAGTTGATTTAATGCGCGAACTTATAAATAAATTAATTAATCAAAAATCAATTTGGCTCGTAATCGTTACTCCAGTTCTTTTCTTAACATTGTTTTTTTATCTCATATCATTAAATAACGTCTATGTTAAAACATATGATATAGAACGTTTTAATCGATCAAAAGAGACAATTCGTTCTCCGATAACGGTAGAAAATGAAGCTGAAACAGAACGGAAAATGCGAGAAACAGTCCTCGCAGTCGGTGATCGGTATACAACACTTGAAGAAGTAACAGAAGAACAACTTGCTTATGTTGAAGAAATTTTCGCAGCAGTTAATAAAGTATTAAAAAATAAAGAAAATAATAACGAAGCTGAAAACGAAATGACCGATGATGAATTGTTATTGCAAGTACGTGAACACCTTTCGAGTGAAGTGTTGGATAAATTGGACGATGTTTTCTTTTTAAAAATGTTACGCATTTCCAAAGAGGATCGGAAATTAGCTAATGAATTGTTTTTAACTGGTTTAAAGCCAATTTTAGAAAATGGGGTTCGAATTGAAAACTTACAATCAGCCCGCGAGGAAATGACAGCGAAGGTTAAATACTCATCATTAAGTGATGATAGCAAAGGTGTGTTGTATGACTTAGTCGATTTTGCAATCGTAGAGAATGCAATCTTTGATGTAGAAAAAACGATGGAGGCACGTAAGGAAGCCGCCAATAATGTACAACCTGTTGTTATTCGTAGTGGGGATATTATTGTACGAGAAGGTCAGATTATTACGAACGAAGTTTATGAAGAGTTGAAATTAGCGGGTCTTTTAGATACTGAACGTCAAATTAACCCGGCCATTGGGTTAGCGATTCTGGTCTTAATGATCGGTGGCGTCATGACTTATGAATTAAGTAGGTTATATACCAAAAATCAACTGAATTTTAAAAAAGTTTCTGCCATTATGCTTATTAGTATCATTGTTGTAACGATGATGAAAGCATTTAGTTTATTTACTGAACAGCTCAGTCAAATATACTTACTAGTTCCTATTGCAACAGGGGTATTACTCATAAAAATCCTCGTATTTGAACGGCTCAGTATCATATTTTCATTAATATTCGCTATGTTAGGAAGTATATTATTCAATAGTTATATTCCTGGATCTTTGAATGTAGAAGCAGGTTTATACTTTTTAATATTCCAATTAGAGGCTATTTTATCTTTAACAAATGTGAAAGATCGCACAGTACTACTTAAAACAGCTATTATAACAGCATTACTAAACGTTATGACACTTACGATGTTTATATTCCTATCATTTGAAAAGTTCCATTCATTCAATACCTTGATACATCTTGCTTTTGTTATAGGTGCTGCCTTATTATCAGCTGTTTTAACAATTGGTTTATTGCCATTTTTTGAGACATCATTCGGTATTTTATCAGATGGAAAGCTATTATCTTTAGCGAATCCGAACCACCCACTCTTGAAGAAGATTTTAACGGAAGCTCCAGGCACTTATCACCATTCCGTAATGGTTGCAAACTTAAGTGAATCAGCCTGTGAAGCGGTCGGTGCCAATGGTTTACTTGCGCGAGTGGCATCCTATTATCACGATATCGGTAAAACGGTAAAACCGCATTATTTTATTGAAAATCAAGTTGCCATTCGGAATCCACATGATTTTATTGAACCAAGTGAAAGTGCTGAGATTATTATAAGTCATGTACCTGATGGTGCTAGAATGCTAGAAAAGCATCAATTCCCACAAGAGATAATCGATATTACATTACAGCATCATGGTACATCGCGCGTGGAATACTTCTATCATCTAGCGAAGGAAGAATATCCTGAAATCGATGAAGCTAAATTTCGTTATCCAGGACCACGTCCAAAAACGAAAGAAGCAGGCATTGTTTCCATATGTGATGCAACCGAAGCGACTGTTCGTTCATTAACAGAACCTTCACCAGAAAAAATCGATGAAATAGTAGCTTCTATTATTCAGCGCAAATTGAGCGATGGGCAACTAGACGATACGCCACTAACCTTGAAAGAGTTGCACATTATTCGTGAAACTGTTTGTGACTCACTTAAAGGTATATTTCATTCACGTATACAGTACCCATCAAAGGAGGAATAATAGATGCACATTGATATTACCGATGAAAACGAATTTGTAACAAAAGAAGTAAAACAACTTCTCCGAAAGATTTTGCAATTTGTAGGCCGAGAGGAAAACATTCATCCTAATAGTGAATTGTCACTTGTAATTGTGTCTGATGAAGCGATTAAACAATTAAATAATGATTATCGTGGCAAAGATGAAGTGACTGATGTATTGTCCTTTCCCCTTTATGAAGCTGATGAAATAGCAGCAAACACTGGTTCACAAGCTATGGCCTTGGGGGATATTGTTATCGCACATGACCGTAGTCTCGAACAAGCAAAAATGTATAATCATTCGTTTGAACGTGAAATAGCTTTTTTAGCAGTACATGGCCTACTTCATTTACTTGGTTATACACACGAGACAAGTGCTGAAGAAAAAGAAATGTTTGCGCGACAAGAAGCGGCATTAAAGGAGTTTCAACTTGAAAGAGAATAAAAAAAGCGGTATCGGTATTCGCTTTGCTTTAAATGGTATAAAAGAAGCTGTCCTTAAGGAAGGCAATTTACGTATCCACTTGATTGCGACAATTGTAGTTCTTGCCTTCGCTTTTTATTTAAAAGTTTCTCTAATCGAATGGTTGTTTTTGCTCCTAGCCATTCAGATTGTTATCATAACAGAGATGCTCAATAGTGTCATTGAGCGAATTATTGATTATGTCAAACCAGAAATTCATCCGCAAGCCAAAGTGATTAAAGATATGGCAGCCGGGGCTGTTCTTCTTGCAGCTATATTCGCCGTGATAACTGGTATGATGATATTTCTACCAAAGCTGATACAACTGTAGGAGGATATTATGGAAAAACAATTTAAGTCAGGATTTGTCACCTTAATCGGACGTCCAAATGTTGGAAAATCAACATTATTAAATGATATTGTCGGGGAAAAAGTCTCGATAGTAAGTGATAAGATACAAACAACACGTAATCGAATTCATGGGATCGTGACAGACGAAGAGTCTCAGGTCGTCTTCGTCGATACGCCAGGAGTGCATAAACCAAAGCACGAACTAGGGGATAGGATGGTTCATACATCCTTGCAGACCTTGCGCGATGTTGATATCGTGTTATTTCTCATCAATGCTGAAGAAGGATTCGGTCGTGGAGATGAATTTATCATCAATAAAATGAAAGAATTGAATATCCCTGTTATTTTAGTCATTAATAAAATCGATCTCGTCCATCCAGATGAATTATTACCATTAATAGCTTCTTATAATGAGAAAATGGATTTTGCAGAAACAGTACCCATTTCTGCGCTAAATGGTAATAATGTCGATACGCTATATGAACTTATCAAGTCATATTTACCTGAAGGACCACAGTTTTATCATGAAGATGACAAGACAGATCGCACTTTACAATTTCAAATGGCAGAAATAATTCGTGAAAAAGTACTCATTTTAACAGAGGAAGAAATCCCTCATTCTGTTCATGTTGTTATAGAGTCAGTTGAAGAAAAAAATAATAAAACGCACATTCATGCCTTAATTATTACAGAACGCCCGTCACAAAAAGGAATCTTAATTGGAAAAGGCGGTAGTATGCTGAAAGATATCGGTATACAAGCTCGAAAAGAACTCGAACAGTTATTGCAAAATAAAGTGAATTTACAATTGTGGATTAAAGTGTCTAAAGATTGGCGAAATCGCCGTGGTTTATTAGAACAATATGGATTTGAACTTGATTAAACATTCCTTTGGTAAAAACTTTTACTAATCTTTTGCTTCTTTTCGGTAAAAATAAGCTTACAAATACATTTAGAAAGGAATGTTTCTAGTGGATAACCGCATGTGGAACATTTTTTTAGAAACAGGGAATGTCGAAGCTTATTTGAAGATAAAAGAATTAGAAAGAAATGAAAAAACTGAGAAAATGAGCGTGCATAAATCAGACATGCAAATAGAAATAAAACGATGAGGTGACACCATGTTACAAAAAACAGTAGGTATCGTCTTACGAACGCAAGACTATGGCGAGACCCATAAACTCGTTACGATTTTTACAAAAGAAGTAGGTAAAATCACAACGATAAGTCGTGGAGCCAATAAACCGCGTAGCCGTTTAAGTGCTGTCTCACAACTGTTTATTGAAGCAGATTTTTTACTTTACATTCCTAAAGGCCTCGCAACCTTGAGACAGGGTGACATTATCTCAACTTATCGTCATATTCGGGAAGATTTATTACGAACGACTTATGCCGCTTATATGATTGAATTGACTGATAAATTAATCGAGGAAAAATCACCTGACCCCTTTCTCTATAATGAACTAAGTCAAACCCTAGAATGGATAAATGAAGAGGAAGATTATCTAGTTCCGTTAATGATGTATGAAATGAAATTATTTAAAAAAGGCGGCTTTGCTCCTGTAGTTGATTACTGCGTTAACTGTAGTTACCATGAAGGATTACAAGCTTTTTCAATTCGAGAAGGTGGGGCCTTGTGTAATCGTTGTGTTTCCATTGACCAATATGCTATGAGGCTACCACCCGCCTTATTTCGAATCTTGTCAATCTTTTTACACGTTGAGTTAGACCGTGTTGGCAAGATAAAAATGAAAACGGAAAATATTGAACGACTACGCCAGCTACTCGATCAATATTACGATCAATATGGTGGGTATAAAATTCGTTCAAGAAAGTTGCTAGAGCAATTCAAAAAATTAGAAGAATAATTAATAAGATAGAATTTGTTGCATTATAGTAGAAAGTTTTGTACTATTTAGTTTAGCAATGAAAGAGGATTAAAGATGGGAAAAGAGTAGCGAGTCTAGGATGGTGTAAGCTAGATAACTTCCTAATCGAATGGCAGCTCTGGAGCTAATTGGTTTTCTTAAGTGGCTTACATGAGTTTACCTGTAAGCAAGTAGGGTGGAACCGCGGATAGTAAATAAATGAATCCGTCCCTATGTCTTTTAAAGTAATCTAAAAGGCGTAGGGATGGATTTTTTTGTATTAATTTTTGTAATAAAAAGAAAGAAAGAGGTTGAATAAATGAATATCCAAGAAATGATTTTATCGTTGCAAAGCTACTGGGCAAAACAAAATTGTATTTTATTACAAGCATATGATACGGAAAAGGGTGCAGGAACGATGTCTCCTTTTACCTTATTAAGAAGTTTAGGACCAGAACCGTGGAATGTGGCATATGTCGAACCGTCACGTAGACCTGATGATGGTCGTTATGGAGAAAACCCAAACCGACTTTATCAACATCACCAGTATCAAGTTATAATGAAGCCGTCACCGGACAATATTCAAGACTTATACTTGCAATCATTGGTCGAATTAGGTATCGATCCTTTAGAGCACGATATTCGATTCGTTGAAGACAACTGGGAAAACCCAACACTTGGTGCGGCAGGGCTTGGTTGGGAAGTTTGGCTTGATGGGATGGAAATCACTCAATTCACCTACTTCCAACAAATTGGTGGACTGGAAGCAAATCCTGTAGCGGTCGAAATTACGTATGGTTTAGAACGACTAGCATCCTACATTCAAGATAAGGAAAATGTTTTTGATTTAGAATGGGTAAATGGAGTCACTTATCGTGACATTTTCCATCAACCTGAATTTGAACATTCGACATACGCCTTTGATGAGTCGAACACAGATATGTTATTTGACTTATTCTCATCCTACGAAAAAGAAGCAAAGGCAATGATAGACAAAGGACTGATATTTCCAGCATATGACTATGTCTTGAAATGTTCCCATACATTCAACTTGCTAGATGCTAGAGGGGTCATTTCAGTTACAGAGCGAACTGGTTATATCGGGCGCGTGCGGGCATTAGCGCGAACGATTGCGAGCGCTTATGTGAAAAAGAGAGAGGAACTAGGCTTTCCAATGTTGAAGAAAGGAAATGATAAGGATGCAAACTAATCATGAAGTTTTATTTGAAATTGGAGTCGAAGAGTTACCGGCTCGCTTTATCGATCGTGCAGAAAAGGAATTAGCTGATAGGACAGTTGCTTGGTTAAAAGAAGAACGTATTGGATTTGAGGAAGTAATGACTTTTTCAACGCCACGACGTTTAGCAATTCGTATAAAGGGTATAGATGAAGAGCAAGAGACAGTTGTCGAGAAAGTTCGCGGACCTAATCTTGACATTGCAAAAGATGCTGAAGGAAATTGGTCAAAAGCGGCAATTGGTTTTACTAAAGGGCAAGGAAAAACAGTTGATGATATAACTATTGAAGAAGTTAAAGGTGTTTCTTATACCTTTGTTGAAAAAAAGACAGAAGGTAAACCAACTATTGATGTACTAGCCAACTTTGCAGACATTATCGCTTCCATTCCTTTTCAACAAACTATGCGCTGGGGTGAGAAGACATTTCGTTTTGCGCGTCCCATTCGCTGGTTAGTCGCTATGATGGATGATCAAGTTATACCATTTGAAATCGCTGGCGTTCATACAGGTAACGAAACAATGGGGCATCGTTTTTTAGCTGGCAAAGTCACTTTAAACAATCCAAGTGAATATGAAACAACATTAGAGAAGCAATATGTTATTGCAAATCCTAAAAAACGCAAACAAATGATTGTCGATCAAATTAAGCAGATTGAGGAAGCAGAAGATTTTCATATTGAAATGAATGATTCCTTGTTAAATGAAGTCTGCAACTTAGTTGAATATCCAACTGCTTTTCATGGAGAATATGATGCAGATTATTTAAGCTTACCAGAAGAAGTGCTCATTACATCCATGCGAGAGCACCAACGTTATTTTCCGGTATTTCAAGATGAATCCAAAGAACAACTACTACCATACTTTGTTAGTGTTCGTAACGGAGATGCCCATGCTATTGATAATGTTGTCCAAGGAAATGAAAAAGTACTCCGTGCTCGTTTAGCAGATGGAAGGTTTTTCTATGACGAGGATCGTAACAGTTCAATTGATAGCTATGTCGAAAAGTTAAAATCCGTTATTTTCCAGGAAGAACTAGGAACTATTTATGACAAGTCGATTAGAGTACAAAAAATCGCGGCTAAAATAAGCGAACTATTAGAGGTAAGTGAAGCAGAAAAAAGGACGATTAATCGAGCAGCTAAAATTAGTAAGTTTGATTTAGTGACGAACATGGTCAACGAATTCCCGGAATTACAGGGTATTATTGGAGAAAATTATGCACGTCATTTTGATGAAGATGACCTAGTTTCTACCGCTGTTAGAGAGCATTATAAGCCAGTCCATGCAACAGACAGCTTACCGACAAATAAGGTTAGTTCGATTGTAAGTGTCGCTGACAAACTAGATACAGTAGTCGGAACTATTTCCATCGGCTTAATTCCAACAGGTTCACAAGATCCTTATGGTTTACGTCGCCAAGCAATCGGTATTTTACGCATTATGCTTGAAAACAAATGGGATATTCCATTCGAGTCATTTTTAAAGATTGCTGAAGATTTATTCGAAAACAATGAACATAAAGCAGCTATTATGAATTTCTTTAAAGACCGCGCTATTTATATTTTCAATAAGGAAAAGGTTGAAAATGATATAATCGATGCTGTCTTACATGATGAAATTGGCGTGTTGTCTTATAAATTAGCTAAGGCAAAATTATTATCTGCAAAAAGAAATGACTCATCCTTTAAACTAGTCCAAGAATCATTTGTCAGAGTCTTAAATTTAGCAGATAAAGCCAAGGATAAAGCAATTGATACAGATGTATTTAAAACACCATCTGAAGAAGCATTGTATAATCAATTAGTTATTGCCAAAGATAACTTCGACCGTTATGAGACTGCCTTTGATGCAGAAAGTGGTTTAGAAGAATTAATCACCTTAGCTGAACCGATTCATCAGTTCTTTGAAAATAATATGGTCATGGATCCAAATGAGACATTAAAAGAAAACCGTCTTGCTCTAGTCCATGAAACAGCAAGATTAATTAAGCGATTTGCTGATTTAACTTTAATTGAATGGCGCAGGCAAGGATAAATTTACACAAAATTTTTATCAAGTAAAATTATTTCTAGTAATAAACGTTCACATCATAATAGGTGGTGAAATCGTGGAACTTTCCCAACGTCAACGGAAAATAATAGAAATTGTTAAAGATAACGGTCCCATTACAAGCGAAAAAATTGCAGAGCGATTGGATTTATCACGTGCTACATTACGTCCCGACTTAGCGATATTAACGATGGCCGGCTTTTTAGAAGCTCGGCCAAGAGTCGGCTATTTTTTCACCGGTAAGACGGGCATGGAATTATTAACCGAAAAAATTAAACAATATTATGTGAAAGATTTTCAATCTGTACCAGTTGTCATTAATGAAAACACGAGTGTACACGAAGCGATCTCGACGATGTTTTTAGGCGATGTGGGTACTTTATTTGTCGTTGATAATGATCGAAAATTAACTGGAATTGTCTCGCGAAAAGATCTCTTGCGTGCTAGTATAGGTAACCATGATTTACATAAAATAGCCGTCCACATCATTATGACAAGGATGCCTAATATTACGGTTTGTCGACCGGACGACTTGTTGATTGAAGCTGCTAAGTTATTAATTGAAAAGCAAATAGATGCACTACCTGTAGTCAAGGGGACAGACGAAAATATACAAGTAATCGGTCGAATTAGTAAGACGAGTATTACAAGGGCATTTGTTGAATTAACATTAGATGAATAAAAAGGAGCGAGTAAAGTGAAGCGTCAATCCGTAATGGTCGTATCAGATTATGTTGGAGAAACAGCGGACCTTGTTATTCGAGCAGGCTTAAGTCAATTTACAAAAAATCATTACCAAATACAAAGAATTCCTTATGTAGAAGATAAAGAAACTATTGATGAAACCTTGGAAATTGCTCGGGCTGATGATGCTATTATCGGCTTCACTTTAATCGATCCAAAATTACGTCACTATTTATTAGAACGAGCAAAAAAATTACATATTGAAGCAATCGATATTATCGGGCCTGTAATGGAAGCGATGGAAAGAACATTTAAAACGACACCGGAATTAGAGCCAGGTTTACTCTATAAGCTGGATAAGGATTATTTTAAACGAATTGAAGCAATTGAGTTTGCTGTTCGTTACGATGACGGACGCGATTCACGTGGGATTACTAGAGCAGATATTGTCTTAATCGGGATTTCACGGACATCTAAAACTCCGCTATCGCAATATTTAGCCCATAAACGTTTTCGAGTGGCTAATGTTCCGTTGGTGCCAGAAGTTGATCCTCCAGACCAACTATTTGAAATAGATCCAAAGAAATGTATAGGCTTGAAGACTAGCGCTAAGAAATTAAATGAGATTCGTAAAGAACGCCTCAAGGCACTGGGTTTAGATGATGATGCTATTTATGCAACGAAAGATCGCATAGAGGAAGAATTGTTATTTTTCGACAAAATTGTCGAGCGAATTGGTTGTGAAGTCATCGATGTATCGAATATGGCTATTGAAGAGACCGCAAATCTAATCATTCAGATGAATCGTGAGAATTATGTTGATAAAATTGACTAGCAGTCGAATTATTAGCAATTT
>Ga0079226_10002838_pt1 | contig 13351 bp, 9 predicted proteins | sample Poulit2014_FD_76345 | JGI IMG/M metagenome (GOLD analysis project Ga0079226, IMG submission 76345) | Agricultural soil microbial communities from Georgia to study Nitrogen management - Poultry litter 2014 | ecosystem: Environmental > Terrestrial > Soil > Agricultural land | place: USA: Georgia... | reverse complement strand
TTCTAAATTTAATTAATTTCAAGTTAACATTATTAATCTTATCTCTAATAGTATCTTTTATTCCTTTTAAAGCCTCTTCTACATCTACCTCTCCTGGAATACATACTATTCTTATTTCTTCTAATTTATCCATATCTGATAAGAACCTTAAATTTCTTTTTACAACTTCATTACTCCCACCAGTTAGATTTTTATATTTTTCTTGATTCCATGCTTTTATATCTAAGATAACACCACTACACAATTCTATAAGCTTTGGAAATCTAGATAAGTCTACAGTTCCATTACTATCTATTAAAACAGAGAGTCCAGCCTCCCTACTTAAGATAGATAATTCTTCTAAAAATTTAGGATATAAAGTACATTCTCCTCCTGAAATAGTAATTCCTCTTATAAATGGAATATCCTTCTTAACTTCTTCAAACACTTCTTCTGATGTCATCCATTTAGTAGCTTCTGGAGAATTAGAATCATCAGTATAGATTTTTTGCGTTTCAGGATTATGACAGTAGTCACATTTAATATTACACCCTTGTAGAAATACGGCAGTACGATTTCCTGGACCATCTACTAAACTATTGTGGATTATATTCCGAATTAGGTATTTCTTCATACACCACGTACCTTTCTATCTTTTAGATTATTATTATCGTAATTTGGCCCTCCTAAATGTGTAGTATTTTGTAAGACTGCTTCATCATTTTTATATTTTTCCATTTCACTTCTTTTTACTAAATATCCTGTTATTCTTACTAGATCACCATTTTCCTCATAGAAACTTATATATTTAACTCCAAGATTAAATGCTCCTTTTACCACATCTAATATTGCAGATGGATTCTTTCTTGCTGTAGTTTCCATTGCAAAAATATCACTACATCCTGTAGGTATCAATTCATGGAATCTAGCACTATGACGTAGATGATCAAATATATTTTCTGGCTCATCTCCTACTGGAATTCTAACACCTGCTGTTATTCCTTTATCATAATCCATACCTACTTGTGCATGTAACATAAAGTGTCCATTAGAAATCGGAGAATATTTAGCTGTAAAACCTGTTACAAATTCTGATATAGTATGGATGATCTTATCAGCTAAATCATCTGCCTCATCATCATGTCCATATTTTTTCCCTTTTCCCTCTAATAATATATTTGTACAATCTGCTAAACCTACAATTCCAAACATTCCTATAAAATTATCTTTATGGATTAACCCTTCTTTAACTAAGAATGAACTTTCAAAGAATTCTGATTCCTCTACTAAAAATCTAACTCTTTCATTCATATAATCTCCCATTCTCTTAAGAGATTGTGGAAGTATATTTTCAAAAAAATCATCTATATCCTTTGCTTCTTTAGCTGCCTTAGGTAGTACTATTCTTGAAAGAGTATAAGCCCCTCCAGCTAATGGTAATATATTGTAACAACTTGCTATTCCATAATCAGTGGTATAAGTATCTTTAATAAGCTTATGATTTGCCATTGCAGGATTAGCACAAAACATACTAGTATATAAGGCTAGTTCAGCTATTTCATCAGATGTAATATCTGAATCATATTTAAAGGTAAAATTAGGTACAGCATTCTGTAAGTCTTTTTCTACTTGTAAAATAAGTCTCCCTGCACGAGTATCTTCTGGTCCTAGATTTGCATGACAAAAGCTATCTGTAATAGTTCTATCTAAATAGTTTAAAAATAGTTTTAATTTTTTCTTTATTTCCTCATCACTATATCCATCAAGAAATGGGTCTATCATTTTATCTAAATTTCCTAAGTATACTGGAAAACTTGTAATAGATGGAACATGACGATAAAGAATCATTAATGAATTTAACAATTCATCTAAATCCTCTGGAGGATCTAATTGTAAAAACTCACTTCCATTCTTTATAAATTTATCATAGTCTGGAAGTATATATCTTGGCCTATAAGGTGCATTTCCTTCAAATAGGTCATCAATTATATTCTTTTCAAAATAATATTCAGTTTCTTCTGGTATATCTAATACATTTAGAGTGTTTTCAGCAGCACCTGCTAAAGATGATACTTTTTGTTCATAAGTAAGTTTTTGTGATTTTATTATTTCTAAAACTTCATTCATTATATATCCTCCTTTTTAAAATAAAGTTTTTTGTTTCAAATTTACCTAGTATGTATATTACTATAAATTAGATAAAAAGTCTTCTAAGCTTTCTTCGTCATTTGGTACTATTATTTTCCCATCTATAATATCTTGTTTAATTTCTTCTACCTTTTCTAATATTTCAGTTGGTACATTTTCTTCTGATGATGGTGCTATATCTACTGCTCCTTCATCTTCTAAACCATAAGTTACAGTTTGTCCACTTGGAAAATCATCATCCACTAAATCTTCTACTACATTATATATACCTACATCTACTCTTTTCATAGCTGATGTTAATACATTATCTGGAGCCATATAGTGTTGGTCCTTATCTACACCTATTACCCATTTATCTTCCTCTTTAGCTGCTTCTATAACTCCATCTCCTGCCCCACCTGCTGCATGAAATACTATATCTTTTCCTTGTTGATACATACTAGTAGCCATAGATTTACCCTTACTTGCATCTGAGAAAGATTCTACATATTGAATTGATATATCTATATCTTTATCTAATTCTTTTGCTGCATAATTTACTCCTGCTTGATATCCATAATCAAATAATCCAATTGCATCACCTTTGTCTCCGCCAATAAATCCTACACTATCGCTTTCTGTCATCATACCTGCTATATAACCTACAAGAAATGAAGGTTGTTCAGCTTTAAATAATACTCCAACTAGGTTTTCCGGTGTTCCTTCTGGATAATCAGGATCATCTTCAAATGAATAATCTACTATACCATATAAAGTATCTGGATTATTAATTGCTGAATCATAAGTTTCATCTGCTAATTTATAACCTACACCCCATATTAAATCTGATTCAATATCAAGTAATATTTCAAAATTTGGTGCATAATCTGCTGCTTGATGTGATTCTTGATAATTTATATCTATACCAAAGTCTTCTTTTACCTTTTCTAAACCTTCATGTGCTGTTTGATTATAGGACTGATCATTTATACCACCTTCATCTGATACCATAGTAACTGTAAAGTCTTCATCAACTGAGCCACTAACCTCTGCCTTTGACTCTTCTGTCCCTCCATCATCACTATTACACGCTACTAAGGTAAATACTAATAATAGTGATAAACCTATTGCCAACCATTTTCTTCTCATTAATAATCCTCCCTCAAATAAATAATATAATAATTTAATAATTGAATTTAATTACTTTATTACATACGAAGTATTGGTGATACTCTTTTATATATTAAAAGTGTAATTATAGAAACTATTGTACCCTTCAATATATTAAAAGGCACTACTGCATATAATATTAATGTTTTATAATCGTACACAAATCTATTTACTAAACTTGCTGCGTGTATTATTTCATCTAAAGGCATTAATTTAGCATATATAGGAAACACTACAAAATAATTACTAAAACTTGCAAATAATGTCATTAAAAGAACTCCACATACCATTCCTATCACAGCATTTTTAAATGTTTTTTTTCTATAATATATAAATCCTGCAGTATAGACTAAAGCACTACCTACTAAAAAGTTAGATAATTCTCCTACTCCTCCAGTTGACGAACCTTCGATAAAGAGACTTAACATATTTTTAACTAATTGTACTAATACTCCTGCCATAGGACCCATGGCAAAGGCACCTATTAATCCTGGTAAATCTGATATGTCTAATTTTAAAAATGATGGTGCAAACCAAGCAGATATATCAAAAAACATCAACACCATTCCTATTACTGCAAGTACAGAAATCTTTACCATGTTTTTTGTATTCCAACAATCTTTACTTAAAGTATACATTTAAATTCCTCCTAAAATATTCTATTATTCTAGGGATTAAAAAACCCCAGAGTATCTCCGGGGCAATTAGACACAAATTATATAGGTCAAATGCATCTTCTTTCATCCAGACTTTAACTGTCGGCCTTGGAATCTAACCAAGTCAACCACATATGGGCTCGCGGGCTATACCGCCGGTGAGGATTTACACCTCCCCCTGAAGATATTATTTAAATTCAATTATATTAACTTAATTATATTCATTATTTAATGATTTGTCAATATTTATAATTATAATATTACTTCTTTTCATATACTACTTTTCCATCAATAATAGTTTTGTAAGTTTTATAATCTATATCTTTAATTGGATTACCATCAAATATTACTATATCTGCATCTTTACCTGGTTCTATACTACCTATTCTATCTTCTAATCCGAGAATTTCTGCTGGGTTTATAGTTATAGCTTTTAAGGCCTCTATTTCCTCTAGTCCTGCTTTATGAGCTAATCCAGCACATAAAGATAGATAATGTAAAGGGATAACAGGAGAATCTGTAGTTATAGCTATTTTTATCCCAGCTTCATTTAATATTTTAGGAGTATTAAAAGTTTTATTTTTTAATTCAAATTTAGATTTATTACCTAATGTAGGTCCTACAATTGCAGATTTACCTTCTTTAGCTAAATCATCTGTAATTAAATGTCCTTCTGTACAGTGATCTAAAGTAATATTTACATCAAATTCCTTAGCTATTCTTAGGGCTGTAAATATATCATCTGCTCTATGTGCATGAGCTTTTAATGGTATTTCTTTTCTAAGTACTGGTAATAAAGCTTCCATTTTTATATTAAATTCTGGAATTTCTAATTCATCATTAGCATTATCTTTCTTTTCCATATATTCTTGAGCTTTAAATAATGTTTCTCTTAGTATTGCTGCTGTAGCCATACGAGTTACTGGAGATTCTTTTCTAGAATTATAGACTCTTTTTGGATTTTCCCCAAAAGCTATCTTCATAGCAATAGGACTCTTTATAATCATATCATCTATCCTATGGCCATAAGTCTTAATAGCAGCGAAGGTTCCACCTATTATGTTAGCACTTCCTGGACCAGTAATGGCTGTAGTTATCCCTGCTTGATAAGCTTCTTTAAAAGCTTCATCCATAGGATTTATTCCATCAATGGCTCTCAATTCAGGAGTAATTGGATTGGTCTGCTCATTTACATCATTTCCTTCAAATCCTATACTTTCTTCATGCATTCCTATATGACTATGAGCTTCTATAAATCCTGGTGTTACCATTCGTCCTTCAGCATCTATTACTTTAGCATCTAAAGGCGCTATAATATCTTTCCCTACTTCTGTAATTTTATCATCCTTAATTAATATAGAACCATTCTTAACTATTTCATCATTCATAGTATATATAAGCCCATTTTTAATAAATAACATATAAATCCCCCTTATATGATATCACTACAAATCAGTATCTTATACAATTAACTCTTATCAAATACCACTGTAAACTTACTACCATATCCTATTCTACTTTCTACTGAAACTTTCCCTCCATATTCTTCAAATGTTTCTTTAGATATGCTTAATCCATAACCTGTCCCATTTTTCCCCTTCGTAGTAAAATTAGGATTAAATATATGATTTTGATCTTTTTTAGGTATACCTACTCCTGTATCTGAAATTTCTAATATCACTGCCCCCTCTCTTTCATATAGATTTATCTCTAAGATTCCACAATTATCTTCCATTGCATCTAAAGCATTTAATACTAAATTTAAAATAGCTTGTCTCATCTTATATTCATTACAATATATTTTACTTGAAGAATTTAAATTTAAATTTAATTCTATTTTATTGCCATTTTTAGACTTATTTATTCTATGCTTTACCATTTCTAATGTTTTAATTACTAGATTAGCTAGAGATAAATTATCATTTTTCTCTACATCGAATCCTTTAATTAGATTATAAAACCTATCTAACACCTTCTTACTTTCTAGTGTTGATTTGTTAATAGTATTTAAATTATCTTTGGCTCCCATTGATAAATTTTCTTCTAATACTGTTAGTTGAGATAGTCCTGAAATTGTTGCTAGATTATTTTTAAAATCATGAAATATTTCTTCTGATAAATTAATCAAAATATTTAAGGACTCTTCCATTTCCTTGTCATATTTTATATCTTCTATAAAATCCTGATTATAACTTTCCATTTCTTTCCCCCTTATACTTCCTTCATACTTAAAGCAATCCTTCCTCGTTCCTTCTCTATTTCAATTATTTTAACATTAACTATATCTCCTACAGTCACTAGCTCTTTAGGATGTTTAATATATTTATCTGATAATTGTGAAATGTGTACAAGTCCATCATCATCTACACCTATATCTACAAATGCTCCAAAGTCTACTACATTTCTTACAGTACCTTTTAGTATCATTTCAGGTTTTAAATCATCTATACTTAAAACATCTTGTCTAAGTATTGGTGTAGGCATTTCATCTCTAGGATCTCTTCCTGGCTTTTCTAGCTCTTGAATTATATCTATTAAAGTTGGCTTTCCTACTTCTAACTCTTCCGTTAATTTATCTATATCTAAGTCCCTCATATCTGATTCTAATATTTTAGATGCTATATTATATGACTCTGGATGAACCCCAGTATTGTCTAAAGGGTTATCTCCTTCTAAGATCCTTAAAAATCCTGCACATTGTTCAAAAGTTTTAGGTCCTAATCCTTTTACTTCTAAGATTTGTTTTCTAGATTTAAATCCTCCCTCCTCTTCCCTATATTTAACTATATTATTAGATACTTTATTAGATATTCCAGCTACATATCCAAGTAGAGAAGGACTGGCCGTATTTAAATCTACACCTACTCTATTTACACTGTCCTCTACCACTCCTGTTAATGCTTCATTTAGTTTTTTCTGGTTTAGATCATGTTGATATTGACCTACTCCAATATGTCTAGGATGTATCTTTACTAGTTCTGCTAAAGGATCTTGTAGCCTTCTTGCTATAGAGATAGCTCCTCTAATAGTTACATCTAGATCAGGAAATTCCTTTATCCCTACTTCAGATGCTGAATATACAGATGCACCTGCTTCACTTACTATAGTGTAGGAAGTATTTTCATCTATTTCTTTTAATGCTTCTGCTACTACAGATTCTGTTTCTCTAGATGCAGTACCATTTCCTATTCCAATTATATTCACATTATATTTTTTTATTAATCTTTTTAATTCTTTTTTAGTTTTTTCTACTTGATTTTGAGGTTTAGTAGGGAAAACTGTTATGTAATCTAAAACCATACCCATTTCATCTGTAATAGCTACTTTACAGCCTGTCCTATATCCTGGATCAATTCCCATTACTATTTTATTTTTAATAGGAGCTTGCATTAGTAATGGCTCTAAATTCATAGAAAACACCTTAATAGCTTCTTCTTCTGCTCTTTCAGTTAGATTATTTCTGATTTCTCTTTCTATAGATGGAAATAATAATCTTTTATAACCATCATTTATAGCTTCTGATATATATTCAGTAGTTATAGAGGATTCATCTTTAATCATCTTACTTTTAATATAATCAATTATCTTTTCATCATCTAGATTAATGCTTACTCTTAATTTCTTATCTTTTTCTCCCCTATTAATGGCTAAGATTCTATGATTTACTATATATTTAATAGGTTCATTATAATCGTAATACATTTCATATACAGTTTTCTCTTCTTCATCTACTGCTTTAGTTTCAATACTTCCAGTTTTATCTGCTATTTCTCTAATCTTCTTTCTATATTCTGCATTATCTGAAATTACTTCTGCAATAATATCCATTGCACCTTGTAATGCTTCTTCTCTATTATTTACATCTTTTTCTTCATCTATATATTTTAAAATTTCAGCTTGAAAATTTTCCTCATTAATTTCTTGCTCTAATATAATATTAGATAGACCTTCTAAACCTTTTTCCTTAGCCATAGTAGCTCTAGTTCTACGTTTTTGCCTATATGGTCTGTATAGGTCTTCTACCATTTGTAATGTAGTAGATCTTTCAATTTTATTTTTTAGTTCTTTTGTTAGCTTATCTTGTTCATCTATTAATCTTATAACCTCTTCTTTCCTTTTCTCTAAATTACGTAGATATTCGAGTCTATTGGATAATTCCCTTATAGTAGTGTCTTCCATTTCTCCAGTTTGCTCTTTTCGATACCTAGCTATAAAGGGAATCGTATTTCCTTCATCTAATAAATCTACTACATTTTCTATATGTCTTTTCTTTAATTTCAATTCATTTACTAAATTGTCTATTATATTCATATTTTACCCTCCACTAATTACCATTAATTGTAAGTTACTAGATAAGTCTGTCAAAGTCCTTCTTTTCCATTGTTAATAATTGTTAATCTCTATAAAAAAAGCCCTTGTTTAAAGGACTCTTTGTGTTAGACATTCGTTTATAAATATATCTATATCTCCATCCATAATCTTCTGAACATCTCCTACCTCTATACCTGTTCTATGGTCTTTTACCATATTGTATGGGTGGAATATATAGGATCTAATTTGTGACCCCCAAGATATTTGTGAATAGTTTCCTTGTAAATCTTCTATTCTTTCTTTTTTTTCTTCTTCACGAAGGTGAACTAGTTTTGCCTTTAACATATTCATAGCTGTAATTCTATTAGTATGTTGAGATCTTTCAGATTGACATTGTACTACTATACCTGTAGGTATGTGGGTCATCCTAATAGCAGAATCTGTAGTATTTACATGTTGACCTCCAGCTCCAGAAGATCTATAAGTATCAATCTTAATATCTCTTTCATTTATTTCTATATCTACATCCTCAGTTAATTGAGGAAATACATCTATACTTGCAAAAGAAGTATGTCTTTTTCCTGAAGAGTCAAAAGGTGATATTCTTATAAGTCTATGGACTCCTTTTTCACATTTTAAATACCCATAAGAATTACTTCCTTTTATTAGAAGTGTAACAGACTTTATTCCACCTTCTGTATCTGCTTGTATATCTAAAGTATCTATTCCATAACCTTTAGCTTCAGCCCATCTTCTATAAAGTCTTAGAAGCATCTCTGCCCAATCCTGAGCTTCTAGTCCTCCAGCTCCTGCATTTATAGATAGTATAGCATTATTATTATCAAATTCTCCATTCAACAAGGTAGTTAATCTAAAATCATCAGCCTTTTTCACTATATCTCTTAGACTATTATGAACCTCTTCGTATTCATCATAGGATTCTTCTTCTACCATTAACTCCATCAAGATCTCTAAGTCCTCTATCTCAGACAATACATCTTCATATTCCTTTATTTTATCAGTAAGTTCCTTAGTCTCTTGCATTATTCTCTGTGCTTCAGTCACATCATCCCAAAAACCCTCTTGAAAAGACAGCTCTTCATTTTTAGCTGCCTTAGTACGAAGCTCATCTATGTCAAAGAGACCTCCCTAATTCCTTCATCATCTCCTTAGTTTTTTGTAACTTTTCCTTATTTAAATAAATATCTTCCATTCGATACACTCCTTATACTACTCATATCATATATTATTACATTAATAATCTTTATTAATCCAACATTTTAATGCTCCTGGAGAAATTATAATTTATCCTATACTATTTTTATAATTAAATAATATCCTAGTATATGTGGAATAAAATAATTAAAATAAGCTTCTGACTGCAGTGAAGTAACCGCCGGAAGAGCGTTTTTAATTATTTTATTCCTATCTGTTACTTATATAAAGATAATTTAATATAATTAAAACAGATAACTAATTAGCTCCACAACATTTTTTATATTTCTTTCCACTACCACATGGACAAGGGTCATTCCTTCCTATTTTTTTCTTTTTAACTACAGTTTGTTGTGTTTTTCCCTTTTTATTAGGCGTGATAGGTTTTGCTACTCTTTCTCTTTCTACTTTTTCTGGTTCTTCTACATGGAACAGTACTCCTACAGTTTCCTCCCAAATAGACTGGTTCATCTCTTCAAACATATCATATCCTTCTATTTGATAAGCCCTTACTGGGTCTTCTTGACCATAAGCCCTTAGTCCTATTCCTTGTCTTAATTGATCCATAGCATCTATATGATCCATCCATTTTGAATCTACTACTTTAAGAAGTATAACTCTTTCTATTTCTCTAAAGTTTTCTTCTCCTATTTCTTCTTCTTTTAGTTTATATAATTCTTTCCCCTTATTTATTATATCTTCTATTAAAGATTCCTTAGTTAGGGATTGTAAATCCTTAGATCTTATAAAACCTCTCTCTGTTTTCATTAAGTTTGTACAGAAATTTTCTAAACCATCTAGATCCCAATCTTCAGGGTATTCACTTTGACTAGCATATATTTCTACACTAGATTCTATTAGATTTGTAAACATACTCATTATATGATCTCTTAAGTTTTCACCCTCTAATACCTTTCTTCTCTCTCCATATATAACTTCTCTTTGCATATTCATTACATCATCATATTGTAATACATGTTTCCTAATTGCAAAGTTGTTCCCTTCTACTTTCTTTTGTGCTCCTTCTATAGTTCTAGTTAACAATCTATGTTCTAAAGGTTCATCCTCTGGCATATTCATTCTTTCGATTAAGCTTTGTAACCTCTCACCACCGAAAAGTCTCATTAAATCATCTTCTAATGATATATAAAATCTAGAACTACCAGGATCACCCTGTCTACCTGAACGTCCACGAAGCTGATTATCTATACGACGTGATTCATGTCTTTCAGTTCCAATTATATGAAGTCCACCTGCTTCTATTACTTGTTTTTGTTCAGCATCTGTCTTCTTCTTATGTTTTTCTACTAGTTCTTCATATACTTTTCTAGCTTTTAGTATTTCTTCATTATTTGTATCTACTGAACTATCTATTTCATTAATAATATCATCTTCATATTTCTTTTTCTTCATATCTAATTTTGCTAAATATTCAGGATTTCCACCTAGTACTATATCTGTACCTCGACCTGCCATATTTGTGGCTATAGTAACTGAACCTAATCTACCTGCTTGAGATACTATATCTGCTTCTCTAGCATGATGTTTAGCATTTAATACTTCATGAGGAATTCCTTCTCTTTTGAGCATTTTACTCAATAATTCAGATCTTTCAATAGTAACAGTACCTACTAATACTGGTTGACCAGTCTTATAACTTTCTTTTATATCTTCTATTACTGCCCTATACTTTGCTTCTATATCTTTATAAACTACATCTGGGAGATCCTCTCTAATTACCGGTTCATTAGTTGGTATTTCTACCACATCCATATTATATATTTCCCTAAATTCATCTTCCTCAGTCTTAGCTGTACCCGTCATACCTGATAATTTATCATACATTCTAAAATAGTTTTGAAATGTAATAGTAGCTAATGTTTTAGATTCAGATTTTACATTTAAATTTTCTTTTGCTTCTATAGCTTGATGTAATCCATCACTATATCTTCTTCCCTGCATTAGTCTACCAGTAAACTCATCTACTATAAGAACCTCACCATCTTGTACTACATAATCTGTATCTCTTTTCATTATATTTCTTGCTTTTAATGCTTGATTAACATGATGTGCTAATTCCATATTTTCCATATCAGCCATATTTTCTACTGAAAAGTAAGATTCTGCTTTATTGTTACCTTTCTCAGTTAAGGAACACGATTTAGCTTTTTCATCTATTAAAAAATCTACTGTCTCCTCTTTTATTTCTCGATCAAAAGGATCAGTCTTTCCTTCTTCTGGACTTACTATTCTCCCTTTTAAATTCTTTACAAAATTATCTGCTCTACTATATAACTCTGTAGATTCATCACCAGCTCCAGATATAATAAGAGGTGTTCTAGCTTCATCAATTAAAATACTATCTACCTCGTCAACTATAGAAAAAAATAATGGTCTTTGTACCATTTCCTCTTTATAAATTACCATATTATCTCTTAAATAATCAAATCCAAATTCATTATTAGTTCCATAGGTGATATCTGCTTGATAAGCTTCTCTTCTTTCCTTCTTAGTAATTCCATGTACTATACAACTAACAGATAATCCTAAAAACTCATAAACTTTACCCATCCATTCCATATCTCTTTTAGCTAGATAATCATTTACAGTAACTATATGGACTCCTTTACCTGTCAAAGCATTTAAATAGGCTGGCAAGGTTGCTACTAAGGTTTTACCTTCACCAGTCTTCATTTCTGCAATCCGTCCTTGATGCAGTATAATTCCACCTTCTATTTGTACAGGGAAATGTTTCATTCCAAGTACTCTAGTAGAAGCTTCTCTAACTACAGCAAAAGCCTCAGGTAAAATATCATCTAATATCTCACCTTTTTTTAATCTATTTTTAAATTTTCCTGTCATTTCCTTAAGTTCTTGATCACTTAATCTTTCCATCCTAGTATCAAGTGCTAATACTTCTTTTACTAATGCCGATATTTTTTTCAATTCTCTTGAACTATATGTTCCAAAAATCTTTTCAAATATACTTGCCATTAATTTGAACCACCTTTCATCTTCTACTATTGTATTTTATCACTAAAAATATACTCTGTAAACTAAAGCACAAGAAAAAAGGATGTTGATTAATCAGTTTGTTAATTAATCGACATCCCTTTTATTACTATATACATATATCCAATTTTATTATTTAATTAATTTATAAATTATATTACATATAAGATTCTATTAAGCCATAATTTCCATCTTTTCTTTTATACACTATATTTACTTCCCCAGTTTCCCCTTCCATAAATACAAAGAAATTATGTCCAAGAAGCTCCATCTGTAGTACCGCTTCTTCCTGATTCATAGGTTGTAAATTAAACCTTTTTGTTCTTACTATCCTCGGTTTGTCATCTTCCTCTTCTTCTGATAAAGGAGTAACATTTTCAAATCTTATTGTATTTTCATTCTGATATCTCTTTTGTAATCTAGTCTTATACTTCCTAATTTGCCTCTCTAATATATCCACAGCCTTATCAATAGATGCATACATATCATCACTTGATTCCTCAGCCCTAATTATAGTACCAGGAAGATTTATGGTAACCTCGATTATTTTTCTGTTTTTTTCAGTACTAAAGGTAACATCTCCTTCGATATCTTTATCAAAATATTTATCTAATTTACTTAACTTTTTTTCTGTTACTTCCTTTAACGAATTAGTTAATTCCATATTTTTACCAGCATAAATTATATTCATAAATCCAACTCCTCTCATATAAGTAAAACTTATATTGTTTATTATTATAATACCCATATTACTATGACTTTCAAACATAAATTATAATAAGATAAATAATTAACTTTTAATAATATGTGGACTGGGTGTGGGTAAACCTTTGTATAAATTTGTGGATAATGTGTATAAGTCTGTGGAAAACTCTTAATAT
>Ga0079226_10002837_pt1 | contig 13356 bp, 9 predicted proteins | sample Poulit2014_FD_76345 | JGI IMG/M metagenome (GOLD analysis project Ga0079226, IMG submission 76345) | Agricultural soil microbial communities from Georgia to study Nitrogen management - Poultry litter 2014 | ecosystem: Environmental > Terrestrial > Soil > Agricultural land | place: USA: Georgia... | reverse complement strand
TCTCCTCCGGTGCCGCGGTCGGCGCCGCCGCGGCGATCGTCTTCGGCCTCACCGCCTTCGGCTCCTGGACCCAGGTCGTGTGCGCGTTCGTCGCGGGAGTGGCAACCACCGCGGCCGTGTACCTGTTCAGCCGCAGCAACGGCCGGACCGAGGTCGTGACCCTCGTCCTCACCGGTATCGCGATCAACGCCGTCGCCGGCGCGCTGCTGGCGTTCCTCATGTTCATCGGCGACACCCAGGCCCGCGAGGAGATCGTGTTCTGGCAGATGGGCAGCCTGGCCGGAAGCCGCTGGGAACAGGTCGTCATCGTCGCGCCCATCGCGATCATCGGCATCCTCCTGTCGATGCGGCTGGCCCGTTCCCTGGACATCCTGTCGCTGGGTGAACGCTCGGCCCGTCACCTGGGTGTGGACGTCGAGCGGCTGCGGATCTTCTCGATCCTGCTGGTGGGCCTGCTCACCGCGGCAGCGGTCTCGTTCGTCGGGATCGTCGCCTTTGTCGGACTGGTGGTGCCGCACCTGATCCGCATGATGATCGGGCCCGGCCACCGGATGCTCATCCCGGCGTCCGTCGTCGGTGGTGCGCTCGTGCTCACCGCGGCCGACCTCTTCGCCCGCACCGCGGTCGCCTACGCGGACCTGCCTCTCGGCATGATCACCGCGCTCGTCGGTGGACCGTTCTTCTTCTGGCTGCTCCGCCGCACACGTCGCACCGCAGGGGGTTGGGGATGAGTCACACACGTGCAGGCGGGGCCCCGGGCGAGGAGATCCGGCCCGGTACGCCCGCGATCGTCGTGGAGAACGTGTCCTACAGCATCGGCGGAAAGGTGCTCCTCGACTCCATCGACCTGACGATCCGGCACGGGGAGATGCTCGCGCTCGTCGGCCCGAACGGTGCCGGCAAGTCGACGCTCCTGGGAGTCGTGGCCGGGGACACCCGCCCGGACTCGGGACGCGTCTACCTCGACGAGGTGCCGCTGGCCGACTGGAAACTCAAGGATCTGTCCCGTCGTAGGGCGATGCTGAACCAGGTCAACACGGTCTCGTTCCCGTTCTCGGTCCGCGAGGTGGTCGCCATGGCGCGGGCACCGTGGATCAACACCGAGGCCGAGGAGCGCGACGACATCGCGATCGACACCGCGCTGGAGGCCACCGAGGTGGCGCACCTGCAAAGCCGCACCTTCCCGACGCTGTCCGGCGGGGAGAAGGGCCGGGTGTCCATGTCCCGGGCACTGGCGCAGGAGACCGGCATCCTGATGCTGGACGAGCCGACCGCGGCCGTGGACCTGCGGCACCAGGAGATCGTGCTCAACCTGGCCCGCGAAGCGGCCGACTCCGGCGGAGCCGTGGTGGTGGTGCTGCACGATCTCGCCCTCGCGGCGGCGTACGCCGACCGGATCGTGCTGCTGTCCCAGGGGGCGGTGCGGGCGGAAGGGGCCCCGGAGCAGGTCCTCACCGAAGAGCTGATCAACGAGGTCTATCAGCAGCCCGTTCTCGTCCATCGTCATCCCGTCACCGGTGACCTGCTGGTCACTCCGGACCGGCGCGCCAGGCGCAATGGTGTGGAACACCCGGACGCCCCGGGTGCCGATCGCGGATTCGCCGGAGCCGGCCTGTACTCCTCATCTGATTCGGAGAGTGTCTCGTGAAGGTGTCAATGATTCGATTCCGGACGCTGCCGTTGGTGGCGTTGTTCGCGGTCGCCGGACTGGTCGCGGCTCTGGTGTCGGTACTCGCGCCGCCCTCGGCCGACGCCGCGGCCCGACTGTCGGTGACCAGTGAGCTCGGTGGTGTCACCGCCTCGACGGACGGTCCCACACGGTTCGATCTGCAGGGTTCGGGATACCAGGTGATCGAGGGGGGATTCGGCGGTGTCTACGTCACCTTCGGCTGGGTCAACGAACGCACGTGGCGTCCGTCCCAGGGTGGCGTGACCGGGACCGACTATCAGTACGTCCCCGACTCGGAGTCGAAGAACAACCAGGGTTACATGGGATTCGTCGCCTACCCGGGGTCGTCCACCGAGGGTGAGGCCCACGCCACGTTCTCCAGCAACGGGTCGTTTCGACTCTCGCTGAACGTGCCGGGTCCTCGTTTCACCGCGAAGGATCGGAGCGGCAAGACCGTGACGGTCGACTGCACGCGGGTCACCTGCGGCTGGATGACCTTCGGCGCCCACGGGGTGAAGAACGCGAACAACGAGACCTTCGTTCCCGTCACCTTCGAAGCCACCGGCGGCACCGGCGGAGGCGGTAACGCCGGCGGCGACGACAACGGCGGCGGTGAGCAGTCCGACGGAGGAGCTGCCGCCGCGGCGCCCGGGGCGCAGTCCGCCCGAGGTGCCTCCGAACGCCCACAGGCGGGCACCGGGCAGGCGCGGACCCGAGAGGCTGTCCAACAGCAGTCGTCCTCAGGTGGCGGCGGCTCGGCGGCGGCCTCGGGTGATCGAAGCTCGGGCGGCGCCGGCGGTGATCCGGAGAGCGCTGAGTCGGACGGGGGCGACACCGCGGCGGCGTCCGGTGGCGGAAGCGCCACGGGCGCGATCGAGGTCACCGTGGATCGCGCCTCGGCGAGACCCGGCGGAGCCCTCGCCTATACCGCCTACGGGTTCTGGCCGGGGGAGCAGGCCACGGTGTCACTCGGCCAGGGCATAGCCGCGGTCGGTCCGTTGACCACCGGTGTCGACGGAGAGATCGCCGGGGTGATCACGCTGCCGGACGATATCGAACCCGGCACATACGAGATCCGTGCGGTCGGTGCCGGATCCGGCCTGGAAGGCAGCCAACGATTCGCCATAAGTGACGTGTCGCTCGTTTCCGCGAATGGCGGATTCTCCGAATCCGTCAAATGGGAATGGGTCTTCCTTTCCCTCGCGGCCCTGCTTTTCATCGCGGCGATCGGATATGTGGTGTCGCGGAGAATCATGGCGAATTCAGGCGAGAACGAGGATGACCCGGAATCGGGTGATCCGCAGGATAGTTCCGGTGATATCGCGGTTGACGAATTCTACGGATCGCACTCAGGAAACCTGGCCTATTCCGGAACGCCAGCGAACCAGTATCCAACGCAGCGGTAAGGGAAGGGATCATGAGCATCAGGATGCGCTCGTTGAGAGCGGGAGCAGTATTCGCTTCGACGTTCCTCGTCGCCACGGCCGCGCCGTTCGTCGGCACGGCCAACGCCCAGGAATCCGTGGAGCCGTTCACCGTCACCGATGCACAGTTCCGGTGGGGGATGAACATCGAGAGCGGAACGCGGGCCTATGCGCCGGGCACGTTCAACATCTTCTCCGCCGGAGACGTCACCGAGGATCTTCTCGGACCCCATCAGCAGCTCCCCAGCTCGGCCTGGAAAGCCTCGGACGGCAACGTCGCGATCGAAAAATGTGACGCGAACGGAAAGGCCAGCGCGGCGACATGGGCCTCCACCCAGACGACCCGCTCGGGCGGCGAGATCACCACCGGAGATCACAACGGTCTGGAAGTGGTGTTCTCCGGCGGTGAGGGGGAGATCGATCCCGACTCCGGAACGGGCGAGATCACGTGGAAAGGCACCTACACGATCCTCTACTACTCGGGCATGGCGAGCGTGACGGTCTCCGACCCGGTCCTGACCATCACCTCGTCCGGGGCGGAGATGACGGCCGAGATGGGCGGCTTCGAGTCGAGCATGGAGGACACGTCGAAGTGGGAGAGGATGGATCCCCGGAAGGTGACCCTCGCCGACTTCGACCGCCGGGACATGGATCTCAGCGGTGAGGACGGAATGGTGGTCCTGCCCGAGTACCTCGGCGTGTCGTACGAGGCCAAGCCGGGGGAGACCCCTCAGGTCGATCCCGGCGACGACTTCTGGGGAGCGTTCCCCACGTCGTTCATCGACTTCATGGCCGACGCCGGATCGGGATCCTACTGGTACACCAGCGGCGGTGGGTCCGATCGACTCAAGCCGACGCTGCCGATGAACATCACCTGGGACGGCGCCGGTGCCTGCCTGCCCGACGTCCAAGCCGGCAGCGGCAGTGGATCGTCCGGCGGCCTGCTCTCCGACGTGCTCAACGACTTCGTCGAAGGCGTGGCGTACGACATCTCGGACATCTTCCAGACCCGCATTCGCGAGGACCTGGACTCGGTCATCAACGGCGATGCGACCTGGGGAGACCTGGGCTCCAGCGACCTGGCCGAGACCGCGCCGACGGGGGCCCGGGTGACCGGAGCCGCGGTGGGGGACGCAGCGACGTCCGAGACCGTCGACTCGGGTGGCGACACGGGCGGCACCTCGGAGGCCTCGGACGACGACGTCCTTCCGGCCAGCGGCCCGGTCAACGCCGGGACCGTCGGCTACGCGGTGACCACGGCGACGTCGCCGACCAGCGGCGGTAGCGGCGGCAGCAGCGCCGGCGCCACGTCGTCCGGCGACTCCTCCACCAGCGGTTCGAGCGGCGGCAACGCCGCTCCCGCGATCAACACCGTCGCAGACAACTCGTACCCGCTCGCCTCCGAGCGAGCAGCGGCCGGAGAGGTCTACTACGCACATGCTTCCGCCGACTCGGCGGTTGCCCCCTTCACCCAGTGGCAGTGGTGGTTGGGGGGAGCCCTGCTCGCGATCGCGGCCGGGCTCACCTACCTGACAGTCAGAGGAAAGGTCTGAAGTGTCTACAATCCGAAACACTCTCGCGCTCGCAGGACGTAGAGCGATGGTCGGCGGCGCAGCGGCGGCGCTGGCGGTCGGCTTGGCGGCCGTCCCCGCCGCATCCGCTCAGGAGAGCACCTTCGACGATGCGACCATGATCTGGGGCGTGAACGGCTACGCGCAGCAGGGCATCTTCGCGGCGTGGCGATTCTTCGACGCCCAGGGCGACGCCGAGATCCTCGAAGGCACCACCCGTGGCGGAACCGGCACCCAGACGGAGTACACTCCGGCCCAGTTCCCGGCCACCTCGATGCCGAACGATGCAACGCCCAATGCCGCCAAGTTCACGGGCGGCGACGGTTCCCGCGACGCCAACGGCGTGGTCACGATCGACTGGGAGGGCGAGTTCACCGTCAACGCCTACCCGGCTTCCTACGGCGCTCCCGACGAGACGTTCCGGGACCCCAGCCTGACGATCAACCCGGACGGCTCCGGAACTCTGGTCTTCGACCTCCACTTCGCCGAGGCGGTGGGCATGGACGGCGAGCCGACCCCCGAGGTGGACCTGCCGGACACCGAGCTGCTCACCTTCAGCCCCGGCGCCATGGACGTGGCCGAGGACGGCACCATCACCTTGAATGCGGACTTCGCCAACGTGGAGTACAACCCGGCGGATACGGTCAACACCCAGGCGCAGACCCGCACCTGCGAATCTCCGCAGATCTGGGGAGCCTTCCCGCCCGAGTTCATCGACGCGCTCCACTACTCGGTGCGTGCGCACTACTACACCACCAGCTGCGGTATCCAGCAGAGCTCCAAGGCCCCCCTGCCGGTCCAGGTGTCCGGAGTCCCGGCGCCTGAGGACGTCGACGACAACGACGGCGGCGACAACGGCCAGGACAGCGGCATCTTCGGCTCCCTGGGCAACATCTTCGGTTCGCTGGGCTGAGGCGCACCGACACACCACGCGTCGCGTTCCTGAGACTGGGACTGCGGCACAGCGTTCCGGCCCCGGCCTGTCCCGACGGAAAGGCCGGGGCCGGAACGTAGCCGGCACCACGTCAAGAATCCCCACGCCGAGAGGCAGAGAAAACCCCACCCACCAGTGGCAGTGGTGGGTGGGGAGCCGCATTGCTCGCGCTCGCGGCAATGCCGTTCTTACCAGACAGTTCTAGGAAGGAACTGAAATGACCGATACCGCCGTCCGCCAGAGTCCTGCACGACGCCGGGCCGTGCTCGCCGGATCCGCCCTCGCGCTCGCGCTGGGTATCGCCGCCGCACCCGGGGCCGCAGCCCAGGGCAGCAGCGACGCTCTGCCCGCACTGGGCGGGATCAGCAGCGGCGCGCTCGGGGAGGTGGCCCAGGCTCCCGCGGCCGACGGGCCGAGCATCACCGTCTCCCAGACCAGCTTCCCGGAGGAGGGCGAGTTCGAGGTCACCGTCACCGGCACCGGCTTCAACGATCCCACCGTCCTGGGCACCCGCCCGCCGGTGAACGGGCTGAACGCGGGCGCCTACGTGGTGTTCGGGAAATTCGCCGACGAGTGGAAACCCTCGGAGAGTGGAGCCGGGCGCGAAGTCGTGGACCAGAAATGGGTGATGCCCCAGGCGTCCGCGGACGCGCCGATGCTCGTCGGAAACCCACAGGTCGTGGTGGTGGACGAGAACGGAGACTTCACCACGACCCTGACTGTCTCGAAGGCTGCGGCCGACGCCGAGTCCGAGACGGGCAACTACGGCATCTATACCTTTGCGGGCGGCGGTGTGGTGCACGCCCCGTACGAGACCGAGACCCGGATCACCTTCGGCCAGCAGTCGGGCACCGGATCGCTCGCCGGCACCATCGGCTCGATCGAGACCCTCTTCGGCTCCTGACCTGACCGCGTCTGACGCAGTCCGGAGACAAGAAGCAGCGAGGCCCCGGCACATTCCCTGGTGCCGGGGCCTCGCTGCTGGATATCGGGGCTGGTGGTGCGGCGCTCACCGCCGCCCGTGCGGCCGGTCAGCGGATGCCGGCCGCCTCGAGATCCAGGAAGAGCTGGTGATTCAGGTCGAAGGCCCGGGTGGCGGCGGCGAGAGCCGCATCCCGTTCGGCCTCGGACAGGGGCAGCGCATCGAGCGCCGCCCGGTAACCGTCCTTGTAGACCTTGGGCTTGGGGATGTCGAAGTCATAGAACGACATGCCCTCCTCCACCCCGTAGTGTCGGCGGACCATGGTCTTGATGATCTGCCCACCCGACAGGTCGCCGAGGTAGCGGACGTAGTGGTGACCGATCAGCGCGGGGGCGTCGCCGGCACAGCTGTTGAGTTCCGCGACGTAGGACTCGGTCGCGGGGACGATCACGTCGCAGGTGTGGCCCGCCGCGCGGTGTGTCTCCAGGTCCGCGATGAGGGAGGCGGTGCGTTCGAGGCGCGGATCCAGGATCGCCGCGATGCGCGGATCGTCACCGACCGCCCGGCAGGCCTCCTCCAATGCCTCGTACACCGGAAGCGATTGGTGCAACAGCGCCACGAACCCGTCGATCGTGCCCTTTCCGGACATCAGGTCGGTGATGAAACCGGCATTCTCGGCGCGGTCATGCGCTATTGCCGTGGAATCCTGCAGTGCGCGTGACAGGGGCGCGGATATGGTCGTTTCCATCAAATGATCCTCCGGTGTACTTAGGCTTGCCTAAGTCTACGATATCGAGGTGGTCGACGCCATACCGAAAGGCGCCCGAATCGGCGCCGGTTCCGCGACGTGTTCCGAATGACTAATCGTGATTCCCGGCCACACGCCCCATCCGCACGAACGCCTCGGTGAGAATTTCCTCCGAACAGGCGAAATTGATGCGCGCGAAACCCTTGCCCTCGGTGCCGAACGCGGGACCGTTACTCAGCGCCACCCGTCCCTCGGCCAGGAACACCGCCGCCGGGTCGTCGCCGAGGCCCGGGTAGCCGCGCAGGTCGATCCACGCCACGAACCCGGCATCGGGCCGGCGCCACCGCGCCCGGGGGAGATGCTCCGCCAGGAGCGTGTCCATGAGGTCCAGGTTCGACGCGAGCGCCGCCCGCATCTCGTCCAACCAGTCCAGCGACCGGGTCATCGCGGCCTCGCCGGCCAACGCCCCGAAATGCCCGACCGCACCCGACAGCGCCGAACGGGGGACCGCGAACCTCCCGGGATTGCCGTTGATCACGAACGCACACTTGAGCCCCGCCAGGTTGAAGGCCTTGGACGCCGACGAGATGGCCAACCCCACCTCGCGAGCGGTCGCGGACACGGCCAGGAACGAGGTGAAGTCGACGCCGGGCATGGTCAGCGGCGCCCAGATCTCATCCGAGACCACCACCGCGTCGTGCCGGGCGGCCAGCTCGGCGAGCTCGGCCAACTCGGCATCGGAGTGCAGCACACCGGTCGGGTTGTGCGGGTGGCTCAGCAGCACTGCACGTGCGCCACCGGCGAGAGCCCTCTCGATGCCGGGGAGATCCAGGCGGGGGTCGTCGTCGTGACCGAGCAGCGGCACCGCCACCGGCGACATCCTCACCCGCCGGATCCACGGCGCGAACGGCATGTACACCGGCGGCGTGTAGACGACACCGGCACCGGGCGGCAGGGTCCGCGCCAGCGATTCGCGCACCCCCACGCCCACGTCGTTGACCGGCACCACGGTCTCCTCGGGCACCTCGTAGCCGAACCGCGAGTAGAAGCGCGCGCACACCCCGGCGAACCGCTCGATCTCGGTGAAGTAGCCGGTGTCCCCGTCGGCGACCGCGGCGGCCAGACGCTCGGCGATCGCGGGCGCGAGCAGCACGTCGGTCTCGGCCACGAACATCGGGAGCACGTCCTCCGGATAGGCCTGCCACTTCTGGCTCCGCCGCCGGCGAAGCTGCGATTCGGGAACATCCAGGGGAAACGGCACGTGGGGTCCTTTCGGGCCGGGGCGGACAGGACCTTCCAGATTAATCGGCGGGGCGCGGTCCGTCAGCACACGGGAACGACGGCGGGGGTCTCCTCCCCGCTGCGGAGGGAGCTTTCGGTGCCCGACTCGGCCATGATGGGGGAGTGACCCAGAACGATGCCGCCCCCGATTCCGTCAGCCAGTCCGAGCAGCCCCTGTGCGGGCGGACAGTGGCCGTCACCGCCGCACGGCGGGCCGAGGAGCAGATCACGATCCTCGAACGGCGCGGCGCCACCGTCCTGCACGCCCCGGCGATCAGCACTATCCACCTGTCGGAGGACCGGCTGGTGCGCGAGGCCACCGATCGGCTGCTGAGCGCCCCGGCGGACCTGATGGTGCTCACCACCGCCCCGGGGGTGCGCTGGTGGCTGGAGATCTGTGAGCAGTGGGAAGTGGCCGATCGGATCCGTGAGTTGATGTCGCGGATCCCGCTGTACTCTCGCGGGCCCAAGACGACCGGGGCGATCCGCGGCGCGGGTTTTCGTGAGTACGCCTCGGCCGTGAGTGAGGCCAGCCCCGAGCTGCTGCAGATGCTGCTGGAACACGGGGTCGACGGGCTGACGGTGGGCGTGCAGGTGCAGGGCACCGGCTCCGAGTGGAACCCCATGTCCGAGCTGCTGGACGGACTTCGGGCCGCCGGTGCGGAGGTGGTGGAACTGCCCATCTACCGCTGGGAGCTGCCGGACGACCTCGACGCGCTCGACGATCTCGTGCGGGCCGTCGCGCGTGCGGAGGTGGACGGCGTGACGTTCACCTCGGCCCCGGCGGTGGTGGCGGTGCTGGAGCGGGCGCGGGCGGTCGGCGTCCACGACGAGCTGCTCGCCGCGCTGCGCGGGCCGGTGACGGCGCTGTGCGTCGGGCCCGTCACCGCGGAGCCGCTGGTGGACCTGGACGTGCCCGTGAGCTGCCCCGAGCGCATGCGGCTGGGATCACTGATGAAGCACACGACCGAGGTGCTGGCCCGGGGCGGGGCCGCGGCGCGCGGCGAGGACTACTATCGACGATAGTAATGAGCGTGCCCGGCGACGGGGTGGTCCCCGTGAGCCGGATCAGGAGGTCGCCCGTGCCATCGCCCAGTGGTTCCACCGTCCGCCGCCTCGATCTCTCGGTCGACGGCATGACGTGCGCGGCGTGCGCGAACAGGGTCGAGAGAAAGCTCAACAAGCTCGACGGGGTCGTCGCCACCGTCAACTACGCGCTGGGAACCGCGACGATCGACGCGCCGGACGACGTCTCTCAGGAGAGCCTGTGTAGCACCATCGACGCGGCCGGCTATTCGGCGTCCCCGGCCGCCGACGCACCCGACAGGAACACCCGCGTACACCGGCACCGGGACGCGATGCGTGCGCTGCTCATCCGCCTCGCCGTGGCGGTGGTCCTCTTCATCCCGGTGATGGACCTTTCGGTCATGTTCGCCGTCGCGCCGTCGACCCGGTTCACCGGCTGGCAGTGGCTACTGCTCGCGCTCTCGCTCCCCGTTGTCACCTACTGCGCGTGGCCGTTCCACAGTGCGGCCATCCGCAACCTCAGGCACGGTGTCGCCACCATGGACACCCTGGTGTCGATCGGCATCACGGTCGCGTCCCTCTGGTCGGTCTATACGATCTTCGCGCCCTCCGCCCCGAGCCCCGAGGCGCCCGGGGTCTGGGAGGCGGTGATGCAGTCCGATGCGATCTACTTCGAGGTCGCGACCGGCGTCACGACGTTCGTGCTCTTCGGGCGGTTCCTCGAGGCGCGCGCCACCCGGCGGGCCGGGGACACCCTCGAGGCCCTCGCCGCACTGGCGGCCAAGGACGTCACCATCATCACCAGATCCGGCGCCGAGATGCGGATCCCGGCCGAGCGGCTCGGGGTCGGGGACGTCTTCGTGACCCGTCCCGGCGAGACGATCGCCGCGGACGCGGTGGTGGAGGAGGGCGCGTCTCTGGTCGACACCTCGATGCTCACCGGGGAGAGCCGACCGGTCCCGGTCGCCGAGGGCGACGAGGTGGTGGGAGGCACCGTCGCCGTCTCGGGACGGCTGCGGTCGCGGGCGACAGCGGTCGGCGAGGAGACACGGCTCGCGGAGATGTCCCGGATGGTCGCCGAGGCACAATCGGGCAAGGCCGACGCGCAGCGCCTGGCCGACCGTGTCTCGTCGATCTTCGTGCCGACCGTGCTCCTGCTGGCCGTGGGGACGTTCCTCGCATGGTGGCTGCTGGGCGGGGGCTCGGTGGCGCAGGCCGCGAGCCCCGCGCTGGCCGTGCTGATCATCGCCTGCCCGTGCGCACTGGGACTGGCCACCCCGACCGCCCTCATGGTGGCCTCGGGGCGAGGTGCGCAACTCGGGATATTCATCAAGGGGCCGCGCGCACTCGAGGCCACACGCAGCATCGACACGGTGGTCTTCGACAAGACCGGCACCATCACCGAAGGCACGTTGACCGTCCGGTCCGTGCAGGTCGATCATGACGCCGCCCGCCGGGCCGGACTCGAGGACGCGCCCGTGACGGGCCCCGGGACGGGGGCTGTGACGAGCGCCGGGACGGGGGCCGGTGACGGGCTCCGCCGGGCGGTGCTCCGCGCGACGGCGGGGGTGGAGAACGCCTCCGAGCACCCTTTCGCCCGTGCGATCGTGCGGTACGCGGACGAGCACCGCGTCGACGTCCCCTCCGTCGACGACTTCGAGAATTCCGCGGGCCTGGGCGTCCGCGGCCGGGTGGACGGACGCGACGTCCTGGTCGGCCGCCTACTGGTGATGGAGGACTCGGGGGTCGAGGTGTCGGAGGAACTGCGGGCCGCGGTCACCGCACTCGAGGCGGACGGCCTGACCACCGGACTGTCGGCGGTGGAGGGGATCGCCGTGGCGGCCTTCGGCCTGTCCGACGTGGTCAGGCCGGATGCGCCCGAGGCCGTGTCCCGGCTGCGGGCGGCAGGCCTGCGTACGGTGATGCTCACCGGTGACGGACCCGTCGTGGCCGCACACATCTCCGACCAGGTCGGCGTGGACGAAACGCACTCCGGGCTCATGCCGGGCGACAAGGTCGACCACATCCGGGACATGCAGTCCCGGGGGCGCCGGGTCGCGATGGTCGGGGACGGTGTCAACGACGGCCCGGCCCTGGCCGTGGCCGATCTCGGGATGGCGGTGGCCACGGGCAGCGACGTGGCGATCAGCGCCGCCGACCTGGTGCTTGTCCGCTCGCGGCTGACGATCGTTCCCGACTCGGTGGATCTGGCGGCGGCCACGCTCCGGACCATCCGGGTGAATCTGCTGTGGGCCTTCGGCTACAACGTGGCCGCGATCCCGATCGCCGCCGCCGGACTGCTCAATCCTGTCTTCTCGGCCGCCGCGATGGCGTTCAGCTCCTTCTTCGTGGTGAGCAACTCGCTCAGGCTCCGGCGTTTCGAGCCGCCGGGGCACGGAGCGGGACAGTCACGGTGAGCGCCTCAGGAGCGCAGTTCCCGCAGCTCGTCCAGTAGCCGGCTCTCGTCGGACTCGTCGTCGTCGTCCCCGGACGGCCCGCCGTCACCGAGCTCGTCCCGTAGCCACCTGGCCAGCAACACCACGACCGCGACGAGGACCGGTATCTCCCCGGAGATCCAGACCAGGACGCCCCCGATGAGCTGATCGTGGTGCAGGGCATCGGCGTCGAGGAGATCGAACGCCTCGTAGAAGGTGTTGCCCAGCAGGGTGTCGGAGGTCATGAGCACGATGCCGAACAGCGCGTGGAACGGCATGATCGCCAGAAGCAACGCCACGCGGCCGAGGGTGCCCGGCCTCTTGTACAGGAGGTCGATGCCCAGTATCGGCCAGAAGAACAGGAACCCGGTCACCAGGAAGTGGAAGTTCATCCACTGGTGCCCCCAGTGGTAACGGATCACGTCGTCGAACAGTGGGGTCAGATAGAAGAAGAACAGCGTGATGACGTAGATGGTCAGCGCCACCCAGGGATGGGTGAGGGTGCGGACCAGTCCGGAGCGCAGGAACGTCGTCGCCCACTCCCGTGGCCCGCTGATCCCCCCGGGCCGCTCCGGTCCGGCCACCCGCGCCAGGCCGAGCGGTGCGGCGGCGACGAGCAGGGGCGCCGCGGCGAGGTTGAGGATCAGGTGCAGCACCATGTGCATGCTGAACTGTGCGCTCGACCAGAGGTTGATGCCGGACGAGGTGGCCACCACCACGAGCAACCACCCCGCCGTCCAGAAGACGAGCCGGTGCCGCGGCCAGGACCCGCCCGCGCGCCGAACCGAGCGGACCGCCAGGAGGTAGACGGCGATCATGGCGAGCGCGATCGTCAACCAGAGCAGGTCGACGCGCCATCGGGTGAGCAGGCCCATCCAGGTCCACGGCCCGGGGACGTCGTATCCGATGTAGATCTGGTGCGCGGACGCCGCGGTGTAGAGGATGGCGGGCGACGGGATGCGGGCGGTGACGGCGGCGACGGCGAACACCGCCAGGACGAGGGCCACGTCCGGGATGACGGCCCGGGGGCGGGGTGTCGCCCCGGCCGGCGCGCGCCGACGAGCACGGACGACCGCGATCAGCACGAGCACGAGCGTGGCCGCGGCCTGCCCCAGCGCGAGCAACCCGTAAGTGGAGGTGAGGTCGCCGTCGTGGATCTGTATCCACGTGAGACCGACCCCGGTCCCGCCGAGGACGACCAGCACCACGGCCGTGAACCACCGGACACGCCTGAGCACCTCCGCCGCGGTCGAGGCCCCGTCCTCGTCGAGGGTGCGCAGGTAGGCCCACGTGGCGATGAGGACGCCCAGCCACAGGGCAGCGGCTGCCGAATGGAGCATCAGCAG
>Ga0079226_10002836_pt1 | contig 13357 bp, 11 predicted proteins | sample Poulit2014_FD_76345 | JGI IMG/M metagenome (GOLD analysis project Ga0079226, IMG submission 76345) | Agricultural soil microbial communities from Georgia to study Nitrogen management - Poultry litter 2014 | ecosystem: Environmental > Terrestrial > Soil > Agricultural land | place: USA: Georgia... | reverse complement strand
CAGGAGTCAACCGACTTACGTTCAAGGAAACTTAAATAGAATAATTAAATCCGAACATTTAAATGACTTTATTTTATATCGTTCGTGTTTTTAATCAAATTATTGCTTTATGAAACTGATTCAGTTAATTAAATTTTTATTTATGGGAATTAATATATGTGAGAAATTTTAATTAAAAAATAACATAATTAAAAGCCGTCTTCTTTCATTTGAAAAGAAGACAGCTAATACATAAGATTATTATTCTTTAGAAATTAATTGGAACTATACTTTCTAACTACTATTAATATTATTATTTTATAATAAACTGATCACAATCTGATTAATTTATTTTCTAAAGATTGTAATGGTCTGGCACCATTTTCTGTGATATGAAATCCGTTTTCAAAACGAAATCCACCCCATGAGTTAAAAAACAAAGGAATATCTACAGAAAAAATCATATCTTCTTTTATAGTTTCTTTAAATTGCTTATTAAGTGATGGTGGCTCAAATTCACTTACTCCAATACTATGACCACCTGTATAAACAAAGTGTTCTCCTAATCCAGCTTCTTCTACAGCTTTCCTTGAAGCTTCATCGACTTGATACCCTTCGTTTCCTGGTATTAATAATTCTTGAGCTACTTCTTGAGCTCTAATAGCTGCTTTAATAGCCACTTCAACTTCTTCCTCAACACCACCAATAATAATTGGTCTAGCAATCGCTGCATGATATCCTTCATATCTTGGCGCAATTGTTAAAACTACTAAATCATTATTTTGAATTTCTCTAAAAGATGTTCTTGCGATTATGGGAGCACTATTTTTCTTTCCTGAAGCTACCATGGTGTCAATTCCCATACCTTCAGAACCTAAAGATCTCATCACATATTCTGCTTCTGCTGCTATTTGTCTTTCTGTTTTACCTGCAGCAATTGCTTCAATTGCTGCATTCACACCACTTTCGGCAATATGATATGCGTGCTCGATTACTTTAATCTCATTTTTTGTTTTAATTAAGCGAAGATCCATTACCAATGAATCCGCGGGTAACATCGTATCTTTTCCTAAAATTTCCTCTAGTTTCACATAGAAATCATAAGACATTTTGTCCGATCCGGCTATTCCTATTTTTCCAAAATCTCTTCCTAATTCATTTTTAACTTGATCAATTGATTGTTTTAAAGTAACAATTTCTGCAAAAGGAAAATCATGCGCTCCATAATTAAACTCTTCTGCCACTAATACGTTATCACAATATGAGGAGGTATATACATATTCTTGAGATTCATATCCCGTTACTAATATTGGTTCCCCCTCTACTGGCATTAATACACATGCAGGCTCGAAATGTGGTTGATAATTAAATAAATATCTCGTATACTCTTGTCCAAACACAGCGCCGTCATTTGCATATAGAATTAATAAATCAAAACCTTCTGCTTTCATCTTATTTTTTAGATTAATTTGTCTTTGTTTAAATTCTTCTTCTGGAATTACAGGATAATTCATTGATATCCTCCTTCAAAATAATTCTATAAAAACATGTAATTTTTTATAGATTACAAATCAATAAACATCTTTCCACTCATCTATATTTTCAGAATCAAATTTAAATGGTTCACCTAGTAATACTTCAGTACCATCTCCAGTTTCACTCTCAACCACATCATAGCTACCTAAGTCACTTGCTTCAAACGAATCTCCTTCATCTCCATTTATAGTCCCTTCCACTAAAGCATGAGCTGTATAACCAGATAAGTACCCTAAATCAATCGGATTCCATAGGTAAATCCAAGGAGATACACCATTCTCAATATACTCTGCCATTTCACTTGGAAGACCTAATCCTGTGATTTTTATTTCGTCTTGTAAATCTCTATCTGTAATTACTTTAGATGCAGCTGCTAGACCAACTGTTGTAGGCGATACAATTGCTTTTAAATCTGGATAAGATTTTAATAATGCTTCTGTTTCTGAAACGCTTTTATCTCTTAAATCATCACCATATGCTACTTTTACTAATTCAATATCATCATATTCAGAGTCCTCTAACTCTTTTTCCATCCATTCAATCCATAAATTTTGGTTAGTCGCTTGTGAAGTTGCACTTAATATTGCAAACTCACCCTCATAGTCCATCATTTCAGCGACCGCTTCGATTTGAACACGACCCACTCCTTCTGGATCTGCTTGATTCACGTTAATCATTCTACTATTTGCATTAACTGCAGAGTCAGTAGAAACAACCTTTATTCCTTGATCCATTGCTTTTGTAAGAACTGGCTCTAAGGCATCTTCATCATTACCAGAAATAACGATACTGTCCACTTGTTGAGTAATTAATTCTTCAATTATTTGAACTTGTCCTTCAACGCTTGGTGAATCAGGAGCTCTTAAAATAGCTTCGTCTCCAATTTCTTCAATAGCATTTTCAAACCCTTCCATTAATTTTTCTCCAAATGGATTTCCTGTATTCTTGAATACAAATGCATGTCTTTTCGACCCTTCTTTTTCATCTCCTCCATCACCGCCCTCATTACTTTGCCCACCAGAATCGGTACTACATGCCGCTAAAACCAAAACTCCTATTAACAAAAAAATTGTAAGAAACCTGTTCATACATATTCCTCCCTTAGTTTATTTTTATTGAACAGTTAGAAACTGTTTAATAACATAGTTAATTTCTACTTTTGTTTACGTCTTTTAAATTTAATATTTGTGATTGTAACCGAAATAATTAATAATAATCCAGTTATCACCAACAAGGATTGTGCTGGTATATTAATTAGACCTAAACCATAGTGAAGAAATCCTATAATAAATACTGCAATAATTGCCCCTAGCATTTTTCCTTTTCCTCCAGCAGTACTTATACCACCTAAAGCTACCATTGCTATTACATCTAGCTCGTACATATCTGCAACATTTGGTCTAGTACTTCCCATTCTTGATGTTAAAAATATTGCTGTTATTGCCGCAGCCACACCTGCCATGGTAAATACAATGATTTTTATTTTGTCTACTTTTATCCCTGAAAACCTACTTGCTTTGGCATTACTTCCAATCGCATATATATGTCTTCCAAAAACGGTTTTGTGTAATATAAGCGATGAGATAATTGCGAAAACAACAAAGAGTAATAATATAAATGGAATTCCTCCTATATATCCCCACCCAAAATAATTAAACCATTCTGGGAAGCCACCAGCTGACTCGTCTTCCAAAAGGACATAAGCTAAACCTCGATACAAAATCATTGTGGATAATGTCACAATTACTGCTGAAAGCTGATATTTCACTATTAAATATCCATTTAAAAAACCACAGAGCGCCCCTACTAAAACACAGATCAAAACAGCTATTGACATTGGTACACCAACGTTATACAATACACCCATTGTAACCGCAGAGAATGCAACAGTTGAGCCAACTGAAATGTCAATTTCTCGCATAATCATTATTAATACCATAGGGAAAACAATAAATGACTTATCTAGGAATGTCATAGTTGCTCCAGTAATACTGTTATAATTTAAAAAATATGGTGACAATGTACTGTTAACAATAATAATTATTGCAAGTATTAAAACTAATAGCCATTCCCATTGAAGAAAGTAAGTCTTCCAAGAAAACTCTCTTTTATTAAGAATAATTCTATTGTTTATATAATCATTCCTCTCCATTTATATCACCCGCCTCAATAGTTGATTCCTTTCATACTTTTGGTTTACAATAACGTTAAATAAAACAGCGAACAAAATAACTGCGCCTTCTATAGCTGATTGCCAAAATGGTGAAACATGTATAAGTGGTAATGCATTGTTTAGAATCCCTAGTAACACTGCCCCTAACAAAACACCTGTAATTCTTCCAACCCCACCGTTTATGCTTACACCTCCCAAGATACAAGCAGCAATTACAGTTAATTCATAACCACTTGCGGTATTTCCTTGAGCTGAAGCATATTGAGAAACCCATAAAACTCCTGCTAAACCTGACAAACCACCCATTACTGAATATACTAGAATCAATATTTTATCTATATTTATACCAGATATTTTTGCAGATTCTGGATCACTACCAACCGCATAAATTCTTCTACCAGTAACAGTGAATGTCATAAAGTAATAGAAAAACAAAAATACAATGATTGCTATAAAAATGAGTGTGTTTATTCCAAGGATATTACTTGTAGCAATTGCTTTGAATGATTCCGGCATTTGGTGGGCATTTATCCATTCTCCTCCAGCTACCATAAATGTTGAACCCCTGTATACGTACATTAACCCTAATGAAGCAATAATAGGCAATACACCCAGCTTAGAAACGAGCAAACCTAAAATCACACCACATAAAACACCTACAAAAATTCCGATTAATACGGATAATAGAGGATGTAAATCTGGGTACATACTTACTGTCTGGGCAGTGATCATACCTGAAAGTGCCAATGTAGCCGCTATAGATAAGTCTATCCCCCTAGTTAGTAATACTAATAACATTCCGATTGCTAATATCGTTAAAATAGCAGCATTCGTAAATAAATCATTCAAATTACCTAAAGTCAAAAATTGAGGATTTAGAATTTGAATAATAATAAATAGCAATATAATAAAACCTAGTAATCCTACTTCTCTATGTTTAGCTATTTTAAATAGTATACTTTCTTTTCCTTCTGACTTATTAGACATTGTATACACCTCTTTATATCATTGTCATCTTGCTACCTCTTGAGTTTCAGTCATCTTTGTCATAGCTGCTTTTAAAATCAACTCTTGTGTTGCTTCTTCTCGATCAAACTCTCTTGTTACTCGTCCTTCGCACATCGTAATAATACGATCACTTAATCCTAAAATCTCGGTCATTTCAGATGAAACCATTATAATTCCATAACCTTTTTCTGCTAGTTCTGTGATAATGTCATAGATTGAAGACTTAGCCCCGACATCTACTCCTTTAGTTGGTTCATCAAATATTAAAATTTCCACATTATGTGTGAGTAACTTAGCGATAGAGACTTTTTGTTGGTTTCCTCCCGATAATGAATCAGCACTATGGAATACAGATGGTGTTTTAACATCTACTTTTTCGCTTAGTTCCTTAGATATTTCCAACTCTCTTTTTTCACTAAGCCAACCATTTTTAGAAAAATTACGTAATGAAGAAAGTGTAATATTTTTATAAATATCCCATGGCATAATTAAACTCTGTTCTTGTCTATCTTCAGGAAGATAACCTATTCCTAAATTGATTGCATCTGTTGGCGAGTCAATATTCAACCTTTTTCCATGTATAAAAATTTCTCCCTCATCTTTCGGCTCGATTCCAAAAATTGCTTGACATACTTCACTTCGTCCAGCTCCAACAAGTCCTGTTAATCCTAATATTTCACCTTTACGAAGTGTAAATGATACATCTTTAAAGTGACCAGCTTTTCCTATTTTATTTACTCTTAACAATTCCCCTTTGATTTCGTTGTTTTTAGTTGGATATAGTTGTTTTATTTCGCGTCCTACCATTGCTTGTATTAATCGATCATGAGTAACTTCCTCAATTCCCCAATTAACAACATACTTTCCATCTCTAAAAACAGTGACTCTATCCGCTAACCTAAACATATCTTCAAAGCGATGAGAAATAAAAATTATAGCTACTCCTTCTTCTCTTAAGGATTCAGCAATTTTATAAAGTTCTTCACTTTCACGATGCGTTAAAGCAGCTGTAGGCTCATCCATTATAATAATTTCAGCGTTTGTTGAAAGCGCTTTAGCTATTTCGACTACTTGTTGCTCTGCTACACTTAATGAGCTTACCTCTTTTCTTGGATCTAATGAAGAACCCAAACTTTCTAATATTTTTTTTGCGTCCGAATGCATCTTATTCCACTGTATTCTTCTCGATAGTTTGTTTACCTTTTCATGTCCCATAAAAATATTTTCAGTTATTGTAAGGTTAGGATAATTAGTAGCATGTTGGTATATAGCGGCTATATTATATTTACTAGCATCTTTTGGATTATTAAATTCTACTTTCTCACCTTTAATAAAAACTTCTCCATCATCCGGTTTATGTACTCCAGTAATAATTTTAATAAACGTTGATTTACCAGCACCATTCTCTCCCATTAGAGCATGGATTTCTCCTGGTTTAAGTTGGAAATACACATCATCCAAAGCTTTCACACCTGGAAATTCTTTTACGATCCCATTTAACTCTAATATGTACTCACTCATAAAGTTCCCCTCCAACGTACTAAGTGCTTTCAATTAAGTAAGCCCTTTCAAATAAATTAATAAATAATAGAAACTATCTAACCATTTAGCATGAATGTTTGTTTGTGTTTATTAATATTCTTTGTTTTGTTTTATTTACTTTTGTTTAGTTTATATTATCATGCTTTTAATTATATCGCAACTATATTTTGAACTTTCTGTATTTTCTTATTATATTTATGTTTATAATAAAAATATGTAATCTTTATATCTTTTTGTAGCTTAAAGTTATACGAAACCAATAATGATCAACATTAAAAATCACGATAGATCTCGTATAACTAATCCTATATGACTTTTTTTAGTATAAGAGGGTATAAAAGTTTTTTCATGTATAATAACTTGCAAGAAAATAAAGCTAGCATTTTCACGTATGTATATGAAGTTCAGAAATGTACAGTACTAGATATTTAATTATCTATTCATTATTCACTTTATGCCTTTATCACATGTATAGAGTTTTCTTCTAATTGTTTTACAGTTTCCTGATTCACTTTATTATTTGTAATGATATAGTCCGCTACATTAATATCGTTTAATCGAAAAAATGCTTTAACGCCAAATTTACTATGATCTAATAAAACATATACAGTTTCAGCACTTTCAATCATTTTATCTTTGATTCTTGCTTGCATTTCATCTGATTCACTAATTCCATGCTTCATATGAAGTCCATTACAAGATATAAACGCTTTACTCACATGATACGTATTAAATGTTGATTCAGCCAATGGGCCAACAAATGACATTGATTTTGATACCAATGTTCCTCCTGTTGATATAACAGTTATTTGTTTTTTCGCACTTAATTCCATTACAACGCGATTGGAGTTCGTTAAGACAGTTAGCGGGATATCTGGTAAAGCTTTAGCCATGTACCAAGCAGTAGAACTTGCATCTAAGATAATTTCATCACCTTCTACTACTTCTTTTACTGCCTTATAAGCTATTGCTCTTTTTTCTTTGATATTCTTTACTTCCCTTTCAGCAAAAGACATCTCCATCGAATTAGATGGTGAAATACTTATTGCTCCTCCATGGCTTCTTGCTAATTTTTGATCTACTTCTAACTTTTCCAAATCTCTCCTAATTGTTTCTTCAGTTACTGAAAATGCTTTACTTAAGTCTGTTACTCGTACACTTTTCTTATCATTAACCAATTCGAGTATTTTTTGTTGCCTTTCTGCGACAAGCATGATAAACCCTTCTTTCTAAACTATAATACTCCTAATTATATAATAGATTCTCTGGAAAGTCAGAGAATCTATTAATACTTATTATCGAGTAAATGCTGCCGCTACTCCTCCATCAACAGTAATCATGCAACCAGTAGTTTTGGCAGATTTTGAGGAAGATAAATAAACAATAGATTCAGCAATATCTTCAGGTAGGACATTCACATTTAGTATCGTTCTTTTCCGATAATGTTCTTCTAAATCATCCTCACCAATTCCATATGAGGATGCTCTTTCTTTTTTCCAATTAGAATCCCAAATTTTCGAACCACGAATGACTGCATCTGGCAGAACAGAATTGACTCGAATACCGTATTGACCACCATCAGCAGCTACAGTCCTAGCTAAATGCACTTCCGCTGCTTTAGCAGTACTATAGGCGGCAGCATTTTTTCCAGCATATATGGAATTTTTAGATCCTACAAAAACCATATTTCCTCCTATTGCCTGTTCCTTCATCAATTTAAACGCTTCTCTAGCTACTAAAAAATACCCAGTTACAAGCACATCTATATTCATATTCCATTTTTCTAAAGTTGTTTCTTCAAAGGAACTCGAACTAGCTAGTCCTGCATTATTAACTAATATATCTAATCCACCATAAGTTAGAATTGTCTCTTTTATCGCTAATGACACTTGTTTTTCACTAGTTACATCTACTTCAACTGCAATAGCACGATTTACACCGTAATGTTGGTTAACCTCCTCGGCTAATTGCTGAGCTCCCTCTAAATTAATATCCGCTAAAACTACATGTGCGCCTGCATCAACTAATTTATAACAAGTTGCACTACCTATACCACCTGCACCTCCTGTAATGAACGCAATTTTTCGTGAAAACTCATCTTCAGGAGGAGCTAAACTTAATTTATATAACTCTAAAGGCCAGTATTCAATAGCAAATGATTCTGCCTCATTTAGTGATACAAAATTTCCCAACGCAGAAGAACCTTTCATTACAGAAATAGCACGATAATATAGTGATGCACTAACGTTTGCAGCTTCCCAAGATTTACCTGTGTTTATCATACCGATACCTGGTATAAGAATTACTCGTGGTACAGGTTCAAACATGTTGTCTGATTCAGACTTATTTCTATTAAAGTAATCAACATAAGCAATTTCGAAATCACTAATCCCAGTTCTTATTCTATCAACTAACATATGCATATTATTATTTTGAGGATCCCAGTCGATAAATAGCGGTGTTTGTTTTGTATGAACTAAATGATCCGGACAAGCTGCTCCAACTTGGGATAATTTATAAGCATCTTTACTATTAACAAATTCAATAATATTCTCACTATCATCATAGCTAACAATCATGTTATTTTCTTTACTTACTTCACCTCTAATAACAGGCAAAATTTCCGCAAGGATTGATTCTCTTTTATGTTTATCCAATACATTATATTTATTTCCACCAAAATTAGGTTTATTATTTATCTTTTCTTGAATATAGTCCTCTGCTTCTTGAATTATCTCGATTGTTTTATCATAACTCTTTTTTGATGTATCTCCCCAAGTGACAAGTCCATGTTTTTCCATTATGACCAATTCAGCATTCGGATTATTTTGTACACCTTCTGCTATCATTTTTGATAAGGTAAAGCCTGGACGCACATATGGGATCCAAACATATCTTTCTCCATAAATTTCTTTGGCAATCTCTTCTCCATTATCAGAACAAGCAATGCTAATAATTGCATCTGGATGCGTATGATCCACATGCTTAAAAGGTAAAAATGCATGTAATAATGTTTCAATAGATGACCGTGGATGTTTGGAATCTATCATGCATTTTTCCAAATAGCTTACCATTTCTTCGTCACTCATTGTATCTCTACTCAGTAAAACTTTAATATCTTCCATCTTTAAGCCAGTAAAGTTTTTTTCGGTCATGGTAGCTAAGTCAGAACCGCTTCCTTTAACCCATAGCACCTCGATTTCTCGTCCAACATGATCAATTTCAACTGATTTAGTAGAAGTGTTTCCTCCTCCCCAATTTGCTATAGACCGATCCTGTCCAAATAAATTAGAACGATAAACTAAACTTGCTAAATCATTTTTAAACTCTTCTTTTTCAATCTCCCATTTATTTTCAGGCATTTTTTTCCTCCATTATTTTAAAAATTTGTTTTTTTATAGTGCCATCAATCATTTCGTTTTGACATAACGTCTTCTTCATATTTTTGTACCTCATCTAACCACGATTCACCTACCGGCACATTCATAATCTCACAGTAATAATCCCAAATTGCTCCAAAAGGATACGTTTTAAACTCTTCCATTAATGTTAAACGTTTCGTGAAGTTTCCTTCATCTTGTAATTGTTTTAACTGTTCATTTGGAAGTAATAAAGCGTATAGTAATGATTTAATCATATTTCGTGTACCTATTGTCCAAGCAGCGACTCGATTGATACTTGCATCAAAAAAGTCTAATCCTATCATTACTTTATCTAAAGCACCGTTTCTTACAATTTCTAAACCAATTTCTTTTAATTCATCATCTAAAATAATGACATGATCACTATCCCATCTAACTGGTCTTGAAACATGTAATGCCAACTTTTCATTAAATAATAGCATGGAGGATATTTTATTAGACACTACTTCTGTTGGGTGATAGTGGCCTGTATCTAATAAGCATAATTTGTTATTTTTCAGTGAATAATTTAAATAAAATTCATGCGATCCTACTACATATGCTTCTGATCCTATACCGAACAATTTACTTTCTAATGCATCTAAATTATATTTTTCATCAATTTTTTCTGTGAATATTTCATCTAGAGAATCTTTTAATCTCTGTCTCGGTGTTAGTCGGTCACTAGGAATATCTTTATATCCATCTGGAATCCAAATATTTGTTAAAGAAGGTGTGCCTAGTTCTTTACCAAAATATTCACCTATTCTCCTGCTTGCCACACAATGATTAATCCAAAAATCTCTTATTTCTTTATCTGGGTGCGAAAGAGTTAGCCCGTCATCTGACTTTGCATGAGAAAATAATGTTGGATTAAAATCTAAGCCTAAGCCATGTTCCTTTGCCCAATTCAACCAATTCGCAAAATGTTCTGGTTTCAATTCATCTCTATCAACTACTTCACCATTGGTTTCAGCATATATAGCATGTAAGTTAACTCGATGTTTGCCGGGAATTAAAGATAATGCTTTTTCTAAATCGCTTCTTAATTCTTGAGGATTTCTAGCTTTACCAGGGTAATTACCTGTAACATCAATTCCTCCCGATAATTCTTGTTTGTTTACTTCAAATCCCGAAATATCATCTCCTTGCCAACAATGAATAGAAATAGGAACCTGTTTTAACTTTTCAATCGCCTCATCTACATCAATACCCCATTTTTCATATTGTTGTTTAGCAATGTTAAAGTTTTCTTTTATATCCAATTTAATCCCTCCATCTTATTTTCTGCTTCATATAGTCACAACTTAAAAGACTTTTTAATTAGCATTCTAGCTTCTGTCAGGTCGTCTATTATTTTTAAGGTTATTAACTGAGAAATAAGGTTACCAATAGACGTAGCTTCTACTGGTCCAGCGACGACCTTTTTATTCGTAGTATTTGCAATTAACTGATTCAGTAGCTCGTTTTGTGAACCCCCACCAATTACATTAATTGTTTCTAATTCTTCTCCAAGTATTTCTTCTATTTGGGAAATTGCAGTTACATAACTTTGCGCTAAACTTTCAAATACACATTTTGCAACTTTTCCCGGAGTGTTTGGAATTTCTTGTTCTGTTTCTTCACAATAATTGATTATTTCTTCCATCATATTATCAGGTTTTAAAAACCTATCATCATTCACATTTACAATAGAATTAAAACATTTTTCTTTTCGAGCTAAGTCAACAAATTCTTGAAAACTATATTTACCTTTGTAATGTCTTTTTACTTCTTGAATCATCCAAAGTCCCATAATATTTTTTAAAAAGCGAAAGCGGTAATCGAAGCCACCTTCATTTGTAAAATTGTAACTCAACGCTTTAGAAGTACAAATAGAAAAATCATTTTCTACACCTATTAAAGACCAAGTACCTGAACTAATATAAATAGACCTCTCAACTTCAGGCACAGATACAACTGCAGATGCTGTATCATGAGTTGCAGGTAATATAACTTGCATATCAAAGCCAAATTCCTGTACAAGTTCTTGTCTTAAATTACCTAGTTTTGTTTTAGGCGGATGGATTTCATGAAACATATCTTGATTAATATTTAATTTATCTAATATCTCTTCATCCCATTGTTTGGTTTTAGCATTTACTAATTGTGTTGTAGTTGCATTTGTGTATTCATTAACTTTTATTCCTGACAATAAGAAGTGTAAGTAGTCTGGTATCATCAGAAAAGATTTTGCCTTTTTTAGAATTGACGGAGTATCTTTATTTATTTTATGCAACTGATAAATGGTATTAAATTTCTGAAACTGAATACCAGTTTCTGCATACAATTTATCTCTTGATATAATTTCGTGTACTTTTTCCATCATTCCATCCGTTCTAGGGTCACGATATGTGATCGTATCAGTTAATAACTCATCGTTTCCATCTAATAAGACAAAGTCTACCGCCCATGTGTCTACTCCTATACTTTCAGGATTAAATCCCATTTCTTTACACTTATGTATACCTTTTTTAATTTCTTCAAATAATGTTGGAACATTCCAACAAAAGTGTCCATTTCGTTCTATTATTTCATTTCCAAATTTGTGAATTTCTATTAACTTCAATTGATTTTGCTCTCGATAACCCGCCATTACTTTCCCGCCAGAAGCACCAATATCTACTGCTAGGCTACAGTTTTTTATTTTGCACCCTCCTTTAACGGCAACATTTGATATAAAATAGCGTTAGATTATTAATAATGAATTACTAAAAAGTTTATTTTTCTAATGAGAATACTAATCTTAGTTCTTTCGCAACTGGACTACTATCCTCATTCGTTTCCATCACCGGTTCCATGTACCTCCACCATTTTTGGTTTATTTCAGTAGAAGAAAATTTATCCCATAGCTCCAAATCTTCAATTTCGAGATATCCAAACAATAAACTAGTTTCTTCATCTAGATAAATCAAATATCTATTCACACCATGTTCTTTTAAACCTTCTACCATTTCGGGCCAAATTTCTTGATGTCTCTTTTCGTATTCTTCATGCATTTCAGGATAAACCTTCATTAAAATAGATTTTTTAAACATGATTTACCTCTCCTTGTTTACATTCAATTCCTTTGACACCGCTTTCATTTCGACGTTATACAAATATAGTAATTCAAATACTAAGTAAAGTCAACATAAACAAAAATAAAACAAAAAATAGTAAACTTTTTTGTGCTTGTTTAGGTTTGTTTATGGTATGAATTTGACTGTTTCATTAAATTTTTCTACTTATTATATTACATCTCAGGAACGTCATATGACGCATTTTATTCTTGATATCACCGTTTTCTGTTTATATCTTAAATTCTATTTTTATATTGCTAATAATAGTCAAGTTCTAATTGGTAAAGAAACAGAAACAAAAAAGGAAGAAATCTATGTAGACTCTCCCCGTAATAAAAACACTATATTTTTATGAACTTCCTAAACATTACATAACTGATCCATATCATTTATCGTGAGCAGTTATGTAATTTATGCAAACGTTGTTTTGTCTTTAAATAATATCTGATGTTCAGCTTTAAAACAGCTTCAAATCAATATATTTATTTCTTGTATTTCTAATTATATTTTATATTGAATATATGCATTTATATTAAGCTTATCTAAACAAATCTAAAAACTTCTCCCAAAAACCTTTTTCTTCTTCTGGTTCTTCTTCTGTTTCTGGCTCTTCTTTT
>Ga0079226_10002835_pt1 | contig 13360 bp, 10 predicted proteins | sample Poulit2014_FD_76345 | JGI IMG/M metagenome (GOLD analysis project Ga0079226, IMG submission 76345) | Agricultural soil microbial communities from Georgia to study Nitrogen management - Poultry litter 2014 | ecosystem: Environmental > Terrestrial > Soil > Agricultural land | place: USA: Georgia... | reverse complement strand
TGCACTATTATCACCTGCTTGAATAGCGTTGCCACCCAAAGCTACAACTATTCTTTTCATTTTATTTACTTCCTTCATTAACTGATGGAATAAATAAATTGCCTAAAGTAGCGGCCATTATTGCTTTGATAGAATGCAATCTATTTTCCGCTTCAGTAAATTGCCAAGCGTATTGAGAGTTAAAGACTTCATCAGTAACTTCCATTTCACTTAAACCATACTTTTCATAAATTTCTTCGCCAACTTTAGTAGTGCGATCGTGAAATGCTGGTAAACAGTGCATAAAGATCAATTGATCATCTGGAGTTCCCGTCATTTGCATCATTTTCATTGTGACCGTATAAGGCTTTAATAACTTAATTCTCTCGCTTCAGTCATTTTCACCCATTGATACCCAGACATCAGTGTAAATAATATTGGCTCCTTTAACGCCTTTTTCAATGTCATCAGTAATCAAATTCTTAGAACCAGAATCTTGGGCAAAATCCTGCGCAATCTTTTGTACATCTGGATGAGTAAACAAAGGCTTTGGCGTAACTATGTGGACGTTAACTCCCAACATACTTCCAGCTACTAAAAGACTGTCGGCAACGTTATCGCGGCCATCTCCTACATAAGCTAAAGTAAGCCCCTTTAGGTGACCAAACTTTTCTTTAATGGTCATAAAGTCGGCTAACATTTGCGTTGGGTGCCATTTATCGGTCAATCCGTTCCAGACAGGTACACCAGAATACTTGGCCAGGTCTTCTACATCCTTTTGAGCAAAGCCACGATATTCAATACCATCAAACATGCTGCCCAAAACTTTTGCAGTATCTTCAATGCTTTCTTTTTTACCTAAGTGAATTTCACCAGCACCCATATATTCAGGATTTGCGCCTAAGTCATTGCAAGCAACAACAAAGGCTGAGCGCGTTCTTGTTGAAGATTTTTCAAATAAAAGAGCTATATTCTTGCCCTTTAAATATTCGTGAGGAATATTTTCTTTCTTTAGTTCCTTTAAATGAAGTGCAAAATCAATTAAGTAATTAATCTCTGCTGGAGTATAATCCTTGCATTTTAATAAACTTCTACCTTGAAAAACGTTTTATAAATATTTCATTTTTCTGCCTCTTACAAATCTTCACGAACAAGTGGACATGACATGCATCTTGATCCTCCGCGACCACGAGAAAGCTCACTTGAATGAATCTTATGAACTAAAATGCCATGTTTTCTTAACAAATCATTTGATACATAATTACGATCATAAGTAACGACTTCACCTGGTGCAATAGCCAAGGTGTTTGAGCCGTCATTCCATTGTTCACAAGCAGCCGCAATCGAATCACCATTGCCAGTCGGAATTAAGTCAATCTCTGATACGTGTAAGTATTTCTTTAAAACTTTAACCAAATCATTTTCTGGCGTAATTTTAACCTCACCATGATCGTCTTGCTCTAAAACATAAATATCAATTTTCCCTGCTTTATCTAAAATAAAAGGATGAACGGTGAATTGATCATAATTAATCATTGTAAAGACCGTGTCTAAGTGCATCATAGCATGATTGTGCGGTATTTTGATTGCTAAAATTATGTCATAACTAGAATGACCAAAAAGACTATGAGCAAGATCGGTAATGGCAGCTGCTGAAGTTCTTTGAGAAATACCAATCGCTAAAACATGATTGTTCAAAACTAATTCATCGCCGCCCTCTAAGCGTCCATGAGTATAACGATCTCGCCAGACAGGAATATTGGCATCTTTAAATTTGGGATGATGCTTCAATATAGTTTCCATAAATAAAGATTCACGTCTTCTAGCTCTAAATGTCATCCTATTAATAGTCATGCCATTAGCAATTGCCGCTTGTTGATCACGGGTAAAATATACATTTGGCATCGGATCTAAGTAAAATGGATAATCTGGATCTTCAGCTAGATCGGCTAATGAAGGTGTTATATTTTGTATTTCATTTTTTCTAATTCCAGCAATTATCTGTTTAACCATGTCATTTACTGGCAAGGCCATTAAATAATCCATTAACAGTTGATGTAATGGATCTTCTTTTTTGATGTTAGATTCTTCTAATAATTGATCTACAAATTTCGTGCGGACATCTTTATTAGTCAAAGATTGTGCTAATAAATCTTCTAAATAAACGACATGAACTCCCTGTTTTTCCAAAGTATGGGCAAAATAATCATGTTCTTTTTGTGCAATTTTCAAATACGGAATATCATCAATTAACATCCGATTTAAAATATCCGGTGAAAGATTTTCTAATTCTTTTCCTGGTCGATGTAACATAACTGTTTTCAATTTGCCAATTTCGGAATAAACATGAATTAAGTCAGTCATTATACCGTCTCCTTGTATTCGCTTACAATAATTATGGATCAATTAGTTACAAGTTACAATCTTAAAGGCTTAAAGCATCAATTATTCTTTTCATTAATGGCGTAACCTTTTGATCTTTACGCCATGCTAATTGTAAATGTGTTATCCAGTTACTATGCTTAATCGGAATAAGATCACCAGGAGCATATGTAGAGGCAATGGATTCCGGAACAAGAGCCACTCCCATTTTTCGTTTAGCCCAGGTGATCGCTGTTCTGGAATCATCACATTTAACAGCATAAAACGGTTTAATTCCATGATGAGCAAAAGTTTGATTAAAAATCTCTTCAAATCGCCGGTAGATAATAAGAGGCTGCTCATTTAAATCTTTAATTCTTAATTCCGTTTTATCCTTAAATTTAGGATCAACAGTAACTGCCATCATTCTTTCTGTAGTTAAAGTTTTCGCCTTTAAACCGTTACGATTATAGGGAGTACGAACAATACCTAAATCGATTGTTTTCTTTTCCAATTTATCGATAATACCAAAAGTATTGTCCTCATAAATATCAAAGTTAATTTCAGGATAAAATTCAGTTAAGGCTTGAAAATTCTTCATAGGAATAAGACCAGTTGATGAAGAAGCCATTCCAATTGCAACTGTGCCTAATTCGCCAGAAATGGTCTTGTGGACCTGATTCTTAGCACTTTCAGATAGCGATAAGATTTCACTAGCATAGCTCTGTAAAATTTGTCCCGCATCCGTTAATTCGATACCATGAGCAGTCCGCTTGAATAATTGTGCTCCCAATTCTTTTTCCAATTGCTTTAATTGATAACTTAACGGTGGTTGCGCAATATAAAGTCTTTTAGCCGCAGACGTGATTTGTTTTTCTTCGGCTACTACTAAAAAGTAACGTAATTGTTTAATATTCATTGATCTATCCTTTTTATTTTGGTTACAGGTCTTATTAAAATTTTTTATATCTTATATTTTAATTTAGTATTTTCATCTCCACAACATATGTGCTACTTTATTAAGGTAGATTTGGAGGGAATAAAATGTCTGAAAAATTTCACGGCTTAACTCAAGCCGAAGCAGAAAAACGACTTAAAGAAGATGGTCTAAACGAAGTTCCTGAACCTGAATACAACTTCTTTAAGGAATTTTTATCAAAATTATGGAATCTCTCTGCTTGGATTCTTGAAGGTGCATTAATCCTTGAATGTATCCTCGGCAAGTGGATTCAATCATTATTTGTTTTATTCATGCTTCTTTCTGCAGCTTTTAACGGTGCATCAAAGAAGAAGCAATCACGACGGGTATTAAATACCATCTCACACGAATTAACGCCTAAAGTTGCTGTAGAGCGTGATGGTAAGTGGATTAAAATTGACTCTAAGCAATTGGTTAAAGGCGATTTAATTTCACTTCAACGTGGGGATGTTTTAGCTGCTGACGTAAAAATAGTTAGTGGCAACATTGCCTGTGACGAAAGTTCAATTACTGGTGAATCTAAAGCTGTTAAAAAGAATATCGATGATACAGCTTATGCTGGTACCACTGTAGTTGAGGGCGACGGCTTAGCAATCGTTACTGCAACTGGCAAGGATTCTAGAAGTGGTAAAACCATTAATTTGATTAACAACTCAGCTGCACCTGGTCACTTGCAACAACTTTTAACAAAGATTATCTACTACCTTTGCTTACTCGATGGTGTACTTACCTTAGTTATCATCATTGCTTCATTCTTTAAGGGCGGCAATTTCGATACCTTTATTAATATGTTGCCATTCTTGGCTATGATGTTTATTGCTTCAATTCCTGTTGCCATGCCATCAACTTTTGCATTATCCAACTCATTTGAAGCAACTCGCTTAAGTAAGGAAGGCGTCTTAACTGCCGATTTAACCGGTATTCAAGATGCGGCTAACTTAAACTTACTTTTACTTGATAAGACCGGTACAATCACTGAAAATAAAACAGCCGTTGCTAGCTGGAGCGATTTAAGTGATTTACCTGATCAAGACGTTTTAGTTTTAGCTGGTAGTGCAACCGACAAACGTAATGCAGGTATTATTGATATTGCTATTGATGAATACTTAAAAGAAAATGGCATCCCTGTCATGGACGTTGATCACTTCACCCCATTTACTTCTGACACCGGTTATTCTATGGCAGAAGTTGATGGTCATAACGTTAAGTTAGGTTCATTTAAGCAACTTTCCTTAATCGATAAAAATGCTAATGAAGTGGTCGAAGGTATTAACTTTAAGGCTGGACGTTCAGTTGCTGTGTTGATCGATGATAAGCTTGCAGGAGTCTTTATCTTACAAGATAAGGTAAGAAAAGATTCCAAGGCTGCTTTGGCAGAACTTAAAAAGCGTGGCGTACGTCCAATTATGTTAACTGGTGATAACCAAAGAACGGCTGCCGCTGTCGCTGAACAAGTTGATTTAACTGGGAATGTTATCTCTATTCATGACTTCGATGAAAGCACTGATGTTGATGAATTAGCTGGTATCGCCGATGTTTTGCCTGAAGACAAACTTAAAATGGTTAAATTCTTCCAAGAAAAAGGCTATATCGTTGGTATGACTGGTGATGGTGTTAACGATTCTCCTGCTTTAAAGCAAGCTGAAGTTGGTATTGCTGTTTCTAACGCTGCCGATGTTGCTAAGCGTTCAAGTAAGATGGTACTTCTGGATGACGGCTTAAGTTCTATTGTTAAGATTCTTGATGCGGGTCACCGTGTATACCAAAGAATGACTACTTGGTCACTTACTAAACTCGCTAGAACTGCCGAATTAACTATGCTTTTAACCTTTGGTTACCTCTTCTTCAACTATATTCCAATGGCATTAAACGCAATGGTTATTTATACAGTTATGAATAATATGGTAACTATGATGATCGGTACTGACCGGACTCATATTACTTACAAGCCTGAAAACTGGAATATGGCAAGATTAGCTAAAATTGCATTTTCACTTGCTTCAGGTTGGACAATTATCGGTTTCACATTTGTCAGCTACCTAAACTTACATGGCTGGAGTCATAATTCAATTTCTACCATGGTTTATGTTTACTTAGTTCTTAGTGCAATGCTAATTGTATTGATTACTAGAACTCGTAAATACTTCTGGCAAGATTATCCATCTAAATTAGTTGGTATCGTCCAAATTGCTGACGTCGCATTAACATTTATTTTAGCCTTGTGTGGCTTGGCAATGGCTCAAATTAGTTGGCAAAACTTATTAATTACGGTTGTAGTGGCATTGGTTGCTGCAGTCATTATTGATTTGATTTACCAACCTGTAATGAAAAATAGATAATTATAAAATATAAAAAAAGAACTCTGATTACTACATTGTAGTTTCAGAGTGCTTTTTATTTTGACTAATAATTAGAAACTGTAGTCAAGACGTTTAAAGCTTTAACATATTCGCCATCGGCAATTTTAATAAATGGCTTTTCATTAATTTCTTTATGACCTAAGTAATTAACCTTAGCGCCACGCTTCAAAAACTTGCCTGGAATTTTTTCGCCCTTCTCATCATAAATAAAGGAAGGCTTCTTAATTCTATTAACTACCTTTATAGTGGACTTCATATATGGCAAGAATGCTTCTTCTTTAACAAATCTATTCTTACGAATCTTTACATAAGTATCACCATTAATTATCTTTATAGCACGTACTTTGTAAAGTTTTCCCTTTCTCAGATGTCCAACTTTAACACCATGCTTATTATAAACAGTAGCATTTCTAGTTAGATTTAATCTTTTACCTTGTCTAACTGGATTGGTAATGGCTGCGTCAACACTTTGTGTAGTTGCTACGCCCAATCCAATAACTGCCAACATTATACCTGCAGCAGAAATAATTTGCTTTCTCATCATAATCCACCCCCGTAGTGTTTATACCATTTTTCACCTTTATTTTATCAAAAATAATTCAATTAGAAGCATTTTTTACTCAACTGTTTTATAACTATTTCTTTAATTCTGCTAAAATTATCTATAACACTACTTACAAGGGAGTAATTACTTATGATTTTAACTTGGGATATAATTAGTAGAACTATTGAAGTACTATGGATTATTAACATTGCATTCGCTGTTTGGACGGTTTTTAGAAGTCGTCGCAGTGTTGTTGCAACTTGGGCATGGATGCTGGTATTAACTGTTTTGCCAGGTATTGGCTTTATTCTCTATCTCTTCTTTGGACGTCAGCTTTCACATGATGAAATTTTTGCTATTCAAGAAGAACAGAAAAAGGTGCAAAGACATTATTTAGCTGAACAGCGCGATATGCTTAAAGAACATGATCTTTTGCCTGAAAAAGAACGACTTCCACGGGTAAGAATGCTTTCAGAATTAAATCTTAACAATGATGATGCAATTTTAACTTTTGACAATCAAGTTAAGGTTTTTACCTCTGGGCCAGAGCTTTTTGATCAAATGATCCTTGATATTAAAAATGCTAAAAAATCTATTAGTTTGGAATTTTATACTTTTTATTCTGATCAATTGGGCAAGCGAGTTTTAAAGGCTCTAGAAGCGGCTGCAGCTAATGGTGCTAAAGTACGGGTGATTTATGATACTTCTGGATCACGTGGCACTAAGCCTGCTTTTTTTGACCATCTGCGTGAATTAGGTGGTGAGGTTCAACCATTCATTTCTACTTCCAAAAAGCACTGGTTTACTACACCTCGACTTAATTATCATTTGCATAGAAAATTGGTCATTATTGATCACCACATTGGTTATATTGGCGGATTTAATATTGGAGATCAATATGTTAATAAATCACCCAAATTTGGTCATTGGCGCGACACTCACTTGCGCGTAATTGGACAATCATCTGTTTTAATGGAAGTCCGTTTTGCAATGGATTGGAACACTTCAATCAGAAGAACTAATTTACCTAAATTTGAATTAAAAGAACTCAAATCATTTAGAGTTAACCGCAAGGACATTAATGATAGTAAGAATGTAGCAATGCAGATTGTTTCCTCAGGTCCCGACAACCAACACTATGGAATTAGGCGAGGCTACCAGGGAATCATTGCAGGAGCCAAAAAATATATCTATATTCAAACGCCTTATTTAATTCCTGAAGAATCAATTCTTGAAGCTTTAATTATTGCTGCTAATAGTGGAATTGATGTGCGAATTATGATCCCATGTATGCCTGATCACCCATTTGTTTACCGAGCTACGGAATATTATGCTAAATACTTAGTAGCTCACAATGTTAAAGTTTATAAATATAATGATGGCTTTATTCATGCTAAAACGATGGTGAGTGGCTCTAATATTTCTTCAGTTGGTTCTGCCAATCAAGACTTCCGGAGTTATACATTAAACTTCGAAGTAAATTCATTCAATTATAATCCTGCCCTAACTCAAGAATTAAAAGAAATTTTTGAAAAAGACTTAGATAAATGTACTCTTTTAACTAATGAATACTTCGCCAAACAGTCTTCATGGTTAAAATTCAAACAATACTTTTCAAGATTATTATCACCTATTTTTTAAAACGAAAAACCCTTTATCAGTATATATGATAAGGGATTTTGTTTTCTAAATAATGCAGTTTTATTTCTTTACTTATTTTTTATAAGCTGTATAATGATATTAACTATTAAAAAGTAAGGAGGATAAAACTTGGCTAATAGAGTAAAACTAGGCGTTTTGAATTTAATGCATGATAAGTTAGATACTCAACAAAGATTTGCACATGTTTTACCAGACGCAGACCTGACTTTCTTTTACCCACGTATGCATTATCAAAATCGTCCTGTTCCACCCGAAGTTGCTAAAATTTCTCAACCATTAGATCTTAATCATATCCAAGATTTCGATGGCTTTATTATTACTGGTGCTCCGTTAGATCACCTGGATTTTGAGCAAGTCACCTATATCGAGGAAGTCCGATGTTTGCTTCAGTTATTAGATAAATACAAATTACAGCAATTATATTTTTGCTGGGGCGCAATGGTAGCTTTAGATTACTTTTACGATATTCAAAAAAGAATTTTGGCGGAAAAAATCTTTGGTACTTTTCCTCACTTAATAATCGAACCAAATTCCTTATTAAATGGTCTTAGCCAAGGATTTATTGCTCCACATGCTCGTTACGCTGAAATGAACAAAGCACAGACTATGCAAGATCCACGCTTAACTATTAATTCAGTAGACGAAAACGGCCATCTATTTATGGTATCTTCTTTAACAAAATCAGAGCAAAATTTCGTTTTCTCTCACATTGAATATGATCGTGAAGGTTTAAAGAAGGAATATGAAAGAGAAATTGCCGCACATCCAGAGCGACATTACAAAAGGCCTGAAAATTATTCATTATCTGCTCCACTTTTTCAATGGAAAGATACTCAAAAAATATTCTTTGATAATTGGTTAACCCAGGTCAAAAAAAGCAAATTAGTGTTAGATAAATAAGAGAGGTATACATTATGTCTACAATTTTTAATTCAGTTACAGAACTTATCGGAAACACCCCATTACTTAAGCTAAATCGTGTTGTCCCTGACGATGCGGCAGATGTTTACGTAAAGTTGGAATTTGAAAATCCAGCTGGTTCAATTAAAGATAGAATTGCTTTAGCCATGATTGAAAAAGCAGAACGAGATGGTATTTTAAAGCCAGGCGGTACAATCGTAGAACCAACTTCAGGCAATACTGGTATTGGTTTGGCTATGGTTGCCGCAGCTAAAGGTTATCATATTATCATTGTGATGCCGGAAACTATGAGCGTTGAGCGTCGTAAATTGATGAAGGGCTACGGTGCTGAACTCATTTTGACACCAGGTGCAGACGGTATGAAGGGCTCAATTGCCAAGGCTGAAGAACTCGTTAAAGAAAAAGGTTACTTCATGCCAATGCAATTTAATAATGCTGAAAACCCTAATATTCATGAATTAACTACAGGACCGGAAATTATTGCTGCAATGAACGGAATTGGTAAATCAATTGACGCATTTGTAGCTGGTGTTGGTACTGGTGGTACTTTATCAGGAATTGGACATGCTCTTAAACGTGAAAATTCAGCTACTAAGGTATTTGCATTAGAACCAACTGAATCTCCATTATTAAAAGATGGTAAGACTGGGAAACATGGTATTCAAGGAATTGCCGCTGGTTTCATCCCTAAGAATTTAGATAAGAATATTTACGACGATGTTGTCACTGTTTCTACTGATGAAGCAATGGCTACTGCTCGTGAAGTCGCTAAAAATGAAGGATTCTTACCTGGTATTTCAGCCGGTGCAAATATTCATGGTGCAATTGAAATTGCTAAAAAATTAGGTAAAGGACATACTGTCATTACCGTAGTTCCAGATGGCGGCGATCGTTACCTTTCAACTGCATTATTTAATGATTAAATCTTAATATTATGAAAAATACTCCTAAGGGAATTTCCCCTAGGAGTATTTTTTAATTTCTGTTGATTTTGCATCAATAATTAATGATGCATGATTATTTTATGCACCGTGATATTGAACAAGTGAGTAAATATCAACATCAGGCAACTTTTCTCTACCCTTTAAATCAGGTAATTCAATATAAAATGCGGCACCTACAAGCTTACCACCAAGATTTTCAATTAATTCCTTAGAAGCTCTTAAAGTACCTGCTGTGGCCATTAAATCGTCACAGATAACAACTCTTTGACCAGGCTTAATTGCATCCTTATGCATTTCAAGGCTATTTGAACCGTATTCCAAGTCATATGAAGCACGTTCAACTTCTCTTGGCAACTTGTGTGGCTTTCTTGCTGGGACAAAGCCTAAGCCTAACTCAGTTGCAACAGGACAGCCTACAATAAAGCCACGTGCTTCAGGACCTACGATCACATCTGCCTTTCTACTCTTTGCATATTCTGCCAATTCATGAGTAGCAGCACGATATAAATCACCATCTTGCAAAATAGGTGTAATATCGCGAAAGACAATTCCCTTATTAGGAAAGTCCTTAACACTTGCAATGTACTTACTAAAATCAATCGCCATAAGAAGAAAAACCTCCATAATTATCTGTGTTTGTATTCAAACACTTTTGACTTGTATATTTTACCAAAGATTTGTTATAAAAGCACTGAAATCTTGATATTTATCTACTTTTTTACAAAATTATTAACATATGTAATCAATTTTTGAGTAGGCATCGTCCTCAGTTGATTAATAAACTTAATTTGAGATTCCGTCGCCATTAAATATTTAGAAGCAGTCAAGGGTTGCTTTTTGGGATTAGATTCACCGACCAATTTTTGATCATCCAATTTAACAAAGCCTAATTCAAAGAATACTCGTAAAATAAACAACACACTATCATAATCCAAGCCTAAATAAGGTGCTACAGTTCGATAGTCGTCGGGCTTCAATGCAGGATGGGCATATATATACTTTAATACCTTGCCAAAATAACTTTTTGCAGGAATATGCTCTACAGGTAATTGATCCAATAAAAAGCGTAAATAGATTTGTTGATAATCTTTTTCTAAAGCAGTATTCAATTCTACTTGATTGCGTGGTACATCAAGTAAAGCAACTGTTTCACCAGATTGATCATAATCTTGGACCAAGCTAATCTTATCATCATCAATTTGAAGTCGATTTTTAACGATCGGAATATTCTTTTTATCAAACAGCAAATAGCGATCTGCAAAGCCCATGACAAATTTTTCCTGTCTTAAGTCGATCACTGACGTTGGAACTGCTAACTTTGGGGATGCGAATGCTATGCCTTCTATAATACCTTGCAAAGATACCTGCTTACGATAGGTATTTAAAGACAAAGTAACGAAAATTTTAGCAATAAACGGCAATAGATTATTATTTAAATAGTCTTTATTAAAGCCCACAATTGCTAAACTACCGTCTTTTTTATTAGCCGTTAATTTAACGTGATTCTTATCTTTCCCTATTTTGAAAAAATTAGTAATAGTTGGATCCGAAATACTGAAAATTGGTTGCGGATCTTCAGTGCCAAATGGTCCAACTTGATTAATCTGAGCTAAAGTTTGAAGCGATAAACCATGCATAGGCAATTCCATATCATACTCTTTAGTCTCTAATCCACCTTCAACGTGAAAATCAGCCTCAAACTTTTCTCGCAGAGCACTTACTTTATCTTCTTCCATGGATAAACCACAAGCAAAATCATGACCACCAAATTTAGTCAGCAAACTCTCTTTTAAAGGATTAAGGGCATCAAAAAGATTGAAGCCAGTAAATGAACGACCTGAACCTTTAATCTCCCCTTCATCATTTTTAGTTAAAACGATAGTTGGCTTATGTAATTTTTCCACTATTTTATTAGCGACCAGACCCAAAACGCCCTCATGAAAATCAGGATCATATAAGACCAAAGTATTTTGCTTCTGCCAACTATTTTCACGAATTAATTCCATACAGCGATCATAAACTTCAGTAGTTAGCTCTTTGCGCTTATTATTTAAATCTTCAATCTGATCAGCAATTTTCTGAGCCTCAAGATCATCATCACTAAGCAAAAGTTGTACCGCTAAATTTGCATTAGCTAAGCGCCCCACTGCATTAAGCCGAGGAGCAATATTAAAGCCAACATCTGTTTCATTAATCGTTCCTAGCGTTAATCCAGCATTTTTGATCAGAGCTCTTAAACCAGGTCGCTCGGTTTGATTAAGCACATCTAAACCGCGCTTCACAATAATGTGACCTTCACCCGTCACTTTAACCATATCACCAATGGTGCCAATCATTGCTAAATCTAGCAATTCTGGTACAGGATCCTGCATAAGTTCACGGCAAATTGTGTAAGCCACGCCTGCACCACAATAGTCATCGAAAGGATATTTTTGTCCAGGGTAATTACAATGAACTGTTGCATAGGCATCGGGTTTAGATTCTTGAAAAGTATGGTGATCGGTAACAATCGTATCAACGCCATTATTTTTAGCATATTCAACTTCTTCAATTCCAGTTACGCCGTTGTCTACAGTAATGATTAACTTAGTACCATCAGCCACGATATCCTTATAGCGATCAAGATTTGGGCCATATCCATCTTTAAAACGGTCTGGTATAAAGTAATGAACATCTGCACCTAAAATACTCAGCGTCTCAGTCATAATTGTAGTGGCCGTGATACCATCAGCATCATAATCACCATAAATGGTAATCTTTTCGCCATTATCAATTGCTTGATTAATTCGATCGACCGCTTTATCCATATCATGCATTAAAGTTGGATCGGCTAAGTTTTCTTCGGTTGCGTTAAACCAAAAATCTAATTTTTCATCTGTATTAATACCACGTAATGCAAAAAGCCGTGCTGAGATTGGGCTAAGTTGATATTTTTCTATTAAATCTGGCGCTAATTCTTCAGCTGTTCTTTGTTGCCACTTCATTACTTTCAAAACACCTTACATTTCATAAAAATTAAAAGGCACTCATAATTGAGTGTCTTTATTGAAAAATCTAATTCTTATTCTAACGCAAATTTTGTTTGCATAAAAGTTCGAAGATTTTACTTCATTTTGAAGACTCGAAGATTCTCTGCGTTAGCCTTTTCCGTTTTAATCAAATTACCACGAATAGCCCAACGATTTGCACCACCATCAGCACAAGTAATTAAGGTCACTATCTTTTTCTTAGTATTATTAACTAACCAAACGGCTGATGGATCAACAACTTTTTTCATATAAATTCGGTAAACATAAACCTTCTTTAAATTAGTAAGGTAAATCAATTCACCTTTCTTGACATCCTCTAGTGGTGAGAAAAGAATACCTTTAGCAGTCATATAGTGACCAGCTAATGGATAGTTACCTTCACCCATTTTTTGGTCAGCACGCATTGTACCGCCACCGGTGGACATAGCATCGTCTGACATCCCTAGCATTATTGGTAAATGCATATTTACATCAGGAATAGCTAAAGCACCAATTGCACCTGAAGTCTTTTTTATCTGCGATCTCGTAGCTCGAGCCATATCCATCGACTTTACTTTACTAAAATCATACATTCCTTTTTT
>Ga0079226_10002834_pt1 | contig 13364 bp, 10 predicted proteins | sample Poulit2014_FD_76345 | JGI IMG/M metagenome (GOLD analysis project Ga0079226, IMG submission 76345) | Agricultural soil microbial communities from Georgia to study Nitrogen management - Poultry litter 2014 | ecosystem: Environmental > Terrestrial > Soil > Agricultural land | place: USA: Georgia... | reverse complement strand
TATCTTTCATCTGATACCTCCAGCCATTGCCTCAGCTTGTTAGTAATCTGCCCTTGTGCTTTGGGATCGGCTAACAAATCATACCAGTCAAATCTCATCCGATTGAAAAACCAGGTGAATTGCCGCTTGGCGTAATGACGCGAATTTCTTTTAATCAAATCTGCAGTCTCCTCTAAACTTTGTTGATCCGTAAAATAAGGCAAAAATTCTTTATAACCAATTCCATGGGCAGCTTGCACATCAGGATAGTCTCTAATTAATTCTGCCTCTTTGATCAGACCTGCTGCCAGCATCTGATCCACTCTTTGGTTGATCCTCTGATACAATAATTGACGGTCGCACTTCAGACCGATAAGAAAAGCATCATAAAGTCTGTCTGGAATTTCTTCTGGTGCTAAGATACTATGTCCGCTTGTCTCCATCACCTCAAGTGCCCGGATCACTCTGCGCTGGTTATTCATGTGAATTTTATCAGCTGCCAGCGGATCTTTTTCTTTTAAAAGAGCGTATAAAGCTGCTTTCCCATAATTTTCCGCATAATTTTCATATTTTTGCCGTACACTATGATCCGTTTCATCAGTTGTTCCAAAACGATAGTCATACAACAAGCTTTGTAAATAAAGTCCGGTTCCACCAACCACAATAGGAAGCTTTCCTCTTTGGCTGATTTCTTCGATCTTCTGACGAGCCTGTCGTTGAAAATCAGCTACTGTATAAGGTTCATTGAGTTCGCAAATATCAATCAGATGGTGAACAATTCCTTCTTTTTCTGCCTCAGTTACCTTAGCAGTCCCAATATCTAATTTACGATAGATCTGCATCGAATCACCACTGATGATCTCGCCACAAAATCTATGTGCTAGTTGAATACTCAAGGCAGTTTTGCCTACTGCTGTTGGACCAGCAATTACTATTATCTTCTTCATTTTTTCCCTTGGTTTCTCTTTTTTAAAGCCAGCATTTTTTCTGGATCATTCGTAAAAATACCGGCTACATTCATTGCCATAACTTTTTTTAATGTCTCTTCGTCATCGACGACCCAAGGGCGTACATCAATCGGATAATCAGGTACTTCTGCATCATGCGTTAAAGCCCAATCAATTCTGGGATGGATTCCCTTGACAAAGCTACTTTCTAAAGCTTTAGTTGCTGCAGCTTCAGAATCTTTCATCACTAAATCCAAACGTGTATTGCGATCTATCTGATAAACTCGTTCTAAGGTTTCAATATTTAAACTTGAATACCAGTAACTAAAAGGCCAATCATGACTACTCATGAAACTCACTACTTTTTCTTCGATTGAGAGATAAGCTTCTCGATTCGTTTTAAATTCTATCTCTAAAATCCCTCGAAAATCTTTAGCCACTAGTAGATCTGTCACTTCTTTTAGCGTAGGTACTCTTGTCGATCGGTAAGAAGCATCAAACCATTCACCTGCATTCAATTCTTTTATTTCGGCTAAAGTCTTGTTTTTAATTGCACCTTTACCGTTGGTCGTACGATTGACTTCTTCATCATGCATCACAATAACTTCATCATCTTTTGTCAACTGTACATCTAACTCGATACCATCTGCCCCAGACCGGACTGCCTCTGCAAAAGCAGGTAAAGTATTTTCGGGCCTCAGTTCACTGGCTCCTCTATGAGCAAAAATTTTCATTCATCTCACTCCAATCAGCGTTATTGTACCACGGAAAACACTATCAGACAAAAAGAAGGGAACTGAGTGAAACATAAATATTTTTTCAACACCTATTCAAGAAAAATAAAAGCCTGCACTTCAGTAGTTTTTTTATAACGAAGATTTACTGGAGCATAGAAACAATTCGAAAAAATTCAGGAATTTATTATGCTAAAAAAAATGTTCTGATCTCCACAAAAAATCAAGTTATCTTTCCTGTGAAAAACCAAAATTCTGATGAATAAAGTTCTGTATTCGAAAAATCGACTGTTTAGTCGGTATGCTTTCCCAATATAAGATCTTTTTCGGATCAAAATCAATATGCTCGTATTTGCGATCCGTAACCACTAGATCTGTATCCTTATTGATCGTCCCGCTTACATCCACATCAATATCCATTCCCTGAAAAGCGCGGTGCTTGATAATTCCTGTAAACTCCTCGCCAAAGACAGACAAGACACAGATAGACAGGTTTTTCCTTTTTTGCTTTATATACTGGCCAATCAGAAACCGATAATTTTCTTCCAAAAAATCCTTATTTTTCAAAAGTATCGGATGTCTTTCGTATAATTGTTTAAAAAGATATTCGGCCTGCGGAGTTACTTCTGGATGCAGATAGATCGAGGAACTCAAATCAATACCACTCAGACTTCCCGCCCCTTTAAAAGTCAATGCCTTTACATGCTTATGCACAAGATTTGTGTAAAGTAGACTGTATTCTTCAGCAGATGCATTCATAGAAAAATTCTGATAGACCATTTGAAACCATTGATTCGTTATTTCAACAGCCTGCAGCTGATGTGTCTGACAGTAAAAAAGCAGATCTCCCACAGTTTTATTGTCCTTCAAGTGATATTCTTCTGCAAAAAGAAAGACATAAAGAAAAGCATTTTCCGACTTGGCCTGCATCTTCGTTGCTTTAGGAACAAATTTAGCAAACAAGGGTTTCAGCAGCTGATCAAAATAATCAAAATTAGGGTTGTCCTTCAAAATTTCATGTCTTAAAATAGCAGTCGGTATAAAGTGCCCTTGCTGAATACGGCTCATAAAGACAGCTAAATCATACAGAATTTTTTCTTTTTCGACAAAACCTAATTTTTTCCCCCTTATGAGTTCGATAGGTTTGATCAGTTTTTTCAAGGACTGGCGGGAAATATTTGGAAAAGGCCATTTAATCCCGCTATAGGAGTACCAGAAAAATTCTGAATAGAAAAAGCGTAACTGTCTCTCATTGCCAGCCAGTTCAGCTTGTTTATTCGTCACAAATTTCAGATCGAAATTTTTTAAAAGTTTGTTCTTACTACTGAGTTTCTTATAAAGTGAATTATAAGAAACAAAATGCTTTTTGGCAAAATCTTTCAAATTAATAGAACCCGAGTGAAATATTTCGACTAAGGCCTGATAATTTAAATTTTCTTCTAAATAATTCAAAAAGATTTGATGGATAGAATAGTCTGTATTCACAACAAAGTAAACCGTTGCTTTTTTTGTTTTCAGCTCAGCTTCTGTCAGCTGCCATTCTTGGAATTTTTCTTGAATTTCTTCAACGTCACGAAAGATAGTAGGACGACTTACATGTAAACGTCGGCTTAATTCTTCAAAACCAAGACCATCTTCTTTATTTAAGGTGATGAGCAACTCAACTTTTCTACGTGTATTACTATCTAAGAAGTTTCGCATATAATCGTTTTTTCCCTCCTCTTCAAATATCCTGATACAGCTGACAAAAAAATTAAAGACCACTATAAGAAGTATTTGCTCTGAGTACAGACGGTTCTATCAGCGTATACAGACCTTTCTATGGTGAAAAATTCAGTGCAAATGCTTCCCTGCCTATCTTGGAATTCACAAAAAGATGTGCTCATTACTATAGGATAGTTTTTTTTACCACATAATAATTGTGTCGGTAATTCTTTTCCCGCATCGTCTTTTAGAGGAGAATACGCATCCAGTTCTCAACAGACAGATATTCATCGAGTCCTGCTATGATCTACTTTTTTTCCGTAGTCAAATCTATCGTATCAAAAAGAGATCTGATTGCTGCCAAAAATCAATATCAAAAACAGCGGTTAAAGTAACTCGAGACTGTTTAGCAGTGAAATCATCACTGTCTACTTTCTGCACAGAAGAGGTAAACACCCCCAGGTTCTTGGAAATCAGCGTGATATTAGCTGTTGTTTTCTGAGTGGTAAGGTCCACATCCCCTGTATTATTAAATTTAAAGCTACCACTTTTATCAATATAAATCAAACCAATATCTTCATAAAATTTTACAATCAATTCTAAAGATCCCGCTTTCATCGATGATAAAGTTACTATCCGGTTTTGTACCGATAACACTGCTTGCAAGTTTCCGACGAGAAGTGCTGCTGGTTCGCACGGTATTCCCCTAAAGGCAAACCCCCTGTATTTTTAACGTAAACGTTTTTAACATAATTGTTGTTTTATCCTTTCTGATAGATTCACTGTTGTTGAATCTATCAAAGAAGTACATAGACATACTTGAAATCTCAGCAAAACATTCAGACCTAGCAATTTACCTTTCTTTCTTCTTGTATAATTTCTTTATAACAACTTTTGTTAACACAGTCTATCTTACAGAAAGATTCATTTCGTTTTTTATATATTTTTTTAATTTTTCTGCAATTAAAATAAATTTATTCTAGTTAAAGTTTGTTTGAGTGCTAATCAAATCAAGCTTTCAGAAAAATATATTATCATTTGCCAACTTTTAGTTAGATTGACGAATGAAATGTTTCTAAGTAAGCTTTATCACAAGAGGCCTCGAACATTTTATAATCAAATGGAGGAGATCTATGAAAAAAATATTTTTTGTTATTCTTACACTGATCACCTTTATGACAGGGGGAATTGTTTCAGCTGATGAAAGTCCTATTGATTATCAGGTAAGAGCGCAATTGCCTGATAACCAAAAAACGAAAGACAATACCTATTTCGATCTTCAAGTAAAACCTGGAGAAAAACAGACGATCACCATTGAAATTAAAAATTTGGGCTCCAAGAAAAAACAGATGGTGGTGGAGGCTAATAATGCAACTACCAGTGATGGTGTCACCATTTCCTATAGTCGGACAAAAAATCCCTTGCTGAGCTCACCCGGATTTTCACAGATGATCTCTAAGGACCAGCAAAAACGACTTATTGAAGTCAAACCTAAAGAGAGCAAGGTGGTTGCTTTTGATCTGACTTATCCCAAAAAAACTTTTTCAGGCTATGTTTTAGGTGGAATCCATCTTTATGAACAAAAACAGGAAAACTCTGAAAAAAAAGACGGCATCAGCTTTCAAAATCAGTTTGCTTATTCTATTGCGGTAAAATTACAGATGAAAGACCAGAAATTAACCCCTCAGCTTGATTTGGGAAATGTGAAAATGACGACAGAAAATAGTCACCCTATTGTCCAGGCACAATTAAAAAATCCCGTTGCTACCATGATCAATGATTTGAATATTGAAGCAGAGATTTCTAAAAAGGGAAAAACAGTTGAAAATTTCCAATTTGAACAGGGAAAAGTAGCACCAAATTCTCAATTTCATCTAACCATCCCTTTAAGTCAAGGAAGTTTGAAACCAGGAACCTACCTCTTTTCTGGTCAGGCGACATCTGGAAAAAATCACTGGAAATGGGAAAAGAAATTTACTGTTTCAAATAAAAATTATCACAATGCTGAAAAAGAGAATGTTGAAAAAACTTCAAGCCACTGGTTATGGATCTTCTTAGGAATAATTGTGATTCTAATGGTTTTACTGTTACTATTTATTTACTTAAAAAAGAGAAAGAAGGATATTTCATGAAAAAGAAAATGCTAATTGCAGGAATTTCAGGGCTATTGTTCAGTTCAGCTTTAATGATCAGTGTTCCTCAAGCCGTTCAAGCAGAAACCTCTGCTGCAACGGTCACTTTTACGGGTGATGATTCGACACCTACAGATCCTGTCGATCCAGACGACCCCGATGTAGACCCTACCGATCCAATCGATCCCGGAGATCCGGATAATCCTGGAACAAACACTCCGGGTCCTTTGAGTCTGGATTATGTTTCTAACTTTGATTTTGGTACGCACAAAATCGCAGCGACTACAAAGACTTATCAGCCACTAGCTGAAAAACCGCACATTCAGGTAACAGATAAACGTGGTACCGGAGCTGGCTGGGATGTACAGGCAAAAATATCTAAGATCTCATCTTCAGATAACCATGAACTAAGCGGTGCGACTCTTAAATTAGTGAATGCGAATGTCAAAACTCACAGCGCTAATAATAGCACTCCTCCATCAGCAGCTGATATCACTTTAAAAGACGATGATCAAAGTATCTTTCAAGCAGGTAGCGATCAAGGTTTAGGAACTTGGGTCGACAATTTTGATCGTGACAAATCCGTTCTGACCGTTTATGCCGGAACTGCTCGAGCAAAAACCTATACAGCGGACATAACCTGGACATTAACTTCAGGTCCTGTTTCCTAATAAAAATAATTCAAAATATTAAGATAGAGGCTAGCTAACATTTTTCATCATTGAAAATAGAAATCTAGCCTCTTATTTAATTTGAAAAAAAGGGGGGATTATTTTGCGATTTCAAAAGAAAATTTTCACTCTTTTCGTTATTGCCAGTCAATTTTTGACCAGCATGCCAACTGCTGTTTTAGCAAACGAAATAAAAACGAAAACCGATTCACTAATGACCGCAAATACCGATGAAGTTACTTCAACAACGACAACTGAAACTGAAAGTTCGACGACAAATTCCACTGAAACAAATGAATCCACAACTTCGTCTTCGGAAAGTCAGCCAGTCAAACCGGAAAAACCAGCAACGAATCGGCCAGTTCAAAATCCGGCTAATCCGCCGCGGCGGACAAAGGCTAAAAAAAGTCCTAAAAGGAATACTTTTCAATCAGTTCAATCTGCTGACAGTGAAGATAGCTCTCTCTCTGAAGTAAGTAATTCAGAAAAGAGTCTCCTTTTCATACCGGCACGAAATACCTGGGAATTTATCGACCTGATTGGTGAAGAGGCTCGCAAAGTTGGACAAGAAAATGATCTTTATGCCTCTGTTCTGATTGCTCAGGCTATCCTAGAATCCGGTAGTGGAAAAAGTAATTTAAGTCAGGCGCCTTATTATAATTTATTCGGGATCAAGGGAAGTTATAAAGGTCGATCAGTTGTACTACCAACTCAAGAAGACACCGGTAATGGCAGTCACTACTCTACTCAGGCTGTTTTTCGTCAATATAATAATTATAAGGAAAGCCTTGCTGATTACGCCCGGCTGCTTCTGAACGGCTTGCCTCAAAATAAAAACTATTACCAGGGAGTCTGGAAAAAATATGCCAAGAACTATCAGCAGGCCACTCTTTTTTTGACCGGACGCTACGCAACTGATACGCAATATAATCAGAAACTCAATGCCCTGATCCAGACCTATCAGCTGACTGACTACGATCAGCCACAAGATAAAAAAAAGAAAGACAGCGATTATCTCCAACCGGTGGCTAACAGTGTGATTTCTTCAAATTTTGGATCTCGAGCGGGAGAATTTCATCGCGGGATCGATTTTGCCGCAGCTAACGAAACTCCGATCCATGCTGCCAAAGAAGGACTTGTGATTCGTTCCGAATGGCATCCTTCCTGGGGAAATTATGTAGTGATCCTTCATCCGGATGGACTGACGACTTTATATGCTCACGCCAGTCGCAATGTGGTCAAAGTCAACCAGAAAGTAAAGCAAAAGCAAGTTATCTCTTATGTCGGCAGTACAGGAAATAGTACAGGCCCGCACCTGCATTTTGAAGTCAATCGCTCAACATCGCTTACCCAAAGCAGCCTGCTAGATCCATTGACAGTCTTGAAATAAGAAAACTGGGACATACATAAATATGTCCCAGTTTTTTTATAAAACTTTTGTAAAATAAGTCAGCGGCTCTTTACTTAGCTTTGCCATTTCATTTTTCTTTTCATAAATCATTTCAGTTAATTCGTCTGATAATTTTTCGACCAGCATACGTCCGCCTTTAAAAGTATAGCCTCCCATTTTAACAGTTTCTTCAGGAGAAAGAACAATTTTTCGCGTTCCGATCTGCTTAAAAAACTCTTCTAAAAAATAATTAGGCAGATAAAAGTTATTTTGTGCAGCAAAGGAATGAAGGTAGATATAATCATCCACAGTAATATAGCAATCGTCAAAGGCATCAAAGCTGACATATTCATCCATCATGACCACACGTTTATCCAGGATCTCAATAATTTTTTTATTTAACAAAACCAAGGTCTCGATTTCCTTGGCTTTATGTTCTAGTAAACGCTCTTTTTTTTTCTGTTGTTCTTCATAACGAAGACGCAGATTAAATATGACTGTTACTAAAACAGCCCCTACTAAAACTCCGAATAAGCCAGCTATAAACACCTGCACGACCCACAAGCCTCCTCTATTTTTTCTTTCTTATTTATCATAGCAAAATTTTGTCTTCCTAACAAGATAAAATATTTGACCTTTGCTGACCTTATGTGTATACTTACTCTTGTAAAATGTATTTACGATTTTAAGGAGGAAATAACAATGAACTTAATTCCAACAGTAATTGAACAATCATCTCGCGGAGAACGGGCTTACGATATTTATTCTCGTTTATTAAAAGACCGCATTATTATGTTGAGTGGCCAAGTCACCGATGATTTAGCAAACTCAATCATTGCACAACTACTTTTTTTAGATGCACAAGATTCTGAAAAAGATATCTATCTATATATCAACTCTCCTGGTGGTAGTGTAACAGCAGGTTTGGCTATTTATGATACGATGAATTTTGTCAAAGCAGATGTTCAAACGATCGTTATGGGTATGGCTGCTTCAATGGGCAGTTTCTTATTAACGGCTGGTAAAAAAGGCAAACGTTTTGCTTTACCAAATTCAGAAATTCTGATCCATCAACCTTTAGGTGGTGCACAAGGTCAAGCCACAGAAATCGAAATTGCTGCCAATCACATTTTAAAAACACGTGATCGCTTGAATCACATCCTAGCTGAACGTACCGGTCAACCACTGGAAGTCATCGAAAAAGACACGGATCGTGATAACTATATGACCGCCGAAGAAGCCAAAAATTATGGCTTGATCGATGAAATTATGGTCAATCGATAAAATTAAATTTTAATAGAATGACAGATAAAAACCAGGACATTGATAAAATCCCAATGTCCTAGTTTTTTTATTTTAAAATTTAGCTAGCAGACTACTTGACTTATTCCTGATTTGCAAACTGACTGTTGTAAAGTTTAGCATAAAAGCCATCTTTAGCAAGTAGACTTTGGTGATTACCTTGTTCGACGATCGAACCATGATTCATGACTAAAATCAAATCTGCATCGCGAATCGTTGATAAACGGTGAGCGATAACGAAACTGGTTCGACCTTCCATCACCTTGTCCATAGCCTTTTGAATCAAGGATTCCAGACGCGTATCAACGGAGCTGGTCGCTTCATCTAAAATCAGAATTTCCGGATCAGATATTACTGCTCGAGCAATCGTCAATAATTGTTTTTGTCCTAAAGAAACATTATCTCCTTCAGCATTGATCATCATTTCATAACCTTCCGGCATCGTCCGGATAAAGTGATCAACATTGGCTGTATTGGCTGCATCTACAATTTCATAATCGGTCGCATCTAATTTTCCAAAACGAATATTATCGGCAATTGTTCCTTCATAAAGCCAGGCATCTTGTAATACCATACCAAAGAGTGAACGGACATCACTGCGATTCATCTTCTGCGTATCAATGCCATCGATCTTGATAGCTCCTTTATCCACATCATAAAAACGCATCAGCAGGTTGATCAAAGTGGTTTTGCCGGCCCCTGTCGGTCCAACTACCGCCACCGTCTGGCCCGCTTTAACGCTAAAATTCAAATCTTCGATCAAAGGTTCACTTGCCTTATAAGAAAAATGAACATGGTCAAATTCAACATCACCGTGCACATCAGCAGGTAACTCAACATCTGTTTCATTCAGTTTTTCATCTTTTTCATCTAAGATCTCAAAAACCCGTCTAGCTGAAGCAGAAGCACTTTGCAGTACTGCTGAAAGTTGCGTAATGTTTCCCATTGGCTGGCTGACTTGCCAAATATACTGAATAAAAGCTTGTAATTGTCCGACAGCGATCACACCACCTAAGACATTCAAACTTCCTACAACTGCAATCACTGCATAAGTCAGATAAGAAGTCATCTGAACAAGAGGCATCATTAAACCAGAAATCAGATTGGCTTTAAAGCCATTTTCCTTTAAGGCCATATTGGCTTTATTAAAGCCTGCTGCTGCTCTTTTCTCATAACCAAAAAGTTTAATGACATTATAGCCAGTCATACTTTCTTGGGCAAAACCGTTCATATCACCTAGAGAATTTTGCATTTTATTAAAATATTTTTGTGATTTCATAATAATAAATCGTGAGATCAAAGCTGAAGCCGGGATCATCATGACGGCAATCAGGGCCATGTAAATATTGATATAAAACATCATTGAGACCGATAAAACAATACTTAGAAAAGCATTGAATAATTGAATCAATGATTGCTGCAAGGCACCGCTTAGTGCATCCACATCATTGGTCACACGAGACAATACATTTCCCTGCTGGTTGGTATCAAAATAAGAAACCGGCAAACGATTGATTTTATGCTCAATATCATGTCTTAAATCCTTCATAGCTGTTTGGACAACTTCGGTCATTAATAATCCAGCTAATAACTGACTCGCTGCATAGCCCACCCCAATAACCAAGATCATGACAATTGTCTTTTTGACATAAGCTAGATTGACTGGGTCGTCATTACTAATATTTTTCATGATTTCTGTTGTGGGTAAACCAGTCACATAAGGTAAGGCTGTATTAAAAGCTACGGTTGCAATTGTAAAAAGCACCACTAGTAAGCTTTTAACCCAATATGGCTTCAAATAATAAGCTACCCGTTTTAACGAAGAAAAAGAGTTCATTTAGCTAATTCCTCCTTCGATAGTTGTGATGAGGCAATATCATAATAAACCGGACAATTTTCCAATAATTCCTGGTGACTGCCAATACCGATCACATCGCCCTCATTTAATACAACGATCTTATCGGCATGCATGATCGTGCTCACACGCTGAGCAACAATCAAAACCGTTGCATTCGTGGTTTCAGCTTTAATTCTCGCACGTAATTTAGCATCCGTGGCATAATCCAAGGCTGAGAAACTATCATCAAATATATAAATAGCTGGTTTTCTGACCACTGCGCGGGCAATCGCCAAACGTTGTTTTTGTCCACCAGAGAAATTAGCACCACCCTCAGCTACATGAGTTTGCAGACCATCGGGTAATTCAGAAATAAATTCCATTGATTGAGCAATATCTAAGGCATGATACAAGTCCTCATCACTAGCATCTGCAGCTCCATAACGTAAATTCTCCGCTATCGTACCTGAAAAAAGCAAAGCTTTTTGTGGGATATAACCAATTTTTTGTCGTAAAGCAGCTAAATCATAATCACGAGCATCTACCCCATCGATCATAACCGCACCTTTAGTCACATCATACAAACGCGGGATCAACTGAATCAAAGTTGACTTGCCGCTTCCCGTACTACCGATAAAAGCTACCGTCTGGCCTGGTTTAGCAGTAAAATTAATATCTCTTATCACTGGGGCCTCGACATGTCCGGGATAGGCAAATGTCACATCTTTAAATTCGATAACGCCATTTGTCTTTGTTTCTCTGATCCCATTTTCAATCTCCTTAACACTGGTGACAGTATCCATAGCTTCCTGGATCCGATGAGCAGAAACGGCAGCCCTAGGGTACATCATAAAAATAGTTGAAAACAGCATAAATGAAAAAAGAGCATGAAAAATATACTCAATAAAAGCAATTAAATTGCCGACCTCAAGTGCACCTGCACTAATCTGCAGACTACCTTGCCAGATAACAACAGCCATCACAATATTAAACAAGAAGAAAAAGCCTGGTTGAGCGGCTGACATCAAGCGAAATAAATTTTTTGAACTTTTTTCATAACTATCATTAATTTTACCAAAACGTTTCTCTTCAAAGTTTTCATTGACAAAAGCCCTGACGACTCGTAAACCAGATAAATTTTCACGTAAGATACCATTTAGTTTATCCAGGTTACTTTGCTGCTTTCTTGACAAAGGATCAGAAATACGAGCAATCAATATCACTCCTAAAAGTAAAAACGGCAAGGCAATAAAAACATAGGTCCCTAATCTTCCGCTTGTGCGCATAACCATAACAAGACTAGCTGTAAACATCATGGGGGTCATAAAACCAGTACGTAAAAAATTCTGCATGAACAACATGATTTGATAGGCATCATTTGTCACTCTGGTAATTAAAGACGACACGCCGAGTTGCTCATATTCTGTATGTGAGTAAGCCTGAATTCTGTCATAAAGATCCGTTCGCATATCGGCTACGATATTAGTTGTAATACGAGTGACAACCATTCCTAACATTAAGTTAAGCGCTACCCCAATAACAATAACCGCCAACATGACTAAACCGATTTTTTTAATGTAGCTACCATCATTATTGACAATACCAACATCGATCATCTTACTAAGTAGGGTCGGCAAGCCCAGCTCAATTAAAATAAAACCAAAAACACCAATAAAATTAAGCAATAGTAGCTTTTTATTCTGCCAGGTGTAATGCCACATTAATTTCACATTTTTCCCTCCTTAATTTTTTACAATTATCTCTAAGATAGCACATAAATCTAAATAAAGTAAAGAGAAGCTTTAACTGTTTTTAAACTTATTTACATGCCTTAATTGTCAAATAAAATGTATACTTTTTTAGAAAATTCTTCTAGATCAATAATTCCACTAAAAAGCTAATTATTTCAGCATTTGTCAACTTTATAAATTAATTCTCCATATTTTTTTACTGATTGTTCGTACGTTTCTGATTGGCTAAGTCGCACCAATAAGTAATTTTTTTCCGGAAGAGGTGATGAAGATTCTTCGTTTATCGGAGAAAGGTGCTAAGATTACTGTCCCTTCTTATCAGCGACGAAAAGAAGGACAGTAGACGGTAAAAAATTCGCACCTGCTGCAAAAAAATAGTTATCACCGATTGAAAACGAAAGAAAAATTCTACAAACATTGTAGGGGTCCAATGGAGAAAATCAGTTCGATGCGTGCAGCAAAAACAATCAATTTTCATCAGATTACCACTGTTCATCTGAAACGGTAAAAAATTGGCATTCGAATATTTATTTCCAGTATGCCCAGATCTGAGCCAAAAAAGTCTCTCACCCATTTTAAAAAATTTCAGCGGAAATCTTATTTGTGATGGTTACAGAAATTACAATAAAGTTGAAAATGTGATCCTCACCTATTGTTGAGCACATATCCGAAATAAATTCCTCGAGTCCATTCTCCTAAAAGAACAAAACTAAAGCCATAGAATCTACTATTACATATCATTTTCTTAATGAATTCAGCAGTTACTCACTTTTTTATTTTATTCTAATCATTTTATAAGAAAACCTCGGGCTAGCCCGAGGTCTTTTCGTTTCGATGAGAATGTTTTATCTGACGTCACTGATTTTAAATTCAACGCCCAGTCGATTGCGATAATATTCTGGGTACATTTCATTTCC
>Ga0079226_10002833_pt1 | contig 13365 bp, 8 predicted proteins | sample Poulit2014_FD_76345 | JGI IMG/M metagenome (GOLD analysis project Ga0079226, IMG submission 76345) | Agricultural soil microbial communities from Georgia to study Nitrogen management - Poultry litter 2014 | ecosystem: Environmental > Terrestrial > Soil > Agricultural land | place: USA: Georgia... | reverse complement strand
GTACGTGCCGAAGGGCCGACTGAAGAACTCACGCACCAGCGACAGGTGATCGTGGTCGCTCCGTCCACTGCACGTGGGTTGTTTTACGCCTCCACGCTGATCTCGACGTGGAGGCCTGCTTTGGCCCAGCCTGGGCTACTCATCATGCGCGATGCCCCGCTTCCTCCCCCGCAGGTCGTGGTGCAGCGCACCCGTGCCTTGGCAGAGCGGGTACAGATCAGCGTGGAGATCCCTTACCTACACCGGCTGCGCTTGGTCGATGATCTTGCTGATGCCCTCCAGGGCAAAGGGCGCGACGTGGTACGCACCCGGCGTCGGTTGCGTGATATCCGTCGGCGCCTGTACACGGCAACTTTTTTGGCAGCTGGCGGCGGGCCGGGAGAGCCTGTTCGCTCTCTTGCTTTGGACCCTGCTGTTCCCACCCCGTCGGCCAGTGTGCCCACCTCGGTGTGAGAACCCAATCGTGAAACGAACTTCCTATGGACCTGTTTAACCTGGTCGTTGAGACCACCTCTGTGATGCCCATGGCCGGTTCCGCCCCTGTTTCAGCATCGATCTTTGTGCCCATGGATGCCCCTGACCCTTCGGAGTCCCCGGCGGGATATCCGAACTGGGACGCCCCGGCAGCTCCACCGCCGGGCTTGGAAACCTACGCCGAGATGTGGATTGGCTGGGGGTATTGGGTCGCAGGGTTGGTGGCATTCTTCGGTCTGGTCGCCGCCGGAGTGATGATGATGCTCGGCAAGCTCGGCTCTCGTTCGGCCGTCTCCGCTGATGGGCTGCGCCACGGGGTGGCTGTGATTTTCGGTGTGTGCCTGGTCATCATGGCCACGAGCATTCTGACCGGCCTGTTTGCCGCCTGATGTCCACGCCGGCGCAGATCGCGCAAAACGCCGTCCACATTCGCCGTCGTATCTACCTGGTCCTGGGAATATTGCTACTTGTGGCCACCATGGCCGGTAGCTGGTTGGTGCTCCGTATCAACAGCGGACAGGACCCTTCAGAACCTGCTACCGAACCTTCTGCCTCTGCGACTCCCCCTGGGCAGGATGAGGGCCAGTTCGTGCCGGAGGAGGGGCAATCCACGGCCCACGGGCGGTTCCAGGTGAATTTCTCCCCCACTCCGGAAGGGGCCACTTCCTTGGCCCTGGTCTACCTTCAGGCCCTATCCACCAACGATGCCGAAATGCTCGCCTTGGCCTTTGAGACCTACTCCAACACCAAAGACCCCGAGTTCAGGGTGCAGGAGTGGCTTTTTCCCGCACGTGTCCATGACATGGAGGCCTACCTGCCGGATCTCGATCGGGAGGAGTTTCCTTCTCCTGGCTCTTACTACTACATCGACCCTATTGGGGTGACCTGGGATGAGGTCGACGCAGACATGGTCGATGTGTGGGTGTTGGCCAATGAGGAGGTCAGCGACGGCGAAGAAGGTTTCTTCACCCGTTCCTACATTCACGGAATGCGTTTGGAGTGGGACCGCTCGATCCGTTCTGGGGACTGGGTGATCAGCGACGTCGAGAACCCCACCGGGAGTATGGCCTTCGACTTGGGTGAAGAGTACTACAGCTTGGACCATGAACTGTGGACACCGGTCTTCCACCCCGAAGGGGAAGTGGGGGAATGAGACGTGCATGGGTAGTCCTGCTGTATGTCTTCTTTCTGGTGATACTGACAGGTTCGGTTTCTTTTGGTGAGGAATACGATCAGAATTCCACCGACGAGTTGGAGGCTGCTGGCTGGGAGGGAATGACCGGTGAGGACATGGGCCGAACCAGTAACGGCATCGTGGGTAACAGCGGCCGGGTTCTGAAATACTGCAAGACCGAAACCGACCTCACTGATGATGATTACGCTTCAGTGGAGTTCCTCAGTGACTCTGTGACCGAAGACGCCCTGGAAGAGTTCAAGAGCTATTACACGGACGCCTACGAGGGCTCCGAGGTGGAGTCGGACCCTGACACCGACTACGTCATGGTATGCCTGGCTCCCGACACTGAAGACGAGAAAGACTTCTGTGTCTCCAGAAACTTCAACATTCATTCGCGTGACAGCGGCTTTGATGTTGAGGACAAGCAGGACCAGTGCTGGGATTCGATGGGAGAGCCGTCCGAGAGCCCAGGAGAAGCGTTCCGGGAATTTTTGGATGACCCCCTTGGCTCGATGGCCGGAAGTGCCTTGGGTCAGTTCACCACAACACTCGGACACGGGATCCGCTGGTTCTTCGCCCAGATGCTGTACTGGTGGATCACTATCCCCCACTCCGACGTGGAGAAGGCCCCCGCAGGAGCACTATGGCCCTTCATGATGGGCATCGGTATGCTCTTGGGTACGCTTTTGCTCATGGGGCAGGGAATCAAATTAATGCTCTCCCGAAAGCCCGGAATCATCGTCTCCACTCTCAAAGGGATCGCTGTCTTCGCCGTGACATGTGTGTGTGGTGTGACGGTGCTCGCCTCGGCTGGGCAGGCCGCCGAGAGCATGACCGTGAGCTTTCTCCATTTGGGTAAGAATCTCAGCGAGCAGGGATGCAGTAAATACCAGGCGAACATTCCCCAAGACGACGGCCTGGAGTTGGATTATCCCCCGCTGGAGGCTGCTGAAAACAACGAGGATGAAACACTCAACGAGTACGGAGAATCCACTGATAAGGAAGTCGATACCGAACAGAACGAATCCGAAGAAGTCGCCGAACTGGGACGCGCGTTCGGCAACTGTGCAGCCGCTGCGTTCTATTCACACGTTCCTTTCATAGGGTTCCTCATCCTGCTGTACATCGTCGCGTTCATCATGACGTTCTTCCAGGCAGTCATGCTGGTGGCACGTGAGGCCGCGCTGCCCCTCATGGCACTGCTGTTGCCCATCGCTGCTGCCGGACAGATCGGCGGTACTGCCAGCAAACGCTGGCTGCCAGGCCTGCTGGCGATGGTGGCCACCTTGTTGCTGTACAAACCCATGATGGCGATCATCTTCGCGGTGGGCTTCACCCAGGCAACCCTGTCCGATCAGGTCATCGACATCCTCGGTGGGATGGTCATGCTGCTGTTCGGAGTGATTGCTCCTTCGATGATGCTGAAAGCATTCAAACCGTTGACGACCTCCATCGTGGAGGAAGGAGTCTCAGCCGGCTCGGTCCTCAGCAACGCTCTTTCGATTTCGCAGGCAGGAAATACGGTTTCCAATTTCGCGCAGAAATGGTCTCAATCGCGTGCAGCACAGGCTGCACGTAAACAGGCTGCGTCTCAAGCCGCTCAGGATGGTGGAGGGATCGGGCTAAGAGCAGTCAAGAATGTGGCCACCACCACAGCGGCTGCGGCTACCGGGCCGGCAGGGTGGGCGGCCAAAACCGCGCAAACGGCCAGACAAACCTTTAGGAAGGCCGGTGCATTCCTGTTCGGCAAGGGAGCAGGGACCGAAGCGAAAGAAAATTTGGGCCGCACTGCAGGCAGGCATACTCACCCCCCAAGCACCGCGAGTCCATCCAGTACAGATCGGACCGGACCGGTTGGTGGGTTGCGGATACGCGAACCCTCCCCAACACCCACCGACTTTCACCCTGTGCCGGGCGAGAATATGAAGACTTCGTCCTCAGAGCCCAACCCCCACCTTCCAGGAAGGCCCCCTACCGTTGACGATCCCGACGCACCAAGCACGCCACCAGGGGCCAGGCACTACCAACTGGACTTGTCCCCCGACGAGCACGACCAGGAGGACCAGCCGTGAGCACACCGCTGTACGGAGGATGGCGACGGGTCCGGTCACTGGGTATCGCTGGCCTGGATGGCAGACAAACCGCCCTACTCGCCGTGGCCGTGGCCGTGCCCCTTCTGGTAGCCCTGTTCCAGGGGCTGGGCGTTGCCTTGTGGCTGGTGCCCCCAGCGGTTGTTCTTGCCGTGGCAGCCACGCTGTCCATCCGTGGGGTATGGATGGTCGATCTGGCGTTGTCTTGGGCCCGGTTCACTGCGGCACGGATGCGTGGCCAGACCGCCTACCGAGCACAGATGTGGGCACCCTATCCGCGCCGGTGGGATCTGCCCGGTGTGCTGGCCCCGACCCGGCTGCTGGATTTGAACGACCCCGGCCGCGGCACCGTCGGGCTGATCTGGAATCAGCGCGGTGGACTCATGTCAGCGACTTATCTGCTTTCCCCCACCGGCGCCCTTCTAGCTGATCAGGACACCGTCAACTACCAGGTCGGGGCATGGGGACAAACACTCGCTGCGCTTGCCGATGACACCGCCATCTCCCATGCCGCTGTCACCATCGACCTGACCCCTGCCCTGGGTACACACCTTCCCCAGCACGTGGCCGCGCGCATCGACTCCTCTTCCCCGAAGTTGGCTCGCACGGTCATGAACGAGGTGGTCGCGGCAGCTCCCACTACCACCACCCGGATCCGGGCTCGCATGACATTGACAATTGACCCCACCAAGACCTCTGCCCGGGACGTGGATTCCTCGGTGGCCGAAACACTCCGTTCCCTGGGTGGGTTGTCGCTGTCTGCAGCCGGAGTGGACGTGCTACGCCGTGCCAGCGCTGATGACCTGGCCCAGATCGTCCGCTGCGCGTTCGATCCAGAAGCCGAAAAAGTCACCGATCCCGGCTTGTGGTCAGCGCTGGAATGGTCGGACGTGGGGCCCATTGCCGCCCACGAGGAGTGGTCTTACTACGCACACGACGGCGCCTACTCCGCGACCTGGTGCCTGGTCGAAGCACCTCGTCAATACGTCACACACGACGTTTTGCTGCCTTTGCTGTTGCCCGGCCCCTACAGTCGCCGACTCACCTTGCTGTACCGCACCTTGTCACGGGAGGAGGCCGGTACCGTACTCAAACGCGAGCAGGACGCCGCCAGTGCGCGGCGGGTCTACCATCACAAGACAGGACGAGATCCCAGCGCACGGGATGAGGCCGACGCTCAGCGGGCCGAACGCGCCGCAGCCGAGGAGGCCCAGGGCGCAGGGCTAACCGAGTTCAGCCTGTTTGTGACCACTACTTGCTCCAGCTTCGAGGAGTTAGAGGAGGCCCGGCGCCACATCGCTCAGGCCGCTTCCCAAGCCCGGTTGCGTATGCGCCCCTGCTGGGGTGGACAGGCCTCTGCGTTCGCGGTCGGTCTGGGTGTGGCCGGCCTCTACCCTCCGGACCTGTGATGAGACGACTCACCAAGCCTTCTCATACCGTCAGCGAACAGCCTGAGACCCCTGCATTGCATGGTGAGGTCATCGCCCCCAAACGTGGATGGCCCGATCCGGCTGCCGGGCGGGCCGGCCACGTAGAAACGGGCCACGCCTACTTGGGGACCACCCGCCAGCTCGCTGGGCTCTACCCCTGGATGCAGGCTTCCGGCTTGCCCGTCGAAGGGGTCCCTCTGGGACCGAACCTGTTCACCAGACAAATGACGGCGATCGACCCGGCAGGGTGGGTCGGCAAACTCACCACCAACCCCGGTGTGTGGATCCAAGGGCAGCCCGGTGTCGGTAAATCGGCGATTGCCAAGCGCCTGTGCTTGGGGTATGCCGCCTACGGCTACCAGGTGCTATGCCCGGGAGATGTCAAGGGCGAGTATTCGGAACTGGTGGAACATCTGGGTGGGCAGGTTGTGCGCATCGGTCGTGGCATGGACCGTATCAACCCGCTGGACTCAGGCCCGCTAGGGCGGCGTATGCACACCCTGCCCACGGCCGAGCAGGAGCGGCTCACCTCCGAGGTCAACGGCCGCAGAGCCGAGTTCTTGCATGGCCTGCTGGCCAGCACGCACGGACTAGGGCGGCGCACCACTGCCCCGGAGGCCTCCGCGCTCACCGAAGCCCTTCGTATGAGCACTGAACGTTCCAAGGTCGACCCGACCATCCCCGACCTGGTGAAGGTACTGCGGAATCCGCCCCAAGAGATCTACGACCGGCTCCTGGTCGCCGATCATGCTCAGTACGTAGAACTGGTACGCGAGGTGATCACCGCCTTGGGCAACCTCTGCGACGGGCCCTTGGCCGGCCTGTTCGACGGACCCACCACGACCCCTTTGCATTTGGACGCACCTGCGGTCAGCGTAGATCTGCGCTCGCTGCTCAGTGCCGGAGACCAGGTCGTGGCCGCTGGGCTGCTGGCCACTTGGTCCTACTCCTACGCCGCGGTCGACACCGCGCGCGCCTTCGGCCACGCCACCCGCCCTTTGGTCCTGCCGCTGGATGAGATGTGGCGGGCGCTGCGGGCAGGGCCTGGCATGGTCGGCGCCTTGGACAGCATGACCCGGTTAAACCGGTCCAAGGGCGAGATTTCCTTGATGATCACGCACTCTCTTCGCGATCTGGAAGCTCTGCCCACCGAGGAGGACCGAGCCAAAGCGGCCGGGCTCATGGAAAGGTGCGACACCATGGTGCTCGCCGCTATGCCCAACTCCGAACTGGACCGGATTTCCGCCCAACGCGCCCTCACCCAAGAGGAACGCCACCTGGTCTCCTCCTGGGCCTCCCCCAGCTCCACCGGCGCCGATGGCGCCCATACCGTCCACCCTGGTCGCGGTAAGTACTTGGTGCGTATTGGCTCGGGCGAACGCATCGGTGAGGCCCTTCAACTGCAACTGACCCCTACCGAACTCAAGCTCTACGACACCGATGCGGCCATGCGCCGCCAGATGCGTAAGGAGAGCTGACCCATGGCCCACACTGATCGTCGCCAAGTTGGCCTGATAGCCAGCGACCCTACGATGACCATGGCTCTGGCAGCCCTGATTTCGGCGTTTATCCTCCTGGGCCTGGTATGGCTCGGCGGTACCGTGGGCGCATGGGCCTCCGGTGCAGGATGGAATCCGCCACAGTATGGGCCCGCCATGCTCATCACTGTGATGCGTGGGCAAAGCCTGTGGCCCGGTGTAGGAGCGCCTTGGATCGTGGGAGGAATTGCCGTGGTGGGCACCGCCCTACTGGCTCCCACTGTGGCTGTTGCAACGTGGTGGAAACAGCGCACAGCCGCCACCATTCCCGGGTTGGCTACCCCCACTGACCTCAAGGAGTGGGTGTTCAAAGCTCGCATCCAACAGGCCCGTCGTTTGCGTCCCTCCTTGAAGGACACCCCCCGTAAGGGGATCAAAGCCTACGACGTGGGATTGCCCATCGGACATCTGGCCGGGGCAGGCACTGCCTTGTTGGCCAGTCTGGAGGACGTGCTCCTGGTGCTGGCCGGACCCCGGTTCGGGAAGACCTCCCGGGTGGTTGCGGCACTGGTATTGGCCGCAGTCGGATGCTGCATCGTCACCTCTGCCCGTTACGACGTGTACTCGATCACCAAACGTGCCCGCGAACGCAAAGGCAAGGTTGCTTTGTTCGACCCCCAGCACATCGCCCACAAGAACCAGGAAGTGTGGTGGAACCTTTTGTCGATGGCCCGCACCTTGGAGGGCGCCCGCCGTTTGGCCATGCACCTGAACAAGGCCGCCGAGGACCCCACCAAACAGGGTGGGGACGCATTCTTCACCGGCGCTGGACGCTCGACCTTGGTCAACCTGCTACACGCCGCCGCCATCGACGATCGCTCGCTTTCGGAGTTCCTGCGTTGGACCTCCGACCAAACTGACCGCACCGCAGCGCGCATCCTGCACTCCCATGGCCTGGACGCCATGGCCGATGCCCAAGAAAAGCTGTCCCAGCTCGCCCAGGAGACCCAGGACGGAATCTTCCAGCATGTACGTGAGGCGGTACAGCCGCTGTATGACCCCGAGATCGTCAAGTGGGTCACCCCACAAGAAGGATGTGAGGAGATCAAACCGGCCGAGTGGGTACGCACTCGCAACACCATTTACCTGCTGTCCAAGGATGGTGGGGGTGGTGCGGCCGCCATCATCGCTGCCATCACCGATGCGTTCTTCCGGGCCGGAGTGGTCGAGGCCGAAGCCAACGGTACCGGGCGGATGGATCCGCCCATGCTCGCCGGCCTGGACGAGGCCGCCAACATCTGCAAGATCGAAGACCTGCCGAAGATGAAGTCGGTGATGGGCGGCTACGGGGTGCAGATCGTCACCATCTTGCAGAATTACCGGCAAGGGGTGCGTACCTGGGGGTCCGACGGCATGGATGCCCTGTGGTCGGCGAGCACGGCCAAGCTCATCGGCGCTGGCTTGGACGACCACAAGTTCCTCAACGAGATCTCCGACCTCATCGGTATGCGGGCGATCCTGGAGGAGTCTTTCACCACCTCCCGCGGTGGAAACTCCTCCACCCGTTCCAAGCGCCGCGAACGGGTTATGGAAGCGCCTGACCTACGCGAGATGGATAAGGGTAACGCCCTGCTTTTTGGTACCTCCACCCGTCCTGCTTTGGTGGAGATGGAGGCCTACTACGAGCGGCACGATGCCAACACCCTCATCGAAGGCAAGGAGGCTGTGGATGCTGAGATTGCCCAGGCCGCCCGTCGACGTATGAAGGAAGGAGAGCTGGCGTGAGCGTGCCCGAGGACCCCATCCCGGAGGATCCCACCCCCGGCGATGAGCCCGAAGGTCCTGAGCCCGAGCCGCAGGCCCAGTTCCAACACCTAGACTCTCCTGCTTTCCCCCGCCACATCCCCGGGGTCATGGAAGAAGAGCAGGCCAAACTCTACATGTGGGTGGAAGGGTATTTGGTGCCCACATGGGTGTATGAGCCCAGCGCCCGCCGTCCTTGGTGTGTGAACTGGAAGGAGCACCCTGATGCGGTCTCGATGCTCCACGCCACTTTTCGCGCATTTGCGGAGCTGATCGACACCGAACAAGCAGGGTTGGCCTCCCCGTCCACATGGATACACCACCACCTGTTGCCCACACTGGCCTACCTGCGTAACCCTGATGGGCCCTTTGCCCGGTGTGTGCGAGGCCCACGCCAGATTGAGCACGCCCTGCCCGACCCTGTGCCTGCCAAGGAGAAAACGTGATCGAGCGCACCGACCACACCGGCTACATCCGTGCCGTCACCGAACACACCGCTGAGCAGGACGTGCGCATCGAGCACGTGCGCACCGGCACCACCGACGGACTGCGCTGGGCCCGCCTGGAACTGCATCCGGAGGACACCCCGCGCCTACAACTGCACCAGGACCACATCGCCATCCTGTGGGACGAAGAGCGTGGTTGGGGATGGGCTACCGTCACCGGCGGCCGCACCGGCGAGATTCTGCGCCAGGGCCAGAAGCTGACCCCCGCCCCCGAGACCGTCGCCGAGTGGATCTACGCGGCGATGCACATCCCCCACGGCGCCCGCGAAGACGAACTCTTGCGAGGGCGCACCGATGAGGCCCCGGAGTTGGAGAAGTTCCTGGCCGATTTCTCCTAAACCCCCGTACCAGAACCTCACCCCCCCCATGAGATGAAAGGGCTCCTGTGGCTGTCTACCCCACCCCCGCTTCCGGTCCCGTGGGACGTGCCCGCGCGAGCCTACGCGCCCTGGAGGTCCTGCACGAGTTGGAACAGTCCGGCGGGGAGCCCACCGCCGACCAGCTCCAGGCGCTACGCGTCTGGGCGGGGTGGGGGCCCATGGCCCCGGCCTTGGAACCCGAACTCGACCGGACCGGGGCATGGAAGGAGATCGGGGCGCGGCTGGAGAAGCTGCTGGAACCCGAACGCTACGCCGAAGCGCAGGCCTCCACCTACAACGCCTTCTACACCCCTGAGGCCGTTTCGGGTGCGTGCTGGGGCCTACTCAAAGGAATGGGGTTCGAGCGTGGTCGGGTCCTGGAGCCCGGGTGCGGGGCCGGAGCGTTCATCGGCACCACCCCCGAGGGCGTGGACGCTGAGTGGGTGGGTGTTGAGCGCGACCCCACCACTGCGGCGATCGCCCGCTTCCTGCACCCTGAGGCCACCATCATCGCTCGGCCCTTGCAGGAGGCCCACCTGCATGAAGGGTCCATCGACGCCGTCATCGGCAACGTCCCCTTCGGGCACGTCGACATCTTCGACCCGATCGCACCAAAGGCCGTGAAGTCGTCCCTGCACGACTACGCCATCTGGTCCTCGGTGCGCGCCCTGGCCCCCGGCGGTATCGCGGTCCTGGTCACCTCCACCGGCACCCTGGACAAGACCAACGCCGACGCACGTAAGGCCATCGACAAGGAGGCTGTGCTGCTGGGCGCGATCCGCCTGCCCAACGGTGCGTTCTCCGAGGCCGGGACCAACGTGGCCACCGACATCCTGGTGCTGCGCCGCCGCAAGGGCGATGAGCCTGCACCGCGCAAGAAGGACGACCCGGTGGCCACCGATCCTTTGGTACGCGCGGTGCAGGAGAAGACGTGGTTGAGCACGTCGAAGATCCACTACTTGCCCGAAGGCAACATCAACCAGTGGTACGCCCGCTTCACTGACGGTGTCCTGGGCACGCTCACGCACGCCCCGGTACCCGGCCGCAGCCCGGTCAAGGTCGCAGCGGACCAGGACCGGCCCTGGCAGGAGGCTCTGGCCGCAGAGGTCACGGCCATCACCGACCGCGTCCAGACCAACGATCTGGGTTGGGACGTCCTTCAGGCCCCGCGGCCGCTCACCGACGAGATCCCCCAGCGTGAGGACGGCCTGCGCGAAGGCCAGATGCTAGTCGTGGAGCGCCAGGTCCCCCGCCGCAACGGTGGCGTCGAGGTCAAACCGGTGCTGGCCCAGATCGGTCTGGGCCAGGTGGAGGAGTTGCGCACCGACAGGGGCAACCTGCGTCCCGCCACCGCCGAGACCCACGCTCTGATCGAACTACGCGACGCCGCCCTGGCTCTGTTCGAGGCCGACGCCGACCTGTCCTTGACCAATGAGCAGGTTCAGCCCGCCCGTGACCGTGCCCACACCCTCCACCAGGCCTACGTCGCCGAATACGGGCTGATCAACCGGGCTAAGATCGAGTACAAGCTCGACCCCAAGACCGGTGAGGAGACCGTAAAGCGCAGCTACCCCAAGCTGGGCGGGATGCGCCTGGACGTGGACTTCCCGTCCTTGGCCGCGCTGGAAAAATACGACCGGGAGACCAACACCGCCGTCCCGGCCGACATTCTGCACCGTCGCGTCAATGTCCTCCCTGAGGGGGTCGACCGTGCGGACAACCCGCACGAGGCCGTGGCCATGTCGCTCAACCAGGCCAACCGTGTCGACGTCGACATCATCGCCGACCTGTTGGAGTTGCCCCACGAGCAGGTCGAACCGACATTGACCGAAGCCCAGGCGGCCTTTCGCGACCCCGATGCGCCCAACGGGCCGCTGGTGCCAGCGGGCCAGTACCTGAGCGGCTCTTTGGGGCGGCGACTGGAACGCGCTCGCCAGGCCGCCGAGGCCGATGACGCCTACCAGGTCAACGTCGAAGCCCTCGAAGAGGTGCTCCCTCAGCCGCGACCACCGGAGAAGATCGACGCAGTCCTGGGAGCCGCCTGGATTCCCCCTGCCGACGTGCAGGTCTTCGCCACCGAACTGCTGGGCGGCAAGGTCGAGGTGGACAAGTACCAGTCCACCGGCGAGTGGGTCGTGGACGCCGCCGATGAGGTCAAGGGCTACACCGAGGACAAGGTCCATCATCGGGGCACTGTCGCCAACATCGACGACTGGGGCTCTACCCACTTTCGCGGCGACGAGCTGCTGGACAAGGCCCTGAACAACCGTACCCCCACGGTGTGGAAGACCGAGCGCACTCGGGACGGAGAGCGCCGCGTCGTCGATAAGAAGGCGACCCGGGCCGCGTCGGTGGCCATGGAACGTATCCAAGCCCGCTTCTCCGAGTGGGTATGGGAAGACCCCCTGCGCGCTGACCGGCTCGCGGCGGTCTACAACCGTGATTTCGTCTCCACCCGCCGCCCGGCGCACGACGGCAGCAACCTGACCTTCCCAGGCCTGTCCGCGGCCATCACCCCCTACGAGACGCAGAAGAACTTCGTGGCCATGGCGCTCTCACGCCAGGGAAGCATCTGTGCCCACGAGATGGGCGGCGGCAAGACGCTGACGATGTTCCTCACCGCCATCAAGCACGTTCAACTCGGCCTGGTCACCAACCCGATCATCGTGGTGCCCAACCACCTGCTCCAGGACATCACCCGCGATGGCAAACTCGCCTTCCCCAGCGCACGGATCCTGATGGCCACCAACGAGGACCTGGTCGACGCCCAGGCGCGCAAACGGTTCGCCGCCAAGTGCGCGGCCAACTCCTGGGACGCGATCGTCATGACCGAGAGCATGTTCAGCCGCATCCCGGTTCACCCCCGCACCGAGGCGGATTTCCACGCTGAGCAGAAAGCGAACAAGGCCGCCACGCTCCAGGCCGACGCCGAGCGGATCGGCCGGCGTGTCAAATCGGTCGCCCAGAAGGTCGACAGCCACTCCTCCCAGGTCAAATCGCTGTTGTCGTCCATCCCCAAGGACGACGGGTTTTGCGACGAGCTACTGAACTCCTCAATGAGGATCTTCGATGAGGCCTCGGACTGGATGCGCAACCTGGGCATGGTGGCCCAGGCCGACGGCTTCAACATGCCCTCCCCCGCGCGAACTATGAACGGTTTCCTCAAAGCCCAACGGACTCTAAAAGAGGGCGGAAAGGTGCTCCTGTTCACCGGCACACCGCTGGTGGACAAGGCCTTGGAGCTGTACGTGCAGATGCTCATGGTCCATAAAGAGGGGCTGGAGGAACGGGGCATCTTCAGCGCCGAGGACTGGGTGCGCACCTTCGTGAAGTTCGACCACGTGCCCGAACCCACGATCGACGGCGGCGTGAAGCTAGTCAAACGTCCCACGGAGCTGATCAACAAGCCCCAGCTCCAGGAGATGTACGACGAGTGCGCCGACGTGCAGCGCGGCATCGTCGCCCGGCCCGAGCTGGTGCAGGTGATGCACAAGCTGGAAACGACCCCCGTGCAGGCCGCGCACGCCCAAGAACTGGGCGAACGGGAGAAGATGCTGCGCGGGTGGAACACCCAGCCCGGTGACGACACCTACTTCAGCCTCATGTCCGCCGGCCGCCAGGCCGCCCTGGACCCGCACCTGGCGGGCCTGCCCGAGGACGGTCACACCAAGCTCGACGAGATGGCCGACCAGATCGCGCTGCGCTACCACGACAACAAGCACGTGCGCTTTCCCGGCGATCCGGTGAAGGTCTCAGGCACCCTCCAGCTCGCTTTCATCAACCTGGGCGTGCCCCTCCCGGCCAAGGGTAAAAAGAAGGCCGACGACCGCTCCTACGGCCGGTTGCGTGACAAGCTCATCGCCCGTGGTGTGCCCGCGAACACCATCCGGTTCGTCCATGAGGCCAAGAACGCCGACCAGCGCTCTGACCTGTTCGTCAAGGCCCGCACCGGCGAGATCAGCGTTCTGGTCGGGTCCTTCAGGAAAATGGGCTACGGCACCAACGTCCAAGATCGCCTGTCCACGTCCACATCGCCGACCCAACGTGG
>Ga0079226_10002832_pt1 | contig 13367 bp, 10 predicted proteins | sample Poulit2014_FD_76345 | JGI IMG/M metagenome (GOLD analysis project Ga0079226, IMG submission 76345) | Agricultural soil microbial communities from Georgia to study Nitrogen management - Poultry litter 2014 | ecosystem: Environmental > Terrestrial > Soil > Agricultural land | place: USA: Georgia... | reverse complement strand
GGCAGGCCACCAACGCCGATGTCTTCGACTTCAGCCTCACCCCCGCCGAGGTGGACGCGATCTCCGCACTCGAGCGCGGACGCATGAAGGACCGGGACCCGCTGACTCACGAAGAGATGTGAGCCTGCGGCGCGTGGCACCACCGGAGTGGTCTTGGGTGCGGGGAGATGGAATTGTCGACTGACAATCGGTGTCACTGGCGGTTTGATGACACACTTGGGTGACCGAGGATGAGCTCGGGAGCAGAGTACGAGCATGCAGGCTTGGGTAATGTGTCCGTATGGCGAATTCCAAGGATGTGGCGTTGGCCGCGGGGACCTCCCAATCAACGGTGTCGAGGGTCTTCCGCGGAGAACCGAATGTGGCCCCTGAGCTCGTTGCTCGGGTGAAAGCAGCAGCGAAATCGCTCAACTACGTACCCAACGATGCAGCTCGTTCGCTTTTGCAAGGCAAGACCCGGCGCATTGCTCTTGTTGTCGAGAAGCTCACCCAGCCGGCCTTTGCCCTGATGGCTGACATCACCCACGATGAGCTTCTTAAGCGGAACTATCGGGTCATCGTCCTCGAATCGGATTCGCCCGGGGGTGGCGTTCGTGATGGGTCTAGAGAGATATTCTCCGCAGTCGACGGCGTCCTGTACTGTTCGGCTGATAGAACTACGGACCTCACTGAATTTGTTAAAGAAGTGAGGAAGCCAGTCGTCCTGGCGCTGCGTGCGGGGCACCCTGAGACTGCCGGTCTCGTAGCCCACGGTGTTTATCCTGACCACCAGCAGGGCGTGAGATTAGCTGTTGATCACCTGCGGAGCCATGGCCATTCTCAGATCGCGTTAATTGGGGCGACTCCCCGAGTGACAGGCGGTTACTCGACTGAATTGGCCTTCGTTGAGTACATGGGAAGTCTGCAGTTCGAAGTGTCTGATCTACATATTGGACGCAATGAAATGACATATGCGGGAGGCTGGGACTCTGCCAACACTTTTTTGAACGCACCTAGTCCGCCCACCGCGTTCTTCGCCACTGAAGACAGGAGTGCCTACGGTGCGATCGACGCGGTCCGTAGTCTTGGTCTGCGGGTGCCCGAAGATATCGCGGTCGTAGGATTCGACGATTTCGACACGTCTGCATGGAAGTCATACGACCTAACGACAATAAAGATTCCCTATGATCGCATTATGCAAAAGGCGGTCGACCTGTTGCTCGCCGAGATCGACGGACAGCAACCTCCGCCGGGTCATGAGTTTGTCCCGGTCGAGTTGACCGTCCGCGGGTCGGTGGGGCAATTAAAGGCATGAGCGAGTCGACTATCAACGTACCATTGTGTTCTCAGTCACTTTCGTGGTACAAATTGCATGTGACTACGTAGTCGTAGTTTTCTGATTCCGATTGTTCTCGAAGTGAACGGTTGTATCTATCGAATCTGACTACGTAGTCAGAGTTCATCGACATGGGAGCACTCATATGTATCAGATATCCGTCGACACTGGTGGGACATTTACCGACGTCGTCGTCGCCACCGGAGACGGCCGTGTGTTGATGTCAAAGGCATTAACAACCAACGAACGAGCATTCGACGCCATCGCCGAAGCATTGGAGGACATATCCACCTCGATTGGCGTGCCCACCTCCGAGCTCATAAGTGATTCCTCGCAGCTCAACTACGGCACCACTCGGTCAACGAATCTGGTGGTCACAAGGAATACAGCGCGTACCGCGTTGCTGACAACCAAAGGCTTCCCAGACGTCCTGTTGTTGCGAGAAGGTGGCAAGCCTGATCCTTTCAAAAAGATGGACTACGGGCAGCCTTATGTGCCTCGATACCTGACATTCGAAGTCGATGAGCGGATGACGAGCACCGGAGCGGTCCACCGACCGCTAGATGAAGACAGCGTGTTGGAAGCCCTCGACCAATGTGCGCACGCCGAGGTGGAGGCAATAGCAGTGTCGCTGCTGTGGTCGGTGGCCAATCCGGCACATGAGCGGAGAATCGCCGAGTTAATCGAATACCGACTCCCGACGGTCTCCTGGACACTGTCCCACGAGGTCAATCCGAGCGTCAGAGAGTACCGGCGAGCCTCCTCAGCGGCCATCGACGCTTCATTGAAACCGTCGATGTCCCAGTTCTTCGTTGATCTCGACGATGATCTCCGCGAAGCCGGGTTCTCGGGTAGCTTGCTCGTATCGACTGCTTACGGCGGAGGGTGGGACGCCGAGCGAATCTCCCAGCAGCCGATCTACTCGATCGGATCGGGGCCATCCATGGCGCCCGTTGCTGCCATCCATGAGGCTGAGCTGGAATCTGAGCGCTCACTGGAAGATTCGACGCTCTTGGTGACAGACATGGGTGGCACGACTTTCGACCTGTCACTGGTGCAAGGGGGGCGAGTGGCCCAGACCTCGGAGACCTGGCTGCGCGGCAAATGGGTCGGAGATATCACAGGCACTCGATCAGTCGACGTTGAGAGCATTGGAGCTGGCGGCGGGTCCACTGTTTGGATCGACGCCGGTGGGTTGCTCAGGGTGGGTCCGCAGAGCGCCGGATCCGCGCCCGGGCCAGCGTGTTACGGGCGCGGTGGAACGCAGCCGACGATCACTGACGCAGCACTCCTCCTCGGCTACCTCGACTCTTCGAACTTCGTCGGCGGGCGGCTCGAACTGCGCACGGATCTGGCGGAAGACGCATTCCGACCGATCGCAGGCGCACTCGGTCGCACGGTTGAGGAAGCCGCCTACGGTGCGATGCTGATTTCCGTCGACAACATCGTCACAGCCATCCGAGAGAAGACCGTCACGAACGGCATCGATCTGCGCGAGGTGACGCTGGTCGCAGGAGGCGGAGCTTCGGGGCTCAACGTCGGTCACATCGCGCGTTCCCTCGGCGTGACCGACGTAGTCGTCCCCAAAACCGCCGGGGCGATGAGCGCCTACGGTGCCCTGCACTCTCCCGCGAAGTCGGAATTCGAGGCTGTGGCCTTCAGCTCGACGCGGGACGAAGGCTTCGCTATCGACCCACACATCGTGTCGAATCTGCTCGCTGACAGTGCCGCCTTCTTCGAGGGACTGCACCCGGCCACTCAGAAGGCCGCAGATCAGACTACGGAGTTCTATGCGATGGCAAGGTACCCGATGCAGGCATGGGAGCTGATGATCGAACTCGGCTCGGAGAATGCAGTCCGAAAACTGAGGGGGTCTGCGATCGAAGAGATCTTCCATCGCGAGCACGAGAAAGTCTTCGGTGTGTGTGAGGAAGATTCGGCTGTAGAGATACTCGCGCTGGGCGCTAGGGCCGTCTCCGCGCAGTCGAAGGGTGACGGCAGCCGACGGTTCCCCGCAGGCGACGAAGGTGGAGACGGCACACGAGCGAGCAAGATGGCCTACTTCGCTGACGAAGGGTGGGTTGACGTCCCCGTCTATCTGCCGCAGGACGTGATGACCCAGAGCAGTGTGGACGGCCCGGCGATCGTCCTCGAGCCGACGACAACGATCGTCGTCTACCCGGGCCAGACCCTAAGCTGCAGCGACTCGTCCAACTACCAGCTGACGTTGTGAACGGAGGGCACAATGACCGGTAACACCTATCAGACCGATGTCATCGACATGTCGGTGATCTCGAACCGATTCGACGGCATCGTACGAGAGATGGAGAACACCCTGCTTCGTGCGGGGCGGTCTGCGGTGCTCAATATGGCTCGCGACTTCTCCTGCAGCATCATCACCGGAGACAACCGGCTTCTGGCCAGTGCAGAAGGACTGCCAGTGCACGTCATCGGCGGTGACGAACTCGGACGTGCACTGAATAGATACCACCCGGATGTGAAGGAAGGCGACGCCTACCTGCACAACGACCCGTACGAAGGCAACACGCATGCTGCGGACCATACGCTGATGGTGCCGGTGTTTGTCGACGGTGAGCACATGTTTACGACCTTGGCGAAGGCTCATCAAGCGGATATTGGAAACTCCAAGCCGACCACATACATGCCATTTGCTGAAGACGTCTACGAGGAAGGCGCTCTCATCTTCACTGCGACCAAGGTGCAGGAAGACTACCGGGACATCGGCGATATCATCCGGATGTGCAAGAAGAGGATTCGTGTGCCAACCCAATGGCACGGCGATTATCTGGCGATGGTTGGAGCCGCTCGAATCGGCGAACGTGCGCTCAAGGAACTTTGCCTCCAGTTCGGGAAGGATGTCATCAAGACGTTCATCGACGATTGGTTCAACTACTCTGAAGAACTAATGCGCGATGCGATCGGTAAGTTGGCACCCGGGCGCGTAACTGGCACGGGCCGCCACGACCCGGTCGGTGATTTGGCGCCGTCAGGCGTCGAACTCACGGTCACGGTCGAAGCTGATCCGACTGCCGGCAAAGTTATCGTCGATCTCCGCGACAACATTGACTGCCTCCCCGGAGGAATCAATGAATCTGAGACATGCGCGATCAACAATGCAATGACTGGAATCCTCAATTGCCTCGACGGTGCGATCCCGCGCAACGCCGGCAGCTTTCGTTGCATCGATGTCAAGATCAGGGACAACTGCATCGTTGGCCGCCCGACGTTTCCTCGATCCACATCGGTCGCTACGACCAATATCGGCGAACGTCTCGTGGCCACCACCCAGCGGCTCATCGCCGAAGGCTGGCCGGAACAGGGAATGGCCGAGGGCGCGTGCGGAATCGGAGCCGGTTTCGCAGTGATCTCCGGCAAGGACTCACGAACGGGAGCCCCGAGCGACTATGTTAACCAGGTCTTCCTCGGTAGCCAGGGAGGAGCGGCCAGTCCCGGGTATGACGGATGGATCACATTCGGGAATTCGGTGACCAACGGGCTGATGCTGCGCGACAGCGTCGAAGTCGATGAACAGAAATATCCGATTCTCGTCGACGAACTCAAGATCAGACAGGACTCGGGTGGCGCCGGTCAATGGCGCGGCGCCCCCGGGACAGTCCTCAGATACGGGCCAATCGCAGGAGAGATGACCGCCTATTACGTGACAGACGGCAAGGACAACCCGCCCCGGGGAGTCGCTGAAGGTCACAACGGAGCGGCATCACAGCAGTACATCGTGTCATCGGCAGCTCCGGACCGAGAGGCTGTGACGATCGGGAACGAGAATCTCAGTGTTGGTGAGTTCCTCGTCCACGAACTCAGCGGAGGCGGAGGGTACGGCTCTCCGCTCCAGCGCGAACCGGAAAAGGTTCGAACCGACGTGTTGGCGGGTCTCGTCTCACTGACTGCAGCGCGCGATCTCTATGGCGTTGTCTTCACAGGGGAGCGAGCCGCAGGAACGCTACAGATAGACCAAGCCGCGACCGACGAGCTGAGGGCGGGCCTCCATGTCGAGGTCTGAGAAGTAGGGATGAAAGAGAGATGAGGGTGTCTGATCATGGAATCCGCTGACTCGAGAACCACGAAGAACCAAGAACGCAATGACTATGCCGATGAGAGGGTTCCTGTCGCCTTTCGTACGTGGTCGACCTCGTCGATTTTCGGCGTGATGTTCGGGGTGACGACTGCGATGATCTTCCTGTCATGGGGCGGGGTCCTCGTCATGCAGTTCGGGACCGTCCCGCTGGTTGTCGGCATGGTGATATCGACGTTGATCATCGGTGGCTGCGCCGTCATCTTCTCGCTCAGAGCGTCGAAGACGGGTCTCGGCGCCGAGATGCTGTCACGAAGCTCGGGGTTCGGACACCTCGGCTCGATACCTGTCGCGCTGATCTTCGCCCTGGCCATGATCATGTACTTCGCGTTCGAAGGCGGAATCATGGTCAACGCCATCCATGCTTACTTCACGGCGGTCCCCAAATGGGCGATCATCCTGATCTTCGCGGCACTTATCCTGCCGTTGACGATCTATGGGATGAAGGCGATGAACATCATCATGTGGGTGACCCTGCCGGTCTACATCGTTTTCATGATCGTTACTGTCGTGATCGCCCTCGGCCAAGGAGGATCCGGGGTCGACTTTTGGTCGTTCGCACCCGACCGTGTCGACAATTCGGCAGGCCCTCCCGTTATGCAGATTCTAGCCGCTTCTCTCGGCTATGCCACGCAAGTCGCCCTGTCCGCGGACACGGGCAGACTCATCGACCCGGCGAAAGCAGTGCGCGGTTCGTTCCTCGTGGGCGGACTCTCGCAGCTGCTCGTCTTCATGGTGTGCACCCTCCTCGGCGCCTGGCTGACCCTGCAGTTCAAAGAGGCAGATCCTGGCATCTACCTCCCAGCCATAATGGGGATCTGGGGCGTGCTCTTCGTCGTCGTCACGCAGCTGAGGATCAACGTCGTCAACATTTACTCCTCCTCCATCTCCCTGACCACGATTGGCAAGCGGATTTCGAACCGGGCTCCTAACCGGAGCTTCTGGGTCGTCATCGCCATTGTTGTCGGCACGATCGCAATGCTCACCGATCTGTATGGGCGGATCACGTCGGTGATGGCGTTCGCAGCGATCTTCCTCCTCGCCTGGGTGATGACGGTCGTGGCCGATCTGCTCATCGTGCGGAAAGTCCTCAAGATCGTTCCCCAGGATGAGTCGCCGTACAGGAAGGGGGAACTCCCAGATTTCAATCCGGTCGGTCTTATATCGGTAGGGATCGCCGTCGTCGTCGGGGTTCCTCTCGGCCTCGGAGCAACAGGCCCGTTTGGCATCACCCTGGCCCCGTTCGTTTCAGGACTGCTGCCATTGCTCGTGGTGCCCGTTGCCGCGTTGATGACACGTGGCAGGTTTTATCAGACAAACGAACGTGAAGCAGAGAAGGAGGCCCAGAGAAGTTGACGAGAGAGCTTCTGTCACAGACGCGTGAGCGTGTCTTCGGCGGCACCTACCGGACTTTTTACTCATCACCGCTGGTCGTGGACTCCGCTTCCGGCTGCAGAATCACCGACGCGGACGGTGTGGAGTACCTGGACGCGTACAACAACGTGCCCGCTATAGGACATTCATCTCCCGAGGTCGCAGAGGCTGTGAACCGGCAGCTGCTGCGGGCGAACACCCACACGCGCTACATCGATCAACCTGTTCTGGACTATGCCGACAGACTCATCGCTGCATTTCCCGACAGTTTGGAGTCGGTCGTGTTCGCCTGCAGCGGCTCGGAGGCCAATGACCTGGCGCTAAGGATCGTGGCACATGCAACAGGTCGGGACGGGGTCATCGTGACTCGCCACGCGTACCACGGCACGACACGGTCTGTAGCCGAAATCTCACCCAGCCTGGTCGGACTCGAAGGGATCGGTGAGCACGTCGACACGATCGTCATTCCCTCATGGGGTGCTCCGGACTTCGACGCCCAGCTCGCCGCCGCAGTTCGAGAGAGCAACGCTAGGCTTGAACGAGACGGCCACCCGTGCGGGGCGGTCGTTCTCGACTCGGCGTTGACGAGCGACGGAATCGTGCAACCGCAGTCACTAGCGGCGACGGTCAAGACTATTCACGAATTGGGCGCGATGTACATTGCTGATGAGGTGCAGTCCGGTTTCGGTCGCACCGGATCAGCGTGGGGCTTCGAACGGCTGGATGCCATTCCCGACCTCGTCACTCTTGGCAAGCCGATGGCCAACGGCATGCCGATGTCCGCGGTAGTAGGCCCCCGAGACGTCTTTGCAGCCTTCGGAGATTCCCACCGCTACTTCAACACATTCGCCGGGACGGCAGTGTCTGCTGCGGCTGCCGGGGTCGTCTTGTCTGCACTTGACTCCGGAGCACTGACCGAGCGCGCCAGAACCGGTGGTGCGAGACTAGCGGCTCAGCTTGTAGATATCACCGGTGGAAGCGAGATTCCCGCTCGGGTTCGGCACAACGGTTTGATGCTCGGTGTCGATTTTCTCGAACATGGTGAGTCGAACACGGCCCGACGACGCGCTTCGTTCGTTGTCGAGGAGTTGTACCGAGAGCGGGTGCTGGTGAGCACAACCGGTCCTTGCGCCAATGTCGTCAAGATCCGTCCCCCGCTGACCATTTCGGACGAGGAACTGGACAACATCGCACGCGGGTTCGGCGTGGCATTGCAGCGGCTCCAAGACTCCGAAAGGAGCCACGGTGAGTGAGCGCTCTGCTCTTGACTCCGTCGGCGTCTGCGGGGACGAGGACCGATTTCCGATGTCGGATCTGAAGAAGGTGGTCCGCGCGGTGGAGCAGGTCTATTCGGTCCGACCGCGCGACCTCAAGGTGTACAAGGGAGAGTTCGACCGGAACATCCGATTCGACGATCCTGATCGGGGGACGTGGCTGATCAAGGTGAGCACGGCGGACGTGGGAATGACATCAATCCGGTGGCAGGCGAGTCTACTCGAAGCCGCCGAGGCGGATCAGCGCATCCCCTTCTTGACCCCGAACCTTCTGACGAGCGCAGACGGACGCACACACATAACGGTGGAGGGTGACAAAGGCACATACATCGCTCGAGTCGTCCGCTGGATAGACGGTTCTCTCATGTCCGATGAGGTCTTCTCGGGGCTGGATCTGCCCTATTCGCTGGGAGCTGCCTCGGCTCATCTCACACGCGCACTCGGAGGGCTTGCTGAGCCGGTGGGAATCACCGGCCATCGCTGGCTGATACACCGCGGGCCGGAGGTGGTGGAAGAGTCGTTGAGGGGACTGCCCGATGACGGCCGAACCTGCGTCGTTGCCGAGATCTCACGACGTTTCGGCGCGACTGTCCTTCCCCGACTCGACAACCTGCCATGGTCAATTATCCATCACGATCTCCACGACGGCAATATAGTCGTCGACGCTGTCGGCAGCTCAGTTGTTGGAGTCATCGACTTCAACGACGCCGCCTTCGCGCCCAGAGTCGCCGACCTGGCCATTGCCGGAGCTTACGCCATGCTGAGACAGGCCGAGCCTGAACGGGTGTTTCGAGCTGTCGTCGATGGATACCGAACGATTCTCGACCTGTCGTCGGCCGAACTCGACGTTGTCGGTGAGATGGCGCTCATGCGCCTATGCATGAACTGGGCACAATGGCAGTCACGGGCCCAAGCAGCAAGGGATAACGAGTACGCGCTGAGTCGTTCCCGATATACCTGGCCGCTGATCGAACACCTCGCCGAGGTGGGCCCCCCGAAAGTATGAAGCTGTACTTTAACACGAGCGCTAATTGAACATCAGACGGGTTTCTACTAGCGGGGCAAGGGAACGTCAGAGACAGTGATGTGGTTGGTGCTCCGACGGTGGCAATCGACCCCCGCTCTACCGTGACCAGGGGCTGTTCGACGAAGCCCCCATCGCCGAGGCGGCCGCCGCCCATGGTGTGACCCCGGCCCAGGTGGTGTTGCGCTGGCACCTCGAGGTCGGCAGCCTGCCGATCCCGAAGTCGGCCAACCCGGATCGGCAGGCCAGCAACGCCGATGTCTTCGGCTTCAGTCTCACCCCCGCCGAGGTGGACGCGATCTCCGGACTCGAGCGCGGACGGATGAAGGACCGGGACCCGCTGACGCACGAAGAGATTTGAGGGTGGGGCCCTCCCGGCGTGGGGAAGGTGTCCGGGTGACGCGGCTCAGCGGTTCGGCGGTGCTGTCGACTTACGCGGAATGAGCACTGGCAGCGCCTTGCGGATCTCGGCATCGGTGGACTCATCGAACAGGAGCCCGACCCCCGCCTCGGCGATCTGATCGAACGGGACCCGCACCGATGTCAGGGGAACGGGGAGCTTCTCTGCCAGGGGGATGTCGTTGTATCCGACGATGGAGAGGTCGCGCCCGATGATCTTCCCTGAGTGTGCGGCGACCGTAGAGATGCCAATGGCGAGATTGTCATTGGCGGCGAAGATCGCGGTCGGGGGTGCGTCTGATTCGAGCAATCGTATGCCGCTGTCGATGCCAGCGTCGATGCCGTACCCGGCGAAGATGATACGATCCTCAGTCAGTTCGACCCCTGCCTCGGCGGCTGCACTGCGTGCCCCGGCCGCTCGGTCGTTCGCGCTGGAGGTGAAGTCCGGCCCGGTGACGACGGCGATCTTTTGGTGGCCGAGATCGATGAGGTGCCGGACAGCGAAGTACCCGCCTTGGAAATCATCGCCCAGAGAGCTGGGGCTCACCCCGTCGGTGCGCAGGACGAGCGAATGCCGGACCTTCTGGGTTCGCAGCATTGCGGGCAGCGAATCGTCGATTCTCGCATTGGCGAGGATGAGTCCGTCGACATTGCGATCGAGCAGCCTCTCGACCGCGAGCCGCTCGTCATCGGGAGCGTCGCCGCTGGTGGCGACCACTGCATAGTGGCCCCTCTTGCGTGAAGCCCGCTCGATTGCCTCGAACATCAGTGCCATCACCGCGTCGGTCAGCCGCGGCACGACTACTCCGAGCATCGCGGTCTGGCCACGGCGCAGACCCGATGCGAAGGCATTGCGGCGATAGCCGATCTCCTGGGCGATCTCCCGGATCCTCGATGCGGAGGCCGATTTCGACGACGGCATCCTCTCATCCAAGGCTCGACTGACCGTCGAGACACTGACTCCAGCCCGCTCTGCCACGTCGCGCAGAGTGACGACCGACGAGTCTTTCGCGCTCATTTGGGGCTCCGATCCGAGGGGGGTCGACCTGCCTGATCCATGGCGGGGATCACGGCGATCTGAAACTGATGCTTGACATTCTTTTCGTCTCCACAGCATACTTGAAATCGTTCCTGCAAACGTTCCCGCGAACGTTTGCAACATCAATCAAGGAGGATGAAATGTCACTGGATCTGCGCGGACTGAGCCCTGCTCCTGTCACCCCGTTTACCGAGGACGGCGAGATCGACTTCGCTGCCATCAAGCGCCTCGGCGGATGGCTTGGCTCAATCGGTGGAGTTAAGAGCCTCGTCGTGCTCGGGCACGCCGGTGAGGGAACGTTCCTGACCCAGAAGGAGCAGGCGGACGTGATCACGGCTTTCCGGGATTCCGTGGATGGAGAGATTCCGATCATCGCGGGCATCACGCAGGAGGGCAATGCCGTTGCCGCTGCTGAGGCGAAGCGGGCCGTCGACGCCGGTGCCAGCGCCGGTCTCATCTATCCCTCCCACGGCTGGCTGCGGTTCGGTTACCAGCAGGGCGCGCCGCAGACGCGATACCGCGCGATCTACGAGGAGAGCGGCCTGCCGATGATCCTCTTCCAATACCCCGACAACACGAAAGCAACCTACGACCTGGACACCCAGCTCGACATTGCCGGGCAGGAAGGAGTCTTCGCGACGAAGAACGGTGTGCGCAATATGCGTCGCTGGTACACCGAGATCCCTGCGTTGCGTGCCGCATACCCAGAACTCCAGATTCTGTCCTGTCATGACGAATACCTGCTGCCGACGATGTTCGACGTCGACGGTCTACTCGTCGGATACGGCAACATCGCCCCTGAAATGCTCGTCGAACTCATCGATGCCGGCAAGGCACATGACTACGATCGGGCGCATGCCGTCCACGACAAGCTGCTGCCGGTGACGAAGAACATTTACCACCGCGGTTCGCACATGGAAGGAACAGTCGCTCTCAAGTGGGGACTCGTGGCGCGAGGTATCCTCGACCATGCCACGGTGCGTGAGCCGCTTCTGCCGCTCCAGGACGGTGCCGATAAGGAGATCGCCGCAGCCGTTGCCTCGGCCGGGCTCGGCCGGGTCGCCGTTCCCGCCTGAGGCTCTCCCTCGATCGAGAGTCGGGCATCCGGGCGTTCCACACAGATCGGTGCTCGCACGTGACACACACCGATCCGTGGGCACCCGGCCCGACTGTCGAACGACGCGGTTCTCGAGCAGGCGTCGTCGAGGACCCTTCGGCACCGTGGCGACTGCGACATCGCACGTGTGAAGAATTGAGACAATGAAGTCCTGCTCCAAAGGAGAAGCGAGCAATGACCCAAGAAAACATCCGGAAGGGCACCGTCCCGACAATGGCCGCCGAGACTCCAGCCTCAGCTGCGAAGCCGCGCTCTTTGTGGCAGACCATCGCACTCATCGGCCCGGCCTTCGTTGCCGGGGCCTGGCAGTTCGGACCCGGCAACCTCGCCTCGGCGGTGCAGGCCGGCAGTGCCTACCAGTACACCCTCATCTGGGTGATTATTGTTTCGACCATCCTCATGATCTTTCTGACTGACATGAGTGTGCGCCTTGGAATCCAGTCTCCCGTCTCCTTGATCTCGTCGATCAAGGAGCGCCTGGGTACGACTGTGGGGATGATCGCCGGCATCGGCGTCTTCCTCATCACGCTCTGCTTCTCCGTCGGCAATGCCGTCGGTGCGGGACTCGGTCTGTCTCTGCTGGTGCCGGGCACGGCTCCGGTGATGTGGTCGCTCATCTGCACGCTGTTCGTCGCTGCGGTCCTGTTCATCAGGAGTACATACGCCGTCGTCGAGAAGGTCCTCGTGGTGATGATCGCCATTATGGCGATCTGCTTCGTGATCAGTGCGTTTGTCTCCGGAGCCGACTGGGCCCAGGCTGCGTCCTCGCTCATTCCCACGGTGCCGGGCGGTGCGTGGATCCTCGTTATCGCACTGGTCGGCACGAACTTCTCAATCAACGCCGCCTTCTACGCCTCCTATGCGACCAAGGAGAGGAAACGGACGGCCGAGGAGTACAGGACTGTCACAGCTGTCGATACGATTCCCGGGATCGTCGCGCCCGGCATCATGACCATCCTCGTCATTGTCGTCGCAGCCGCCGTTCTCGGCAGCACCGGCAGCTCACTCGACTCCTTTGCCGGCTTGGCCAAGGTCTTCGAGCCTTTGGCGGGACCGATCGGTGGGTTCATTTTCGCGCTCGGCTTCTGTGGATCGGCAATCTCTTCGATGGTTCCGAATGCGATAGCCGGAGGAACCATGCTTTCTGATGCTTTTGGCAAAGGCGCTTCGGCAGGAACGAAGACAGCTCGAGTGTCCAGCGGATGTGTCCTCACATTCGGGCTGACGATTGCCCTGCTGTTTCAAGGCTCACCAGTCCAGCTGATCGTGTTGGCTCAGGCGCTGACCGTTCTCGTAGCTCCGATTCTTGCGATTCTCATCGTCGTCATGTCCAACGATAGGAGTTTGATGGGGAGCCTGCGCAATTCATGGTGGCAGAACTTGTTCGGGATAATTGGAGTCTTGTCGGTGTGTACTCTGTCGATTCGACTGCTGATTGACTTTCTCGCCTGATGCCAGTGCGACGCTACTGTGCCGCTGTGTCAGCCGGTCGTGAGACGCTGAGGCGATGGACCGAACATTGACCTTGGTGTCCGGCGAGGAGATCATGAACCTCGCCGGGCCCGGCGCATACTCGCGCGGCAGCAGATATGCCGAGCAGGGGCATGTTCTGCGGGTCGTCTGGCACGACAGCGACCAGGAACTCGTCGGCGACGTCGCCGGTTCGACCGGCCTCTATCGCACCACGGTCGGCTTCAAAGACTTCGAGGACGGG
>Ga0079226_10002831_pt1 | contig 13367 bp, 14 predicted proteins | sample Poulit2014_FD_76345 | JGI IMG/M metagenome (GOLD analysis project Ga0079226, IMG submission 76345) | Agricultural soil microbial communities from Georgia to study Nitrogen management - Poultry litter 2014 | ecosystem: Environmental > Terrestrial > Soil > Agricultural land | place: USA: Georgia... | reverse complement strand
AGATTTTGAGGCAAATAAGGATGAAATAAAAGATATGGTATTTGAATCTAAAATACCAGAGGCATATCAGAGCTGGTATCAGGAAGTATATGAAGATTATGATATAACTAATAATCTTGCAGAGTAAACTAGGGAATTCAAGATATTTGAGCAATTCAAGATTGCTTAAATATCTTTTTTATTGTAATCAATGATACTATATAGAAATGTTTACTTATATATGGCAAGGGTATACTAAGGATATCTATATAAAGGAAGTATTGGAAGGAGATTTTATGTATGGAAAATGTAAAATTAACTATAGTTTATTACAGTATGGGCGGTACCAATTATCAATTAGCTAAATGGGCAGAAGAAGCTGCAGTAGAAGCAGGGGCAGAGGTAAGATTAGTTAAGGCAAGGGAACTAGCACCAGACTCTGCAATAGAGGCTAATCCTCTTTGGAAAGAAAATGTAATTGCCACAAAGGATGTACCTGAGGCTAGATCAGATGATTTAGTATGGGCAGACGCCATAATATTCTCAGTTCCTACACGTTTTGGAGTTATGGCTGCTCAAATGAAACAATTTATAGATTTACAAGGTGGCCCATGGGCAGAAGGAAAGCTAATGAACAAGGTAGTATCAGCCATGAGCTCTGCACAAAATGCTCATGGAGGACAGGAAGCCACTATTAAAGGAATATACACTACATTGATGCATTGGGGAGCTATAATTGTTCCTCCTGGATATACTGATGAATCTATATTTGCAGCAGGTGGAAATCCTTACGGAACTAGTGTAACAACAGGTAGGGAAGGCATGGTAGAAGATGTGGAAGCTGCAGTAAAACATCAGGCAAAAAGAACAGTCCAGGTAGCTAAATGGCTCAAAAATGGCCAAGAATAAGAAAAAGGTAAATCCTGTTTTTTCGGATTTACCTTTTTTCTTACCATTTATTTAAGAAATCTATAGCAGCCTTACACATACTTTTAATTCCTACTGGGATACTTCTTTCATCAACTATAAGATTTGGATTGTGAAGTGTTGTAAATCCTTCATTAATCTCAGACTTAATACCTAGCCAGTAAAATACTGAAGGCATCCTCATTGAGAACTCTGAGAAGTCCTCTGATCCTGATGCAGGATATTGTGGAATTAGGACATTATCTGGGCCCAGTATATCCCTAAAACTTTCTATAGTTTGATCAGTTAAGTCTTCATCATTTAATGTCATCTTATATCCATGCACATAATTTACATCACAATCTCCACCTAAGGATTTAGCTGCATTTTTAGCAACTTGTTCAATTTTATCTGGCATCATATTAGAGATAGTAGGATTAAAAGTTCGAACAGTTCCTTCTAAAACTACTTCATCGCAAAGCACATTATATCTACTACCACCATGTATAGTGCCTATAGTGATGACTGCATTTTCCATTGGGTCAATATTTCTACTAACGATTGTTTGTAGGGAATTGATAATTTGGCTTGCGATTACTATTGCATCTACTCCTTCATGTGGCTGAGATGCATGGGAAGATTTTCCCTTGACAGTAATAAATATTCTGTCTGACTGTGCCATCATAACCCCTTTTCTAAGGGAGACTGTTCCTAAAGGTGCATCCCATATATGAAGTGCCATAGCTGCGTCTACCCTAGGATTTTCAAGGACACCATCATCTATCATATATTTAGCACCGCCACTAGGATTATCTTCTTCAGCAGGCTGGAATACAAATTTAACATTGCCTTTTAATTCAGATTTTAATTCTGTCAATACTTTAGCAACCCCTAAAAGAACTGATGTGTGAACATCATGGCCACAAGCATGCATCTTTCCTGGGACTTTGGATTTAAAGGGGAGGTCAGTTTGTTCGTCTATGGGGAGACAGTCCATATCCGCCCTAAGGAGAATTGTTTTTCCCTTTTTTTGTCCTTCTAATAAGCCGACTACGCCCATTTTACCTACCCCATCTTCCACCTGAAGTCCTAGCTCCTCGAGTTGGGCCTTCACAATACTAGATGTACGAACTTCTTCCATAGCTAATTCAGGATGCTGATGTAGGTCCCTGCGAATTTCAATTACTTGGTCTAGATATTTATCAATAAGCTCATTTATTTTATTATTAATTTTCAAGTTTAAACCTCCCAATTACATGAGTATAGCTCCACCAGGGCCTAGTGGTAAGCCTATGATGTACCATATGAATCCTAAAATTAGCCATGCAATTAATATTGCTGCTGAGTATGGAATCATTGTTGATAACAATGTTCCTACACCTGCATCCTCATCATATTCACTCATATATGCCAGTATAATAGGGAAATAGGTAAATAATGGTGAAATTATATTTGTAGATGAATCTCCCATTCTATATAAAAATTGTGTCCAGGCTGGATGATATCCTAGTAGTGCAAACATAGGTACAAATATGGGGGCAAGTAAGGCCCATTTAGCTGATCCAGATCCAATAAAGAGGTTTACAAATGCACAAAGAATTGTATAACCTACAAATAATCCTGCACCAGTAAATCCAATATTGGTTAAAAGATTTGAACCACTAATTGCTAAAACTTGACCTAAATTTGTCCAGTTAAAATAGGATATAAATTGACCAATGATGAATGCCAGTACTATGAAAGAAGACATAGTTCCTATAGCTTTTGTCATTAATTCTGGAATATCTCCAGATGATTTAATCTTTCCAATCTTAATAGCATATGGAATAGAGGTAACTAAAAATAATATTAATAGAATAGGTATAATTCCAGACATGAAAGGCGAACCAGTCAATATTTCACCAGTATCTGGATGCCTTAAGAAACTATTTTTTGGCACCAAGGCAATAACTAATAGACCAATATAGATCAATGCACCTATTCCAGCGGCCTTAAGGGCTGAATTTTCTTCAGGTGTTATCTCTTGTGCTTTAATTTGATGTGTACCTGTATATTCACCTAGCCTAGGTTCTATGTATTTTTCAGATATAATACTAACAATAAAAGCTAATATAAAAGTAGATACTATCATGATATACCAATTAGCCATTAGTGGAATTTCAGGTGCATCAACAATTGCCGAAGCCTCGTTAGTTATACCCTGTAATAAGGCATCTGTTCCTGCTGGAAGTAAGTTAGCACTAAATCCACCTGTAGTAGCTGCATAACCTAAAGCTATACCAGCAATTGGGTTACGTCCTAAAGACATGAAAATCATGGCGGCCAATGGGGGTATTATAACAATTGCAGCATCGGAAGCTATGTTTCCGCAAATTCCAATGATAGCAATAGCAAATGTTACAATTCTTGAAGGTGCTCCAAGCATAGTTTTCCTCATTAATGAAGACATGAATCCAACTTCTTCTGCTAATCCAAGACCTAGAGTCATGGATAATATGAGACCCAGTGGTGCAAAACCAGTGAAGTTACTTACCATAGTATCTAGGGCATGTACTATACCTTCACCAGATAAAAGGTTTTTAACTTCAACCACTTCGTTAGTTGTCGGATTTACAGCTGATACGTTGAGTAAGTTTAAGATAAATGATAGCACTGCAATAATTACGATCAGCCATAAGAATAGAATAAAAGGATGTGGTATTTTATTACCTACCCTTTCTACCCAGGCTAAGAATTCTTTATTCTCAGTTTTTGATTTTTCACTCATAATAATCCTCCTTTTCATAAAAAGCTAGCTTACTCTTAAACCAATATACATTATCACCACCTTTTCAGTGAAGCAATTTGCCTAATTAAACTATTAAATGTATGATTTAACTAAGATAGATAACTTGGATTTATTGATATTTTAAAAATTTCTTATGAATTAAAGGGTTTTACTTGGTTAATATCGAATATAATGATAAGTAAGATGATATGAAAATAGAAGAGCTATAGAGTATTTATTGTAAATAAATACTCTTCAAGCTATTATAATATATTATCACAATACTTAAAATATTACAAAGGGGGAGTGTACTATGACTGAGTTAAAACAAAAAATGTCAGAAATGAGAAGGGAATTTCATCAAATTGCAGAACCAGGATGGCTTGAATTCCAAACTACATTTAAGATAATCCAATATCTTGAATCTTTAGGATATGAAGTAGAATTCGGGAAAAAGATTCACAGTGAAAGAATGGGTTTACCTAGTGAGGAAACAATCAAAAAATATGTTGATAGTTTGTCATTAGATACAGACTATGATCCAGGGGAAATATTACAAGGATATACAGGAGTAGTAGCTATCCTGGATACTAAAAGAGAAGGGCCTACAACAGGGATTCGATTGGATATCGATGCCAATGCAATTGAAGAGACCCATGATAAGGAACATAGACCCAATAAAGAAAATTTTAGATCTAAAAACAGCTTTGCAATGCATGCCTGTGGACATGATGGGCACATTACCATAGGATTAACATTAGCAAAATGGCTAATGAATAATAAGGCAAAATTAAAAGGGAAATTCAAATTAATATTTCAACCTGCAGAAGAAGGAGTTAGAGGGGCTAAAAGTATGGTATATGCAGGTGTAGTTGACCATGTGGACTATTTATTAGGAGGCCATATAGGTTTAGGTACAAAAAGTGGAGTTTTGGGATTAGGAACCAGAGATTTTTTAGCCACATCCAAAATAGATGTAAAGTTTAAAGGGGTATCTTCTCATGCAGGAGCATCACCTGAATTAGGGAAAAATGCCTTATTAGCTGCAGCAAGTTGTGCCCTAAATTTACACACATTAACTCAATTTGGCTCAGGTATGGCCCGAGTGAATGTGGGAGTTTTAAAGGCTGGAACTGCTAAAAACATTGTTCCTAGCCAAGCTAGGATGGAAATAGAAACCAGGGGAAGTAATGAGGAATTAAATCAAATGTTAATGTCTAAAGTAAATAATGTTATAAAAGGCTCAGCAAAAACATTTGATGTAGAATACGAAATTATGCAAGCTGGTGGTGCTCCAGCATATGATAGCCATGATGATGAATTCATCAATTTAGTATATGAATATTTAAAGGATGAGTTTAAGATTAAACTAGCTCCATCTTTAGGTGGATCCGAAGATGTAACCTATATGATGAATAGAGTAGAAGAAAATGGAGGAAAGTCTATACATTTTATATTTGGCTCTGACTTAAAGGCTGCACACCATAATAATAAATTCGACTTTGATGAAGACACCTTGCCTATGGCTTTTAAGGCATTAAAGCAAACTATAAAGCTTTTAAATAAATAGGTTTGAGTATACTAAATAATAGATGTGCAAGACACTTTTTATACTATTCTTTATGTAAATCTTCCGCTTATATGGTCCTTTTTAGGATAATATAAATAAATAGAATTCTAATATGATATAATGTATATAAGTATTATGAAAGGAGGATTACCTTGGACCTAATTCAAATCGAAAGCGATATCAAACAAGTAAGCTTAGAATTATTAAATACTGCTAATTTGCAATCTTATGATGCAATAGTTATAGGTGGAAGCACCAGTGAAATTGCAGGAGAACATATAGGTTCATCTACTAATATTGAAATAGCTAGAGTAATCATAAAGACAATAAGGGGAATATTACAAGAATACAATATTTATCCAGTAATACAGGCTTGCGAACATATTAATAGGGCATTAGTTGTAGAGAAAGAATATGCCTTAAGACATAATTTAGATGAAGTAAATGTAGTTCCAGTCCTATCAGCTGGAGGAGGATTTGCTACTGCTGCAATGGAAATATTTAAGGAAGCAGTAGTAGTGGAAAAGGTAGGAGTTCAAGCAGGTATAGACATTGGAGATGTATTCATAGGTATGCATATAAAAGGTGTAGGAGTAGTAGTACGAAGTGATATCAAAAAAATAGGCAAAGCACATTTAAGCATGATTAGGACAAGAAAAAAACTAATAGGTGGAGATAGGGCAAAACATTTTTAATTTTATAGTTACAATAATAATCCCTATGAATCTTTTTAAATCAATCCTAAGTTTTATTCACTTTAGGATTGATTTTTTCATATTTTATAAATATACTTTATATTGGGTAATTATAGATAAAGAGACGTGAAATTATATTTTATAAAAGGAGTGAAATTTATGAAAGATAAAATAGATATGAAACATTTTCTGCTAGTGACTTTAGGATCATTAATAGTAGTTGCAGGTTTATACTTTTTCTTAGTGCCATCAGATTTAGCAGTTGGTGGAGTAACTGGATTAGGCGTTATATTCAACCACATATTTCCACAAATTCCAATAGGAATTATAATGGGGATCTTTAATATTATATTATTTACATTAGCTTTTGCCGTAATTGGAAGGGATTTTGGTGGATATACGGTTTATTCAAGTTTTACTATTGCTATAGCAATCTATATTTTGGAGATGCTAGTTCCTATGGATAAACCTTTAGTAGATGATTTGTTTTTAAATTTAATTTATGGAATTGTAATTCAGGGAATAGGTATGGCCATAGTTTTTAATCAAGAAACATCTACTGGTGGAACAGATATTATTGCAAAAATAATAAATAAATTCTTCCATTTAGATATAGGAAAATCCTTATTTTTAGCTGATTTTATAATAGTGTCTTTTGCAGCTTCTGTATTTGGACTAGAACTAGGTATGTATGCTTTATTAGGAATACTCCTTAACTCCCTAGTAGTGGACCATATTATAGCTGGATTTGGAGCTAAAATAAAAATTATAGTAATAAGTAAAGAGGAAAAACAAATCAGTAGATATATTATAGATGAAATAGGTAGGGGAGTTACTTTATATCATGGTACTGGTGGCTATTCAAAGGAAGAAAAAAGAATTATTAATACAGTAGTATCAAGGGGAGAGTACATAAAAATTAGAGAGTATATACATGAGGTAGACCCTAAGGCATTTATGTGGGTGAACTTCGTAAATGAAGTATTTGGAGAGGGTTTTACACATTAAAAAAATGGGCGGTATAGGACTCGAACCTACGACTTTCACCACGTCAAGATGACACTCTACCAGCTGAGTTAACCGCCCATAAGATCTATTATATTATAGCACATTAAATATGAGATTACAAAATCTTTTACCTTGTGGTGAATTAGTCTGAGAAGGGATCTTTGGTTTTGGAGGAAGATCCCTGGGAGGATACAAGCTTGGACCAAGGCTGGGGATGACAAAGTCAGGTATTTTACTATTGACTATTACTTGTTACTTGTTAACTGCTCTTAAGTCCAGCTCCTGTAAGAGGAAGTATAACTTTGCCTAAGCTTTTATGATTCTTATAAAATTTATTAAAGGCTGCAAAAGTACTAGCTGTAGTTGTCTCTACATAAAACCCCTTTCTAGCTAGATCTCTTTGGGCATCTAAGATCTTATCTTCAGGGGCTAATATAACATCTCCATCAGTCTCTCTAATGGCTTCAAGAATTTGATCCCCTCTTTTAGGTAGAGCTATGGCAATTCCTTCCGCCTGAGTTTTTCTAGCTACTATTTCTTCTACTTGGGTTTTTCCTTCTTTAAAGGCCTTGTAAATAGGGGAGCAGTTTTCTGATTGGACCCCAATTATTCTAGGAAGTTTCTCAATTAGTCCTAATTCATACAATTCCTTTATACCATAATATGCCCCTAATAATAGGGTTCCATTACCTACAGGGATAATTAAAGTATCTACCATCTCCCCTTGTAGCTGCTCGTATATTTCATAGACATAGGTTTTAGTACCTTCATAGAAATAAGGATTATATACATGACTTGCATAAAATACTCCATCTTCATTTGCAGCATTCAATGCTGCCTTTGCTGTATCGGCCCTAGTGCCAGGAATTATATGGACATTGGCTCCATGGGACTGGATCATAGTAATCTTCTTTGGAGATGTATCTTCAGGTACGTATATATGGCAGTCTATACCCACTCTATTGGCATAGGCAGCTACAGAATTGCCAGCATTTCCGCTACTATCCTGTACTAGCTTTTTAGCTCCAAATTCCTTGGCCTTTGCAATCAATACTGCTGCACCTCTATCTTTAAAAGATAAAGTGGGCATCATATAGTCCATTTTCACAAGAATATTAGGATCTTTCCTATCTAAAGCCACCAAGGATGTAAGCCCTTCACCCATAGTAACACTTTGCCATAGATTAGATTTCATATGAAAGGGCAATACTTTTAAATATCTAAATATACTCCATTCATCTTTTATAATATTATTGATGGAAAATAGGGTATTAGCTTTATCAAGATTTAACATACCACCACATTTGCATATATAGGGGAATTCATAGGGGGCATACTTTCTTTTGCATTCATTACATACATAATCCATTATCTCAACTCCTATAATATTCTTAATGCTCATTATACCATGATATAATAGAATTACTGAAATTATTAGAAATTTTTGGGTACTATATAATAGGGGAAAAAATTGAAAGAGGTGTATTTATGGATTTATCTAAGGTTTTATTGTCCTTTGGATTGACTTTTATAGTAGGTGCTTCAACAGCATTAGGAAGTCTTTTTTCATTTTTTGTAAAGGAAACTAATAAAAAAATTCTGGCTATAGCCTTTGGTTTTGCAGCAGGTATAATGATATATGCATCATTTATGTCAATACTCCCTGAAGGTATTGAATTAATTGATGAATATACTGGTAAGGATATTGGACACATAATGGGAATGATTGGATTTTTTGGAGGAATATTGATTATTGCCTTAATTGAAAAACTAGTACATAGCCTAGGTGGGGATCACCATGTACATGATGATTTACACCAAGGACATTCTACAAATATTGGACTGGCTTCAGCAATTGGTATAGCAATTCATAATTTACCAGAAGGTTTGGCTTTATTTACTGCTGGATTAAAGGATATAAAAGTAGCTCTACCAATTGGGATTGCAATATTAATTCATAATATACCTCTAGGTATAGCAATCTCAGTACCTATGTATTATTCTACCAAGAGTAGGGCTAAGACATTTATCTATACCTTGCTAGTAGGGCTATGCCAACCGTTAGGAGCTATTATAGGATACTTAATCTTTTCTAATTCCCTAAATGATATCTTGTTTGGAATTCTTTTCTCAATCATTGCAGGAATTATGATATTTGTTTCAATAGATGAATTGTTACCTACAGCCCAAGAATACGATAATCATCATACACCAGTATATGGCGCTATTGCAGGTATGTTTATTATGGCCTTGAGTTTACTACTATTTGGCCATCATCACTAGTAAATTATGTATAATCTCTCATTTCTTTGTCAATGCTTTAAATAAGAACTGGGGGTGCTTTTGATGAAATTAGTTGAGAAAACAATTGGAATTTTTGCAGAATTTATAAATGGGATAAAAGATATGAATAAGCCAAAAAGTGAGGAAGAAAAAATTCTAGAGTCTTTGAAAGAAGCACAAAGGGAAATGAAATCAAAGGAGGAGTATTTTGATTTTGCAAGGGATCCAGACTTAGTAGACTTTGCTATATATGATATGGAGGCGTCCAAGAAAAAATATAGCTATTTATTGAAAAAGCTGAAAAAAGAAAATAATGTGTAATATTTTTTGTACCATGTCCTATATTTATAGTATAATCAAGATATAGGAGGGATAGTATGTCATTAGGAACAGTATTGGCTTATTTGGCAGGTCTTGTGCTTTTATATGTTATAGGAGTATTATTAGTAGTACCTATTAGAATATTAATGAAGTTACTAGTTAATGGAATTATTGGAGGAGTAGTTCTTTTCCTCTTTAATTTAGTCGGTGGCTTATTTGGGCTAAATATAGTAGTCAACCCTATAAATGCAATATTGGTCGGATTTTTAGGAGTGCCAGGAGTAGTATTGATATTATTATTGCAGGTAATTCTATAAAGAGCTTAATTTGCATATTTGGCTATAATATGGTATAAATACTAGTATATAAATTTGAATAGGGGGTAGTACAGTATGGCATCACCTAAGATAAAGATCGAGAGTAGATCAGGTGTTGGAAGTAATAAAGTTAATAGATTACGATCATCGAATTTAATTCCAGGTGTAATTTATAAAAAAGGAGCAGATACACAACATATTCAGGTAAATGATAGGGATTTTAGAAAAGTATTTAGAGTAACTGGTATGACATCCATTATTGATGTAGAATTAGATGGTAAGAAACATCCAGTAGTTGTAAAAGAAATTCAAAAACATCCTATAAAAGATGAATATCTTCATATCGACTTTCAAGAATTAGATATGGATGAAACTATTAGAGTTACAATTCCGATTAATTTACTTAATAGGGACAGTATTGAAATTCAACCTTCCGTATTAACACAATTATTAAGTGAAATAGAAATTGAATGTTTACCGGGAAATATACCCAATAGTGCTGATGTAGATGTAGCAGATATGGATTTTGCAACACCAAAATTTGTTGAAGATCTTGATATTGCAAGTGACGACAAAATCACAATTTTAACTGAGCTAGATACGGCAGTATGTACTTTATCAGAACCATCTTATGATGAGGAAGAAGAGGAAGCCCTAGATGAAGCATTACAAGAGGACGCTGCAGATGTACCACTAGTTTCAGATGATGAAGATGATGATGAAGAAGAAGAAGAGTAATACTGTGGCAGGCAGATAAGCGAAGACTTATCTGCTTTTTTTCTACTGATTTAAGAAGAATTTAGAAAGGAGTATAGAAATGGGTCACATATTATCAACATATTTATTTCCTCATCCACCTATGATAATTCCAGAAATAGGAAGGGGGGAAGAAGTTCAGGCAAAGGATACTATAGAAGGTGTAAAGGCCCTGAGTCAGGACATAAAAGAACAATCCCCAGATACTATTATAGTTATTACACCTCATGGACCAGTATTTTCTGATGCAATAGCAGTTTCTATTGAAGAAAGCCTCCAGGGTGATTTTGGGGACTTTGGATTTGTAAATATAAGCTTGGAATTTGAAAACAATCTAGATCTAGTCAATGAAATCGTAAAGAGGGCAAATAAACAAGGCATAATTATGGCAGAAATAGATGAATCCTTTGCAGAGGACTATAATATCTCTAAAAGGATAGACCATGGAGTGTTGGTACCTTTATACTTTGTGGATGAATTATATAAAGATTATAAGCTTATCCACATAACTTACGGAGGATTAACCCCTATAGAATTATATAAATTTGGTAAGATAATTCAGGAAACTATAGAGGATTTCAATGATGATGCAGTGATTATAGCAAGTGGCGACCTATCTCATAAACTTAAAGAAGACGGACCATACCCCTATTCTCCATATGGGAAGAAATTTGATGAAAAAATCGTAAACATATTAAAAGAAGGAAATATGGAAGAGATAATTACCTTTGATTTAAATTTAAGCCAAAAAGCAGGGGAATGTGGACTTAGGTCTTTGATGATAATGGCTGGTACTTTAGATAGTCTAAAGTTTGATTCAGATCTATTGTCTTATGAAGGGCCTTATGGAGTAGGTTATGCTACGGCAAGGTTTGAAATCACAGGAGAAGATGGAGAAAACAATTTAATAGGCAAGATTAATGAGATTAACCAGGACAATTTAGATAATATTAGGAAAGAAGAAGATGAATATGTAAGTTTGGCAAGAAAGAGTTTAGAATATTATGTAAAATATGGTGAATATTTATCTCTACCTGATGATATTTCTGAGGAATTATTAGGAGAGAAAAAAGCAGTATTTGTAACCCTAAACAAAGATGGAAATCTTAGGGGATGTATAGGGACCACAGAGCCAGTAGAGGAAAATATAGCTATGGAAATCATAAGAAATGCTGTCAGTGCAGGAACTGAAGATTTCAGATTTTCAAGGGTGGAAGAAGATGAACTTGAGAAAATCATATATTCAGTAGATATATTATCAGAGTCGGAGCCTATTTCATCAATAGATGAATTAGATATAGATAAATATGGGCTAATAGTAAAGAAGGACTTTAGAAAAGGATTATTACTTCCTAATATTGAAGGTATAGATACAGTGGAAGAACAGGTGTCTATTGCCCTAAATAAGGCAAAGATTGGGGAAAATGAGGATTATAGTATGGAAAGATTTAAGGTAATAAGCCATAGGTAATTCTATGGAAAACTACTAGATAATGACTTGATTTGTAAAGCTTGAACTAAAGGGATGATAATATGAAAGAAGCAGCCTATTATAAGAAGTTAAAAAATAATTTAGTATTTTGTCAACTTTGCCCTCATAATTGCAAAATTGAAGAGGGAGATACTGGACAATGTAGGGTGAGGAAAAATATAGATGGCACATTATATAGCTTAAACTATGGACAAATTTCATCCTATGGATATGATCAAGTGGAAAAGAAACCCTTATATCACTTCAATCCAGGAAAGATTATATTTTCTATTGGTTCCTATGGCTGTAATTTATCCTGTGACTTCTGTCAAAATTGGCAAATATCCCATGAAAATCCTAGGACCATAGAAGTAAAAGATGAAGAGATAATTGACTTAGCAAAATCTAGGGATTCCATAGGTATAGCCTATACATACAATGAGCCATCAATATGGTATGAGTATCTACTGCATCTTAGCAAAATTGCAAAACATGAAGGCTTATACAATGTATTGGTGACCAATGGATATATAAATCCTAAACCTTTAGAAGAACTACTCCCTTATATTGACGCTATGAATATTGATTTAAAGTCCATGTCTGAGGATTTTTATAATAATTTATGTGATGGTAGAATGAAGGCTGTTTTAAATACAATAAAAAGAGCATCTAAGTCTGTCCATGTGGAAGTGACTACCTTGATAATAGATGAAGTAAATAGCAGCCCAGAAGAGATAGAAGTTTTAGCAAAAACCATAGCCTATATTGATAAGGATATCCCCTTACATCTATCTAGATATTTTCCTGCCTATAAGATGGACTTGCCACCTACTAAAATAGAAACCGTAATCCAAGCTAGAAATATAGCAAAAAAACACTTAAATAGTGTATATATGGGAAATATATAATATAAGTCCAAACCTGCCAGGCACAAAATATAATCCAACTGAATAAGATATATTATTATGGCAATAATTTAAATAAATGTCAGGAGGATTTTTATGTATTGTAATATTTGTGGTAATATTGAAGATAATATAAGGATATTTAAGATAAATATGTGCAAAAAATGCCTTAGTGAAATTATAAGTATATCCCCACTAGATGAAGATTATGATAAGTACAAAAATTTAATGAGAATTATACTTAGTTATTACATAGCAAGGCCAGAGCTAAACCCTGTAAATTAATACAGGGTTTTTTAGTGGAAGATATTATGCTTATTATGGAAAATATCTGCTTAATGGGATATAATAAGTAACAAATAGGAGTTCAAGAATAAAGGAGTTGTATT
>Ga0079226_10002830_pt1 | contig 13368 bp, 9 predicted proteins | sample Poulit2014_FD_76345 | JGI IMG/M metagenome (GOLD analysis project Ga0079226, IMG submission 76345) | Agricultural soil microbial communities from Georgia to study Nitrogen management - Poultry litter 2014 | ecosystem: Environmental > Terrestrial > Soil > Agricultural land | place: USA: Georgia... | reverse complement strand
GAAAAAAATGATATTGGTGTGACCTAGTATGCATAAGAAGCTAAGAATCAAATTTTTTTGCAGAGTTTCGGATTATTAATTCTGGTTCAAAAACTAATGACTCAATATTCCCAGTTGTATTTGTTTTTGAATCTTGTTTTTCATTAATTAAGTCTAATATCATTTTAGCGGCAGCGTCACCCATTTCATTTTGTGGGTGTTTAATAGTGGTCAACTTCACTTCTGAAATTTCAGCTAAAAATGAATCATCGAAACCAACTATAGAAATATCTTCAGGTACTTGAAGATTTTTTTCACGAATTACATCAAGTAATAGTAACGCTAGTTCATCATGGTAACATACAATAGCGCTTGGTTTATATTCGTTTTTTTCAGCTAATATTTCATATAATATTTCTTTAGGTTTTGTCTGCTTATCATCAGTTTTATATGTTACTAAATGATCAGGATTTAGTGATACGTTATACTTGCGATGGGCGTTTAAGAAACCTTTCATTCTTTTAGTACCTTGGCGATCATCAGTTTTAAAAAATCCAGCGATATTTTTATGACCTAACTTTATTAAATACTCTGTTTGTAAAAATCCACCACGTTCATCATCCATTGTGATACTCAACGCTCCAAGTTCATCATAAGAGGCATGGATCATGACGTAAGGAATATTATTTCTTTCCAAGCTTAAATAATAACCGATATTTGGATTAGGGATGGCACTTTTCGTCGGTTCTACGATAACACCATCAAAGTTTTGAAATAGTATTTTTTCTAAAGTTCTTTTCTCGATTTGATGATCATTTTTTGTGTTAAACAAGCTTACATTATACCCATTATTGCTTAAATAGGTTTCTGCTCCTCTTATAATTGAAGGGAAAATGTATTCCGAAATATATGTTGTGACAATAGCAATATTTTTTGTTTGAGGTCGTTGAGAATGAGCTTTTGATGAAGTTCTATCTGCACAAAATGTTCCCGCCCCCTGCTTCCGATACAACCACCCTTTTAAAACTAAATCGCCGATAGCCTGTCTAACCGTATGACGACTAACACCAAACTGCTCCATTAATTCACTCTCAGAACTAATCTTTTGATCAGGTTTGTAAGTACCATCTAATATTTTATTTTTAATAAAGTTTTTAACAATACTGTATTTTGTCTCCATAAGTAATATCTTTTCACTCATTTCATCTTATTAGAATTTTACTAGTTAAATTTTATACTTCCTATTTATTGTTTAAAGTAAGTAAAGGACAATATTTTAATAAAATTTCCAAGATCATAAGATTTGACCATTAACAGGAGGTGTGATCAACTGCTACTTACATTTATAATTAAGCCATATGGATAATTATATCAAATCTGAAGATAAATCACTCGTGCTACCTGAGGGAGTAGTTTTCAATTCATCTGTTTCCAAAGAATTTTATGATGCAAGAGTCAGTATATACTACAGGCTAAAAAATTACTAATACATTCGTTTGTATAAGAAAATCTCACTAATCAATGAAGTATTGATCATTTTAAATAGTCTACTGCTGTCTGTTCAACTTTTAAAACTGACTCATATCTTTCCATATAACGAGAAAAGTCTTCCATTCCTTTTTCTGTTGGCTCAACAGTCTCTATCTCCTCAGTTACAAATACTATATGTTCTAGATACTCTTCTAATGATTGACCTTCTATTTTATTTATAGAATATGCTGCTAATAAAGCCATCCCCCATGGGCCACCTTCTCCAGCTGTTTTCATTACTGAAACAGGAATCTTCATTGCATCTGCCATTAGTTGTTGACCGACTTTTTCTGTTTTAAAGAATCCACCATGTCCCAAAATGTAATCAATTTGTACATTTTCATTCTCTATTAATAGATCCATTCCAATTTTCAACGTTGCTAAAGCGGAGTAAATTTGTGATCGCATAAAATTAGGCAAGGTCAGTTTACTATCTGCCATACGAACAAATAATGGACGTCCTTCTTCAAAACTAGTAATGGGTTCTCCTGAAAAATAATTGCAATTGACTAATCCCCCAATATCTGCATCAGCTTTCAATGCCTGTTTAAATAAAACAGTATATAATTTATCCATATTGACGTTTGAACCAAATGTATCAAGCAACTCCGCAAATAAATCAGCCCATGCATTAATGTCTGATGTAAAATTATTGCAATGGACCATTGCTACTGGTTTTCCTGTTGGGGTGTTGACTATATCAATTTCCGTGTAATAGTTTGATAGAGATTGTTCAAGAACAATCATTGAAAAAATAGAAGTTCCTGCTGAAACATTTCCTGTATGTTCTGCTATACTATTTGTCGCAACCATACCTGTTCCGGCATCTCCTTCTGGTGGGCAAAAAGGAATACCTGATTGTAAGGTGCCAGTAGGGTCTAACAATTGTGCTCCAGATTCTGTTAATATCCCAGCATGGTCACCAGCCTTTTTAACTTTTGGTAGAATGTCCTCCAATGACCATTTATAAGGATAGTTCTTCATCAAGGTCTTAAATTGCTTTAGCATATGAGGGTTATATTCACCTGTTTCTATGTCAATAGGAAACATCCCAGAGGCTTCTCCAACACCTAAAATTTTTTCTCCAGTTAATTTCCAATGCACATAGCCTGCTAAGGTAGTTAAAAAGTTGATATCCTTTACATGTTCTTCCTTATCAAGTACCGCCTGATAAAGATGTGCTATACTCCACCGTTGGGGAATATTGAATTGAAACAGCGTCGTCAATTCTTGTGCGGCTTTTTCGGTTGTCGTATTTCTCCATGTTCGAAATGGAGCTAATTGGTTGCCACTTGAATCAAAAGGTAAATATCCATGCATCATGGCGGAGATTCCTATTGATCCTACTTTAGATAGGGGAATACCAAAATTTTCCTTTATTTCATTGGATAATTGTTGAAAGACGGTTTGCAACCCAGTCCAAACATCATGTAAGTGATATGTCCATATTCCTTCTTCATAGTGATTTTCCCAACTAAACTCCCCGCTTGCTATTGGTTTATGATCTGAACCAATTAAAATAGCTTTGATTCGCGTTGAACCCAGTTCGATTCCAAGTGACGTTTTTTCAAGATTTAACGTGCTTTGCATTATCGTATTCATCCCTTCTTCATTTAATCAAGTAGGCTTTTAGTTTTAAAAATCCTGTAAAAGGAGCTACCTTTAAGCGAGATAGCTCCAAATTAAAATTTCTATATTGTTATTCAATAACGATATATTCTAAATCTACCATTTTAGCCCAATCTATTATTTGTTCGACTGAAAGAGCAAGAGAAACAACAGTATGGTGTCCGCCACCAGCTTCAATCCACTTTCTGACACCATCTTTAAAGTTTGGATAAGGTTTCCAAATCACACGGGCTACTGGTAATTTTGGAGCTTTTTCTTTTGGAATTTCCGCTTCTATTTTGTTAATCATCAATCGATAATGTGTTCCTAAATCAAGCATTGAAACAACCACACCTTGCCCTTCTTTACCATCAAAAACTAACCGTGCGGGATCTTCTTTACCGCCAATTCCTAGTGGATGAACGACAACACGAGGTTTTGTTTCTGCCATTGTGGGATCTACCTCTAACATATGTGATTGTAGAATATATTCATTGCCAGCGGTTAAATTGTACGTATAATCTTCCATAAATCCAGTTGCAGTATTATTTGACATAACTTTCATTAAACGATCTAAGGCAGCGGTTTTCCAATCACCTTCACCAGCAAATCCATACCCTTCTGCATTAAGTCGTTGAACCGCCATTCCTGGGAGTTGTTTCATACCGTGTAAATCTTCAAAGTTTGTTGTGAAGGCCGTATAACCTCCTGCATTCAAAAATCTTCGTAATGCAATTTCAATTTTAATTTGTTCTTTAACATGTACCTCAAAATATTCAGGAGAGTTATCTCCATAATCAAAGTCATATAACGATTGGCACTCTTCGTAAGTAGATTCAATCTCTTTACTTGTTACTTTTGACATTTCTTCCACTAAATCACCAATACCATAATAATCTACTGTCCACCCAAATTGAATAGCCGCCTCGACTTTATCACCTTCAGTTACTGCTACATTCCGCATGTTGTCACCGAAGCGAGCGACTTTGATGTTGTGACTTTCATTAAATCCAACAGCTGAAATCATCCAATCAGAAATATCCTTTTGAGTGGCCTTATCGGTCCAATGCCCAACGACGATTTTATTATTTTTCCTTAAACGAGCATTGATAAAACCGTACTCTCTATCTCCATGAGCACTCTGATTTAAATTCATATAATCCATATCTATGGTCTCCCACGGAATTTCTTTATTGAATTGAGTTGCAAGGTGTAGCAGTGGTTTTTGCAATAATTTCGTACCATGAATCCACATTTTTGCAGGAGAGAAAGTATGCATCCAAGTGATGACACCTGCCACTTGATCTTGATAATTAACCTCTTTCATTAATGAAGTAATTTCATCAGCTGTTGTTACAACTTCTTTAAAAATAAGTGGGTAGGGTAATTCCGCATGTTTATTAAGACCTGAAAGTATTTTTTTCGCATGTTTTCTTACTTGATTTAATGTTTCTTCACCGTACAGATGCTGACTTCCTACGATAAACCAAAATTCTCTTTTTTTAATATTTAACATATAATCACTTCCTTAAGTACGTTGTTTAGTTTTGACCGTAATAGGCATCTTTTCCATGTTTTCTTAAATAGTGCTTATCCAATAGATTATGACTCATTTCAATTCCTAATGGATTTATTTGAATTGTATGATAGGTCATTTTCGCTACTTGTTCTAATACAACTGAGTTGTGAACAGCATTTGTAGGTGAAGTTCCCCAAGTGAATGGCCCATGATCATTTACTAGCACACCAGGTACTTGGTTTGGATTGATTTCACGTTCTCTAAATGTCTCTATAATAACTGTTCCCGTTTGTTTTTCATAATCCTCTACAATTTCTTCTTTCTTCATTGGCCGAGTAACTGGAATAGCTCCATAAAAATAATCTCCGTGGGTAGTTCCGGCAGCGGGAATATCAATTCCTGCTTGGGCAAAAGATACAGCCCAGGGAGAATGGGTATGTACGATTCCTTTAATATCAGTAAAAGCTTTATATAACTCTAAATGGGTTTTTGTGTCACTAGATGGATTTAATTCTCCTTCAACTAGATTTCCCTCTAAGTCGACAACTACCATCTTTTCTGGTGAAAGTTGTTCATACTCTACACCACTCGGCTTAATTACAACATAATTATTTTCCCTGTCGATACCGCTTACATTTCCCCAAGTAAAAGTAATCAACTTGTATTTGGGAAGTAGCATATTAGCTTTATATACTTCATTTTTCAGTTTCTCAAGCATTATCATAGCCCCTTTTTTTATTTTATATCAAGATATAGATGATCTTTATTTTTCTTGGTATCTATTCATCATTACAACGATAAAATATCAAGTGTTGTATAAAATTAGTTTACCCAAGTTATACGTACATGTCAATGATAGTCTATTGATTTTTTAGTAGATGGTTCTCCAAATATCAAAGGGTCTCAAAAAATAATAAACAACTAATAAGAAAAATATATGTAATTGTTGAATGCTCAAGTATAAAGAATTATCAAAAACAAATTTTTATACGAAGGTAATAAAAAGTGATAAGGAGCAATTCTGGTTGTATTATAAAGAAGTAAGCCTTCCACGTTCAAGCTTATATACAATTAAAAAATCAGAAAGATAAATAGGTAAAATCATATATACTTATTAAATTCTAACTTGTTTGTGAGAAACAATCAAGATGATAAAACTAAACACGTACGTACCAAAATAATATTACTAAAGAATTTATTAAAATGTGTATTAATAAATTCATCTTATATCAGCAAATTAATTTACGGTATGATAAAAGTCTTCAGTTTTCAAAATGAAAACATGAAAAACATTAGCTATCATGTTTTGAATACCATGATCCTTTTTTCTTTATTAAACACCGTTACAGAGCCCTTATAAAGCTTTTGGTAAAGGAAGATGAAATATATAATTCAATAAAGATCTTAACTTTTTTAATAATTAATAAAATTTGACTTGCATTAAAGAATAAATTTAATTATAATATATGTACGTACCAGGCGGAAAGATCTTAACATAATGTACGAACAACTTCGGTCTCTGTTTTTGCAGATGATTGAAAGCGCTACCTCATATCATTTGTGTGAATACAATATTCGAGGGGGAGAAATAATGAGGAAAATAGTTTTATTTATTTTTGCAGTAATTCTGATGTTTGTAATAACTGAGTGTAGGGATGGAGAAAATTCTGATAATGGTGGTGAACAAACTGTAGGTATTGCAATGCCCACAAAATCTTCAGAAAGATGGGTTAAAGACGGGGAAAATATGAAGAAAGAGTTTGAGGATTTAGGATACAATGTTGATCTACAATTTGCTGAAGATGTAGTAGAAAATCAAGTTTCTCAAATTGAAAATATGATTACCAAGAATGTAGATATTCTTATAATTGCTTCTATAGATGGTGAGGCACTCACTGATGTATTAGAACAAGCAAAAAATCAAGATATCCCAGTAATTGCCTATGATAGGTTAATTATGAATAGTGATCATGTGAGTTACTATGCTACCTTTGATAATTTTGAAGTCGGTGTACTACAAGGTGAATATATTGAAGAACAACTAGGTTTAGAAGAAAATGATGGACCATTTAATATTGAGCTATTTGCGGGCTCACCTGATGATAATAATGCCTATTTCTTTTGGGATGGAGCTATGTCCATTTTAGAACCTTATATAGATGAAGGAAAGTTAGTTGTAAAGAGTGATCAAACAACCTTTGAACAGGGTGCAACTTTAAGATGGGACGGGGAAAAGGCACAAGAAAGGATGGATAATTTACTTAGTGCCCACTATTCTTCGGAAGAAATTGATGTTGTTTATTCCCCTTTTGATGGAATTAGTCGTGGCGTTATCTCGTCACTAAAGTCAGTAGGATACGGTAGCGATAATAAACCAATGCCAATAGTGACTGGTCAGGATGCAGAACTATCATCAATTAAATCAATCATTGCAGAAGAACAAACACAGACGGTATTTAAAGATACAAGAGAATTAGCTCAAAAAGCCGTCGATATGGCTGAATCCGTCTTAAAGGGGGGAGAACCAGAAATTAATGATACAGAAACTTATGACAACGGAGAAAAGATTGTACCATCTTATCTACTAGAACCAGTTTCAGTAGATATAGATAATTATGAGGAAGTACTTATAGATTCAGGCTACTATACGGAAGACGAATTAGAATAATAAAAAAGTAAGTGGATGATTTAATAATAAAGAATCAAATCATCCATCTTAGCTTAATTACAGGGTGTGATAAAATGGCTCAAAAAATACTTGAAATGAAGGGGATTACAAAAACATTTCCTGGTGTTAAGGCTTTAGATGATGTAAATTTTGAAGTTCAAAAAGGAGAAATTCATGCACTTGTTGGTGAAAATGGCGCTGGTAAGTCTACACTAATGAAGGTGTTGAGTGGAATCCACTCTCACGGTACATATGAGGGTGATATTATATATGAGAATAATGTCTGTCGATTTAGAGATATAAATGATAGTGAAGGACTTGGCATTGTCATTGTCCATCAAGAATTAGCATTGATTCCAGAGTTATCAATTGCAGAAAATATATTTTTAGGAAATGAAAGATCGAAAAAAGGTATTATTAATTGGAATGAGACGATTATTGAAACGAGAAAGTTACTTAAAAAAGTTGGCTTAACTGTTGATCCAGAGGAAAAAGTACAAAATATTGGAATTGGCAAAAGGCAATTAGTAGAAATAGCAAAGGCTTTGTCTAAAAAAGTAAAACTGTTAATCTTAGATGAACCAACAGCAGCACTTAATGAAGAAGATAGTGAAAATCTTCTAAACTTGTTGCTTGAATTTCAAAAACAGGGTATAACATCTATTTTGATTTCTCATAAATTAAAGGAACTATTTGTAGTGTCAGATAGATTAACTGTTCTTCGAGACGGACAAACAATCCAAACATATTCAGTTAAGGACGATCAAGTAACAGAAAATCAAATTATTAGGGATATGGTCGGAAGAGACCTAGAAAACCTTTATCCTGATACTGTAAAAGCAAGCAAGGATGAAATTACTTTTGAAGTTAGGAATTGGAATGTTTATCATCCCATTAATACAGATTATAAAATAATTCATGACGTTGATCTATACCTTAAACGGGGTGAAATTGTAGGTATTGCTGGTTTAGTGGGTGCAGGTCGAACTGAATTAGCGATGAGTATTTTTGGGGAATCTTATGGAACTAAAATATCAGGACAGCTATTTAAAGACGGTAAACAAGTTTATTTCAATAGTGTAGATGCTGCTATTAAAAATGGTGTTTCTTATGTTCCAGAAGATAGAAAACAGTACGGTTTAATACTTGAAGATAATATTAAGAACAATTTAACTTTAGCAAATCTTAAAAAAGTATCTAAAAAAAATATACTGAATCATGGACAAGAAATCATTGAAGCAGAAAATTTAAAATCAACAATGAATATAAGAGCACCAAATATTCAGCAACAAATTATTAACTTAAGCGGTGGTAACCAACAAAAAGTGGTATTAGGAAAATGGTTATTTACTGAATCAGATATTCTCATCTTGGATGAACCAACTAGAGGAATAGATGTAGGTGCAAAGTATGAAATATATAAAATTATTAGAGATCTGGCCGGAGAGGGAAGAAGTATTTTGATGATCTCTTCAGAATTACCAGAATTAATCGGAATGTGTGATCGAATCTATACACTATGTGAAGGGAGAATTACTGGTAATATAGAGAAGGGGATTGCAACTCAAGAATTATTGATGAGATACATGACTCAAGGCTGAGGTGACATAATCGATGGATAATTTTAAGAATTTTATTACAACTAATATTAGAAGATTTGCTATGGTCATAGCATTAGTTGGTATTGCTATTTTATTTGAATTATTAACAAATGGGAGTTTATTAACTCCTTTGAATATAACAAATATTATTATGCAAAATGGTTATATTATTGTTTTAGCGATCGGAATGACTCTCGTTATTATAACAGCTGAAATCGATTTATCGGTTGGTTCTGTTGCGGCATTTATTGGAGCTGTTTCAGGGGTTTTACTCGTTACATTAGATATACCTGTTTTTTTAGCAATAATCATTTGTCTTATTTTAGGGGCGGTTATAGGTGCATGGCAGGGTTTTTGGGTAGCCTATGTAAAAATACCAGCGTTTATTGTGACTTTAGCAGGAATGTTGATTTTTCGAGGTTTGACACTTATCGTTTTGCAAGGTAGTACGCTCGCCCCGTTTCCAGATGGATTTAGAAGCATAAGCTCTGCTTTTCTTCCTGACATTCTATCTGGTGGAAGTGAATTACAATTAACAACTTTAATAGTTGGAATCCTACTTTCTATATTACTTATTATTAACGAACTTAGATTGCGTAGAACGAATATAAAATTTGGATTTAACATACTATCATTTCCACTGTTCGTTGGGAAGTTGGTTGTTTTAACTGCCATCATTAATGCATTTACTTTTACATTGTCACTATACGCGGGAATCCCATACGTATTAATTATTTTAGTGATATTAGTTGTGGGTTATGCATTTTTTATGGACAAAACAACGTTTGGGAGACATATTTATGCTGTTGGTGGTAATGTTAATGCTGCCCGATTATCAGGAGTTAAAACTAGAAAAGTAAAGTTTTGGGTTTTTGTTAATATGGGAACATTAGCTGCTCTTTCTGGCTTAATATTTGCTGGACGCTTAAACGCTGCAACACCACAAGCTGGAACTCTTTTTGAACTTGATGCAATCGCTGCAGCTGTAATTGGTGGTGCTTCATTAACTGGTGGTGTGGGTTCAGTCATTGGAGCAGTGGTTGGTGCTCTCGTCATGGGAATCTTAAACAATGGAATGTCTTTAATGGGAATAGGTATCGATTGGCAACAGGCAATTAAAGGTTTGGTTTTATTAGGGGCAGTTGCTTTTGATATAATAAATAAAAATAAATAATTACCCACGAAATAAAGATGAACATCTTCTGTAAAATTTAACAAAGCAATTGTAATTTTATGGTTATAGCTTAGACCAGTTATAAAAAGTCAAAGGTGATTGGAAAAATATGTAGATACATCAATATTATGAACACATAAAAGTTAAGTTTTCAATTGTTTTTTTGAATAGTATTTATATTAAGCTTTTGGGATTTGACATGTAGCATCTACGGGCATGATTTTCAGGCTAAGAAGCCAGATTTTTAAAAATATTCTGGCTTTGCCATCAAAGACTATCATGTCCGCTTCTCTATGTTAAGATGTATAATGAATGTATATGCTTGTATATTGTGTGTAAAGATCCAAATGAAAGATTAACTCTTCATTTGGTTTTTTATTATAAGTGGTTTCTAATGCTTTCGTAATTAACTTAGTCATCATTGTGTGAAAAAAGGAATAACATACGATTTTTTTGCGTAAGTATATCTATCACGGATACAAGATAGCATCAGCCATGATGAATTGTATGCATATAGGTAATATCGCTAACGCATTTTTCATTGATTGTTTTCGTAGGGAAGTCTCTATTTAAGATGTTCCTACAACGGGCGAGCTTTTTTTATTTTTGGATGGTCGGAACTTTTTCACACTAAACGTGATAATCTTCTTTAACTAATAGATGGTAGAATTGGGTATTGTTACTGTTATTATGAATCTCAATAATTCTTGGTTTTCATTCATTATTTTCTTACTCACGGTTTGAAACTGTTTTATCTAAAGATTGATAGTACGTACTGCTTGGTATATCAAGTACATCACGCATCGTTTGAACTAGATGGTTTTTTTGTAGGTCAATACAATCAATAATTTTAGCATCATTTACGTTTTGCGATTCGATCTGGAGCTCTTTTTATATCATTTTCCTGTTGAAGTTTGAGCATTTGTTTTTGTAATTCATTATAATCCTCAGAACTAGCATAAGACTAATCTTCGAACTCAATGGGATTGAATTTTTTAATTCAATCATAAATTGTTACTTCAGATATACCGTATTCGCTGCTTAAGTTCCTGACTGATTGATCACAAATGTACAGTGCAACAACCATTTTACGAAAATCATCATTATACCGTTTATCATACTTCTTACGTTACATTGGACATATCTCCCTAAGTACAATTGGAGAGACTTAACTGAAATGTGTCATGAAACTAGGAAAGCGTCAGATAATAATCATATTAGCTCTATATCAATTCTTTGAACACAAAATTTAAGTTTTGTTCTTTGAAAATTTATCTGTCTTTAGCTGTTAGAGCTTGATTTAAAATCTATGTGAACGTGATTTTTAAACTACGTAGTTAGTCCTTGTTTGTAGATCCAACACAAATATAAGGTTACCCAGTCGATCACGAGATAAATAGAAATGGGTAATATCAACATTCATTTTTTGTTTCATTTTTATCATGAAATCTTCATTAGTGATGTTTTTGCTTTTTACAATATTTAAGCTTATGCTGTAGTTTGTGTATCTGCTTTTATAATTAGACATACTCCTCTGTTTTAACTTTTAGTTCTTTATCCCCTCATCTAATGAAATTTTAGTCCATTCATAAGTAGAAATTTTAAATATGGCATATTGCTAGTTAAATCTATTATTTTTTCTAGAGTATACAGGTCTAGATTTTATTCTAAGAGATTTACCCACGATGTACCTACAGAACTCTCCTAGCAACGACTTGATCATTGGAAAGGTGCAAAATCAATAATCAGTAATAATCTTAAATTTACCTCCTTCATTTCTATTTTCAACAATATTCTAGAATAAAAACAAAATGCTAAGTTAACGTTTTCATAGTAAAATATAATTTGAATTAACAGGAGGTGAAAATGTTTCAATGCTTGTTACATCGAAAGAGTTATTTCAGTTAGCCTTAAAAAATAACTTTGCTATTCCAGCTACAAATTTTGTTGATCAAAATACATTACGTGCTTACATTTCCATAGCTGAGAAAAGAAATTTACCACTAATTATCGCCTTTGCAGAGGCCCATCATGAGGTGATGAATTTAGAGGAAGCTGCTATGCTCGGTAAATACCATGCTGAAAAAGCTAATATTCCGATAGTACTTCATTTAGACCACGGTGAAAACTTAACATTTATAAAAAAAGCGGTTGATCTAGGATTTACTTCTGTCATGATTGATGCATCACAAGATCCATTTGAAGAAAACGTTCGTAAAACGAAAGAAATCATTGCTTATGCACGACCGAGGGGGACTGTAGTCGAGGCTGAAATAGGTTATGTTGGTTCAGGTGATAATTACGAAAATCATGAACACAGTGAATCTCTTTATACGACTGTCAGTGAGGCAAAGAAATTTTATGAAGAAACAAAAGTGGATTCATTAGCTATTTCTATTGGAACTGCGCACGGAAATTACAAGGGTACTCCAGAGATAAATTTTAAGAGATTAAATGAAATTTCTCAGGCTGTATCTGTTCCTCTCGTTTTACACGGTGGGTCTTCTTCGGGAGATCGAAATTTGAATAGATGTGCTTTAAATAATATTGTGAAAATCAATGTTTTTACAGATTTAGTAAACTCGGCTGTGGAAAAGCTAATGAATAATATGAATGGCAGTAATTATTTCGAAATTCAAGAACAATTACGTAGTGGGATAGAATCATGTCTTGATCATTACTATACCGTGTTCAATACCCAACCAGTTAATGTATAGGAAGTGATTTTAAATTGAAGAAAATTCAAGCTCCTTTTTTCGTTGTTAATCCAAAAAATTACTTGTATGGAGATTCTTTAATGAAACTCGCTCGGTATGCTAATCAATTAGCTGAAAAATATACGATCGATATTTTGTTTACGGCTACTTTGACAGAGTTAGCTATCGTAGCTCAAGAATGTCCAAATTTAATTGTTACTTCTCAACATTTAGATCACATAAAACCTGGAGACTCCATGGGTAAAGTGTTAGCTGAGTCTTTAAGAGAAATTGGTGTTCGTGCAGTGGTCTTAAATCATGCGGATAATCAAATCCCATCCGCTTTACTTACGGATACTATTCAAAGGGCTAAGGAGGTAGGTTTGCAGACAATTGTTTGCGCGGACTCAGTACAAGAAGGTCAGGCTATGGCCATATTAGGGTCAGATATCGTACTTGCAGAACCGACAGAGCTTATTGGACAAGATCAAATAAGTGATCGAAATTATGTGACGTCAACCGTTAAAAAAATAAAACAAATTAATCCTCATTTTTTATTAGAACAAGGAGCTGGCATTCGCTCAGAGGAAGAT